>Ga0315274_10005358_pt1 | contig 18751 bp, 17 predicted proteins | sample YL17G02_20_MG_FD_203700 | JGI IMG/M metagenome (GOLD analysis project Ga0315274, IMG submission 203700) | Sediment microbial communities from Yellowstone Lake, YNP, Wyoming, USA - YL17G02_20 | ecosystem: Environmental > Aquatic > Freshwater > Lake > Sediment | place: USA: Wyoming | collected... | reverse complement strand
CTGCGCTCCAGTCACCCCTTTGGGATACACGCGCAAGGTCCGTCCGCACCGCAGACACTCATACCGATGTGCTTCTACCTCAAGGTATCGCGTATCCCGCAGTGGCTTCCGGACCGCCTGATGAAACCGAAAGCGCTGTCCACCACAGCCGGGGTATGGACACTGCACGGGTGGCTGGATCTCTGTCGCAACAACTCGGGGTAGAATGAGCTTCAGACGCATCGGGCACTCCTCCGGTCAGGTGTGTTCCACATTCTACCCCAGTTTCCACCAAAGATCGAACGGTCACCGCAAGCCATCCGACTTGACGTCGGGCAAATGTCATGCTATAATAGGAGTCAGTCAACTGAACGGCGTTGGACAAAAAGTGGGCAGCCCCCACTTTTCTTGTTCTAGGAGGTGGGGGTACCCAACCAGCATCCATCGACCATGTGGTTTCTGCCTGGCGGGCAGGATCGGATGCTGTGGACGAGGTACAGTGAGCCCGCGCGGATAGGCTCCAGGTGCAGTGGGTTAGCTACCAGGAGGGTCGGTGCATTGAAAAGCGAATTCCTTATGGCCGTCAACCAGATATGCAGTGAACGGAACCTGCCTCAGGAGGTGATCCTGGGGGCCATCGAGTCAGCACTGGTTTCAGCCTACAAGAGAGACACAACAAGCGGACAGAACATCAAAGCCGTGATCGACAGCAAGACGGGCGAGCCTCGCGTGCTATTGGAGCGCATTGTCGCCGAGCACGTCGAGGACGATCGCTTCGAAGTATCCCTGTCCGAGGCACGCCAGATCATGCCCGAGGCCGAGGTCGGCTCGCTGATCCAGACCGATGTCACGCCCCAGTCTTTTGGGCGCATCGCGGCTCAGACAGCCAAGCAGGTTATCCTGCAACGCATCCGCGAGGCAGAACGCGAAGCGTTGTTCACCAGCTATGCCGACCGCGAGGGAGAACTGATCAATGGCATGGTGGCCAGCATCACCTCACAGGCTGTCACGCTGAACCTGGGCCGAACCGAGGCGATGATGCCCCGCAGCCAGCAGGTGCCGCGGGAAAAGTATCGCATTGGCCAACGTGTACGTGCCTACGTGATGGAGGTGCGCAGGACCAGCCGTGGACCGCAGATCATCGTCTCCCGCACGCACCGCCATATGCTCCGGCGGCTGCTGGAGCTTGAGGTGCCCGAGATCTTTAACGGCATCGTCGAGATCAAGGGCATTGCCCGCGAGGCCGGATCGCGCTCCAAGGTTGCGGTTGCTGCCTTGCAGGAGGGAGTAGATCCAGTTGGCTCGTGCGTCGGTATTCGTGGCATGCGCATTCAGTCGATTGTGAGTGAGCTGAGCGGGGAAAAGATCGATGTAGTCCAATGGAGCCCCGACATCGGTTCGTTCATCGCTCATGCCCTGAGCCCGGCCAAGGTCAGCTATGCGGTACTCAACGACCAAGGCGCTGACAGCAAAACCGCTACGGTAGTCGTCCCAGACGATCAGTTGTCGCTGGCAATCGGCAAGGAGGGACAGAATGCCCGCCTGGCAGCCAAGCTGACCGGTTGGCGTATCGATATCAAGAGCCAGAGCGAGGCTGCTACTGAGCAGCTCAAGCCCAGAGAACGGGTACCTACTCTGGCCGGTAAGCAGAAGGACATCCTGGCTATGGCCGAAGCCATCTTGCTGGGCAAGCAGCCTGCATTGGCTGCCCAGGAGCCCGTCTTGGCCGAAGAAGCACTGCCGATCGACCTGTCTGCCGCTCAGGAACCTGCATTGGAAGGCGAGCCCGAGTTGGCCCAGCCGCAACCCGACATCCTGGTGGAAGCCGAAGCCCTGCTGCATCAGGCGGACGGCCAGGCTGTGCCAGGGGAGGAGCTTGTTCCCCAAGGACCTGCGCTTGGCCAGATCGAGGAAGAGCTGGCCTACGCTACGGGGCCACTGATCCCCGAGGCGCTGCTGGAGCGCGAGGCAGAGCTTGCTGAGGAGGAACTGACCACCGAGGAGGTTCGGCCGGAAGCTGCACAGGCGCTGGCAGGGGAAGGTGTCTTGGGAGAAGGGTTGGTCGCGCAGCCAGAATCATCTACCACTGCAGAACCTGGCGCTGCCGAGCGTCCAGCCAAGGTGGAAAAGGCCGCCCGCAAGACCAAGTATGTGTACGTCGAAGACGAGGAAATGGAAGCCCTCAAAGCGACGAAAAAGAAGTCCAAGAGCACGAAACGTCGCGAGGTCTTTCTCGACGAGAGCACCGGTCAGGTCGTCAGCCAGCGCAAACACAAGCGAGAAGGCCAGGAAACGCTCGAGTGGAGCGATGAGGAGAGCTGATGCGCACCAGACATATCCCCCAAAGAACGTGTGTCCAGTGCCGCCAGGTGCAGGACAAGCGCAATCTGGTCCGCCTGGTACACACGAGTGAGGGGCAGCTCGTCATCGATGAAAGTGGCAAGCGAAATGGACGCGGTGCTTACCTGTGCCGACAAAAGTCCTGTTGGGAAACGGCCATCAAGGGAGAGCAGTTGAGCAAAGCCCTGAGGATGGAGATCGGCCAGGACGAAAAGCGAGTGCTGCAAGAGTTCCTGTCTGCTCTTCCGGAGTGACAGTCTGCACAGGCCACGCCAGGGCCTAGGCCGGTGGCCTGTGGGAGTGCCAACTGCTCGAGAAAGCCGAGACCTCTTCCGCGGGGTCCAGCTTACCGACTGTGGCGCGCCGTGCGCACCACAGGCCGGCCGAATGGAGCGCAGCACAGGCAGGAGGATGTGGGTTATGGAAAAAGAGCTAAAGCGAATCGAAATCACAGAATTCACCACCGTCCGCGACCTGGCCAAGCTGCTGGAAGTCAGCCCGATCGACGTCATCAAGGAGCTGATGAACAATGGGGTCATGGCCACGATCAACCAGCAGATCGACTTTGACACTGCAGCCATTGTGGCCGGAGAGCTGGGCTTCGACGCCCACCTACCTGAGCCAGAGGAGCAAGCGGCTGTAGAAGAGGTGACCCAGCCTCTGATGGCCAGATTGCTCGCAGACGAAGATCCCCAAAACCTGATGCTCCGTCCGCCCGTGATCACCATCCTGGGACATGTCGATCACGGCAAGACCTCCCTGCTGGATGTCATCCGCAATACCAATGTCCAGGAACAGGAGGCAGGGGGCATTACGCAGCATATCGGAGCTTACCAGATCGAGTACAACGGTCAGACTCTAACCTTCCTGGATACACCGGGCCACGAAGCATTCACCGCGATGCGCGCCCGGGGTGCCCAGGGCGCAGACATTGCCGTGCTCGTAGTTGCAGCAGATGATGGGGTCATGCCGCAGACGCGGGAAGCCATCTCACACGCCCGCGCAGCGCACGTGCCGATCATCGCTGCACTCAACAAGATCGACAAGTCAAATGCCAACATAGACCATGTCAAGCAGCAGCTCTCCGACGAAGGATTGGTCGTCGAAGACTGGGGCGGAGAGACCATGTGTGTGCCCGTGTCGGCCAAGATGAAGACCGGCATCGAGGAATTGCTGGACAGCATCGTCCTTGTCTCCGAGATCCAGGAGTTCAAAGCCAATCCCAACCGACCCGCCGTCGGCGTGGTGCTCGAAAGTCAGATGGACCGGACGCGCGGTCCCAAGGCCACCATACTGATCCAGAACGGGACGCTGAACATGGGTGACAGCTTTGTCGTGGCGCATGTGTACGGGCACGTGCGGGCGATGTTCAACCATCGAGGACAGCGAATCCGTTCTGCCACTCCTTCTACTCCAGTGCAGATCCTGGGGCTCAGTGACATACCCGATGCTGGAGATCGCTTTGAAGTCGTGGCCAACGACAAGGTTGGACGACACATGGCCGCCAGGCTTGCAGCCGAGCAACAAGAGGGCCCGGAGGAAGCCCAGGAACTCACCCTGGAGAGCCTCTTTGCCCAGTACCAGGCCGGGCAGGCCAAAGAGCTCAACATCATCCTCAAGGTCGATGTGCAGGGCTCCATGGAGCCGATCGTCAACTCGATCGAGGACCTCAGCACAGATGACATCAAGGTCAACGTGATCCACAAGGGCACAGGGAACATCAACGAGTCCGACCTGATGCTGGCTGTGGCTTCGCGGGCCATCGTGATCGGGTTCAACGTGGTGTCCGACACAGCCGCCCGCCGCCAGGCCGAAGCTGAGGGCGTCGATATCCGCCTCTACAACATCATCTACGACATCGTTGATGACGTGCAAAAGGCGCTCAAGGGTTTGCTGGACCCCACTTATGTCGATGTGGTGACCGGGAAAGCCGAAATCCGCACATTGTTCACTATTTCCAAGGTCGGCCAGGTGGCTGGCTGCGTTATAACCGATGGGGTCATCGAGCGCAACTCACGAGCCCGTGTCCTGCGCGGCGGCGAACAGGTCCACGATGGGCACATCAGTACCTTGAAGCGCTTTCAAGAGGATGTGCGTGAAGTGCGAACCGGCTTTGAGTGTGGCATAACCCTGGAAGGCTTCCAGGCCCTGCAACCGGGGGATATCATCCAGGCTTACAGCAAAGAAAGGGCCAGCTAGCCTTGTCCATCAAACGTCAGAAGCGGGTGGAAGATCAGATCCAGCGTGATCTCAGTGACATCGTTCACCGAAAGGTCAAAGACCCGCGCCTCACGGATCTGACAATCACGGGCATCCGCGTCAGCGCAGACTATATGTTCGCGGACATCTATGTGTACCGCCTGGGCGGGGACCCTGCAGCGCTCCAAGAGGCCATGCAGGGCCTCCAGAGCGCCAGCGGCTACATCCGGCGCGAGCTGGGAAGCCGCTTGACCATCCGCTTCGTGCCTGAGCTACGGTTCCACCTGGATCAGTCTATTGACTATGGGGATCGCATTGAGTCCCTCCTAGCCCAGATCAGACAGGAAAAACAGGACCCCCATGAAGACCGAACAGAAGGTGGCACAACGGATATCTGAGGCAAGAAACATTCTGGTTGTCTGCCACGTCTCTCCCGATGGGGATGCGATCGGTTCCATGCTGGCCCTGGGCTTGGCCCTGCGGCAGCGCAAGCAGCGCGTAACCCTGGTGTGTGCGGATCCGGTTCCTGACCAGCAGCGTCACCTGCCTGGTTGGGAGTCAATCGTCACGCTCCGCCAGGATGCTAGAGACGGGACGCCTCTGAAAGCGAAACCGTTGCCCTACGATCCAGAACTCCCGTTTGATCTGGTCATCAGCCTGGATTGCAGCGACGTCGCCCGTCTCGGCCAGGCGTACGATAGCGAGCTACTCGCTGGCGTTCCGATCATCAACATCGACCACCATGCCACCAATGTCAGCTTTGGTGCCATCAACTGGGTCGAGCCTGGCGCTGCCGCTACGGCGCAGTTGCTCACTCGCCTGATATGCGCTCTGGGGATCCCCCTTGCCTCTGACGTTGCCACCTGCCTGCTCAATGGCATCCTGACCGATACCCTGGGTTTCCGCACGCCCAATACCAGCACCGAGGTGATGGAAGCAGCCATCCAGCTTATGGACGCCGGCGCGTCGCTGTCGGATCTCACCGACCGGATCTTTAACCGGCGACCGCTGGAGACGATCCGGATCTGGGCGATGGCTCTGCAAGATCTCCACCTGGAAGGGCGTATCTTGTGGGGCGAGATCACCCAGGCCATACGCCAACAGGTTGGCTACAAGGACAATGGCGACGCCGGGCTGGTCAACTTTCTGAACACTGCCAGTGAAGCCGATATGGCGGTTGTCTTTGACGAGTTGCCAGACGGGCAGATCAACGTGTCAATGCGCGCCGCAACCAGGTACGACGTCTCTCAGATCGCCCTGAACCTGGGCGGCGGAGGCCACGCACAAGCTGCCGGCTGCACGCTGGGCGGTCCGCTGGAAGCCGCGAGAGACCAGGTGTTGTCCATGCTCCACGAAGCCTGGAAGGCACAGACCGTAGCCCGATGACCCGGCATGTGCACGCACCCGACTCGCCGGACCCGGCCTCGTCCCAGTGCGTCTGGAGCGGCATTCTCAATGTCGACAAGCCTTCCGGGCTCACCTCGCACGACGTCGTGGCACTCGTGCGTCGGGCTGCCAGACAGCGCAAGGTAGGCCATGCTGGCACCCTGGATCCGATGGCAACCGGGGTGCTCTTGGTCTGCCTCGACAAGGCAACTCGCGTCACCGAGTACCTGATGGCCTCGCCCAAGACCTACGATGCTGCCATCCGCCTGGGCGTCACAACGACCACCGATGACGCAGAGGGCGAGATTCTGGCTCAATCGCAGGTCGAGGTATCCTATACTGAGATCGAGCGCACCGTGCAGCAGTTCGTGGGACGCATTGAGCAGGTCCCGCCCGTATACTCGGCACTCAAGCGAGGAGGTCAGCGGCTGTACAAGCTGGCGCGGCGAGGGCAAGTGCCTGAGCTACTGCCCCGCCTGGTCGAGATCCACGCACTGCAAGTCAAAGAGTGGAGTCCTCCGGTGCTTCATGTACAGGTCCGTTGCGGCCCTGGCACCTACATCCGCGCCCTGGCGCGCGACTTGGGCCAATCTCTGGGGTGCGGCGCACACCTGGCCTCGCTGCGGAGAATGGCCAGCGGCCGGTTCACCGTGGAGCAGGCCATCTCGCCACAGCAGATCGAGACCGCCTTTGCCTCGGGTACCGCAGCCGAGTTGCTCTGCCCAATCGACGCAGCCGTGGCAGATCTGCCTGCCCTCTATCTGGACGCGGCCACGTCCCTTCGGTTGGTGGCAGGGCAGCCGATCGTGGGCGATGCGGGCCTCGTGGCCGCAGGGCCCCTGGCTCGCGCGTATGCGCCGGACAGGCAGTTCATCGCCATCGTTGCCTGGGACCCCGAGATGGCAGGGTGGCGACCTCGCAAAGTGTTCGCTCAGGCAGAGGATCTATGAGCACTCTGCGGGGAATCCCACCGCTGATGGACCTGTGCATCCGCAGCAGAAATCTGGATTCCCGTGAGTGATGCATCCCCTGACTAGCATCCGGCACTTACATCATCTGCTTGTGACCCGGCCATCAGAAACCAGCCATGCATGTACTGACGTGTGAAATCCAGAACCTGGCCCTCCCGGCCGAGATAGCTGACCAGGAGTCTGTCCTGACTGTGGGATCCTTTGACGGCATCCACATGGGTCACCAATACCTCATTCGGCAGTTGGTGGCCCAGGCGCAGCAGGAAGGACGTCTGGCCGGTGTGGTCACCTTCGATCCCCATCCGGCTACCGTCCTGCATCCTGACCGGCCGGCGCTATACCTCAGCACTCCCGCCGAGAAAGCGAATCTTCTGAAGCAGCATGCCTTGAACTGGCTGGCAATCGTCCCCTTTAGCACTGCACTGGCGGCCACTTCTCCGCGTGCTTTTGTGCAGGACCTCTATCGGGGCCTGAACATGCGCAGCCTGTGGGTAGGCACAGATTTTGCCTTGGGCCAGAACCGACAAGGCGACATCGATGCGCTGCGCCACCTGGGCCAGCAGATGGGATTCGACGTACGAGAGGTTCATCCGGTCACGCTCAACGGAAGGCGGGTCAGCAGCACCGCCATCCGCGTTCTGTTGCAGCACGGGCATGTGAGGGAGGCGGCGCAGCTCCTGGCTCGCTACTATAGCATCTCTGGGCCCGTGACTCATGGCGCCAAAAGAGGGCGGGATCTGGGGTTTCCAACAGCCAATGTGGATGTGCCCGCTGACCGCGTGATCCCGGCGGATGGGATTTACGCCGCCTGTGCATGGCTAGCAGCCATACGCTACCACGCTGTAGTCAACATTGGCGTGCGCCCCACCTTCGACCATGGAGAGCGCAGCATTGAGGCCTACCTGCTCGACTTCCAGCGCGACATCTATGGCTGTCATCTGGTGCTCGAGTTCGTGGCTCGACTGCGGGCCGAGCGCCGCTTCTCCAACGTCCAGGACCTGATCGCCCAGATGCGCCAGGACGTGGACCAGGCACGCCATACCCTTGATGCAGCCGACAAGCAGCCTTTCTGGCAGCAGCCACTCACTCCTCTCGGGGTCCGGGAACCCGCTGCCAAGTAGAGGTTTGCCCATGCTTTCCGTCGATCTAGCACTGGCCCACAGGCTCATGATCGCTGCCTTTGCCGTCCTCGACTTTTTCTTCCTGTACATAGACCGGCGCGTCCCGCGCTTTGGCATTCGTGAGGGCATGACGGTGGTCGACTATGGGTGCGGCCCTGGGAGGTACACAACCCGGTTCGCCAGGCTTGTGGGCCAGAATGGCATGGTCTACGCGGTAGACATCCACGAGATGGCCATCGAGGCTGCCACGCGCCGTATTCAGAAACAGCGCCTCGAGAACGTTGCCCCGGTGCTGGCCAATGGCTATCACTCGGGCCTACCTGACCACATCGCCGACATGGTCTGCGCCATCGACATGTTCTTTTCGGTGCGAGAGCCCACCACTTTTCTGGCAGAACTCAAGAGGATTGCCAAGCAGGACGGCGTGCTGGTCATCGACGACGGCCACCAGTCCCGTGTCACGACGAAACGGAAGCTTGCTGCGTCGGGCCATTGGGCCATCTATGAAGAGACGCGCGACCACCTAAAGTGCAGGCCCGTATGATTGCATTCCACGTCAGACTCTACCCGTGCGGAGGTGACCATGAGACGCAGAGACAAAGAGATCCAGGACAGGGCTGAGATTGACCAGATCATCGACGCCGCCCTAGTCTGCCGACTCGGGCTGTGCCAAGACGGCGTCCCCTATGTCGTACCCATCTCTTTTGGGTACGACGGCCAGCGTATCTACTTTCACGGCGCTGTCGAGGGGACCAAGATCGACTATATGACGGCCAACCCGCGCGTCTGTGTCGAGTTCGAAGGCGACGTGCGCCTCACCGCCGACGAACGCAACGCCTGCGGATGGTCGATTTCCTACCGCAGCGTGATCGGCCACGGTATCGTCGCCGAGATCACCGATCCTGATGCCAAGCTTTGTGCGCTTAACCAGATCATGAAACACTATTCGGGCCAGGAGAACTGGGCGTTCGACTCTGGGCAGCTTGGCCGGACGCGAACCTGGTCCATCGCGATCGAGTCTGTCGCTGGCAAACACTCGTGAGCAAAGCCACAATCCGCAGCACCCAGGCGGGTCGGCGATGGTGCGTTTCTTCCTGGGGGCAGGTGCGATAGGTGACCGTTGCCGACCATTCTGCCACCTTTGAGCTCGCCCCCAGGGACGGGAACCCGTCTTTTCCGGGGTTTGGTGGGCGGCTCCGCCGCAAAGAACAGACGCGCACGTCGGCGAAGGGAGCATTTGTACCTGGGGGCACCGTTGTGCCCAGGCTCGTACACAGCACGGGCGAGGCATTCGAAGCCATAGCCAGGGCACACGACGCTCTCTTACATTGCGGGAACATGCTGCATGGCGACGCCCTGTGCGAATGCCTTGCCCCTACGCCAAGGCCTGCCCCAAACGACAAATGCTCCCGTCGGCGAAATAGAATCAACGGATCCTGCCGGTTGCCATAATCGTGCCAGTTCGGGTAAGTGGTCATGGCCAAGGTTGAGAGCAAGCGTGGGCTACGCCACCTGGTCGAGATCAACCGGGTTGCCGATGCAGTCATGGCTGCGCGCGGCGATCTGTATATCGAGATCGATTACCCACACCAGATCGCCGAGGTGATGAGGCACATCCGCCAGGTCTGCGGCGATCGGAGTGTGGCTGCTTCACGCATGCTTGGCTCGCTCCTCAGACATCCGATGCCATCTTGCCCCGACATCATGGACGTACAGTTTCTGAAAGAGATGGGCTACACCCGCTTCTTGATCGGCGATGACCTCTGCTTCAAGAAAGAGGTGTTGATGCAGGCGATCCGCCTCTTCCGGGCGGTCTTTTCGTAAAACCCTGAAATGCTCGACACAGTAGAACCTCTCCGTGGGCCCCTGCGACCGCATCTCGGTCAGTGACCGTTCTCGGTCAACAGCGATTGACGGCCACCTGGTTTTGTGTTATAGTTACGGGGCTACCACCATTGCAGAGTGATGCTCACGGGCGTGATCCTGGCCGTTCACATGGGGCCCATCCGGCCCAGGCAGGAGTTTGACAGCGTTGGATCACCCAGCGACTCGAGCGCCGGTCACTGGCTGGCAGCGGGACCTGGTGCTGTTTCTGGACCGTCAGATCTACCGCTTGTCCAGGCACTGGCTGGCTCTTTTCAACCTGTTCATCGGAGTGTACGTGCTGTTGCCCGTCCTGGCTCCGGTGTTGATGGCCATCGGCCAGACCCGGACCGGCGGTCTCATCTATACGCTCTATCGGCCGGCATGCCACCAACTGCCCGAGCGCTCGTTCTTTCTCTTTGGGCCGCGAGCGACCTACAGTATAGACGAGTTATGGACGCTGGGCCTGCTCCCCAAGCCAGAAGACCCGATTGCGCGTCGTGAGCTCTATGGTGCGCCCCAGGTGGGCTACAAGATAGCCCTGTGCGAGCGGGATATGGCCCTGTACGGAGGATGTGCCGTGGCCGGCCTGGTCTTTGGCTTGGTCCGCAAGCGCCTGCGCCCGCTCCCGTTGCTGGTGTACGGCCTGTGCCTGCTGCCTATGGCGATCGACGGCGGGACGCAGTTGTTGATGTTCCGTGAGAGCAACTGGTGGCTACGCCTCTCGACCGGCGCTCTGGCGGGCATCTCCACGGTGTGGCTGCTCTATCCATATCTGGAGCCTGCCTTTGCTGAGATCCGCCGCCAGGCTGACAGCCGGGTCCACCTCGAGTAAGAGGAGAGGTGCCTATCCCGAGGGATGAAGCAATGAGTGTCGGCGGGGCCAAGGTCATCACCACGCTGCGCGATTGGCAGCAGATCGAACAGGAAATCAGGGAGATGCTCGACGCTCGCTCCGAGTCCGATTTCTCCACCCGGGCGCAGCGCGTCGCGGCACGTGGCGAGCCGGTGATCCCCGTCATACTGCGCAATCTGAACCAGTCCGATCCGCGGTTGTTGAGCGCGCTAGGCGCCGTCGCGTCGTTCTATCCAGATCGGGGCCTGATCCTGGACAAGTTGCACCGGGCAGCGGCCGACATCGGCAGGCCCGACCGGGGAAGGCTCTCGGCGATGCTGATTATGGAGCGTTTCCTGGGGCAGGAGCCCGATCCCTACCTGGTAGAGACGCTGAATGACCCACAGACGATGGCCGTCGAGTCGGTGCGCGAGATGGTCCGTGAGGGAGAACGAGACCCGATGGCGCTGATCGAGTACACCAGCGCTTTGGCGGACCAGTCGGAGGAGACGTTCCAGAACGTCATTGAGACGCTGATAGAGGTGGAAGGGGAAAGGGCTGTTCCCGTCCTGTGTCTCCTGGCCCAGGAGCAGCAGGATGCGCTGGCACAGGCCGCGCTGGACGCGCTGGGGCGCCTGAGCCATCCTCGTGCGGCGCAGGGCCTGCAGTCGGTCCTACCGATGCTGCGGCCCGCACTGCGACCGCTGGCTGAACGAAGCCTACTCAAGCTCCAGCTCAAGCAAGTGCCAATTGCCGCTCTCCCTCCAGTAGACGGACGGTGGCGTTCCCTGGTGAGCCCCATCGATGGCGAAGGCAACCGGGTAGTGTGGTTTATCCAGGAGGTGGGCCAGCAGGGAGCGTGTCGCTTCCTGGGCATGACCATCAGCGAAAGCGAAGGCATCTCACAAGCATACGGCCGTTACGATGTCCCGGCTACCGGCCTGCCTGGGCGACTCCCCACAGGGCACCTGCACCGCATATCGCTGAGCGGGGCAACGCCCGCACGAGCGGACGAGCAACAGGTGCCCAAGGTTCGGTCTGTGCGCCCCGAGGCGGACCCCGTCCTTCTGTTGCTGGAGGCTGACCTCGAGTATGGCCGCCGCCTGGCGCGGGCGGGCCAGGAGCTCACCCTGCAGCAGCAGCGCCCGTTGCCCGTGGAGTATCGCCTGCTGGGCCCTATGCTATGGCAGTACGATGACGCTGCCCTAGTGACAGGCGGGCAGCGCTCCGGCGCACACGGGCACAAGCCGGACTTGTTGCCGCTGACTGCAGACCTGTTGGCCTATCCGGCTTTCCAGGGATGGTTCGTGCGTGGTGACTTGGCTCTCAGGCACGCAGCGATCATGCTGCAGTGGATGCCGACTGTGTTCCTGGAAGGCGTGCACAGTTGGGCGATAGCGCTGGCTCGGGCATACTTTGATCGGGCCATGCTTGGCCAACTATGCGTCCGTCTGGAGGCGATGGAAGAGTGGCTGTGGCGGGCCGGGGAGATCCACCTGGCTGAGCTCACGGCCTGTGCTGCTGCCACAGTCACCACAACGCCTCCCGAGCAGCATCCGTTCACGTTGCGAATGGCGGAGCTGGGCCTGTACGCTGTACTGGAGCAGGCACAGCCCGATCACGATAATCGCGAAAAGAAGGAGGAGTAGCAATGCCACATTTCGGGGTATGGGAATGGCTCGTCATCTTGCTCATTGTGCTGGTGATCTTTGGGGCCACCCGCATCAAAGACATCGGCAAGGGACTAGGAGGAGCGATCAACTCGTTCCGGTCCGAGGTCAAGAAGGGCCGAGAGGAAGAGGGAACGACAGAGGGAAAAGAGAGCGAAGCCTAGTTCCGCCCGTGTCCTTGATCCGCTGAGAACAGACTTCCGGAGTCCTTTGCCCGAGACTCCGGAAGTCTGCTTCTAGGACTAGGACAGCACCTGCTGCACGGTGCACATCAGGTCTTCAATGTGAAACGGCTTGGCCAGGTACTGGCAGGCGCGCAGATGATATGCCTGGTCTTTTACTTCAGGTGAGCCATAGGCAGTAATCAGGATGGTCCGTGTGCCAGGACAGATGTCATTCAACTGCTTGAGCAATTCCAGTCCATCAGCCCCCGGCAGGCAATAGTCGACCACGGCCAGGTCAACGGGTTGGCATCGGATTCGCTCCAGGGCCTGTTCCGCCGAGCCACTTGTCTGTATCTCGTACTCAGGCCCGAGCCCCAGCAGTCCCTCTCGCAGAAAGAAGGCGACCTTGGCTTCATCGTCCACGATCAAGATCCGCTTGAGCTGCAATGTACCCTGCCTTCTCTCCCCCATCATTCAGGTGAGCCGTCGCCCTGATCATACCATGAAAGGCACAGGGCCTTGGTTACGGCTTGATTACAGTTTGGTTACACCGCCTCAGAACCTCTGCATGCGCATCCACAGCTTGCGCAACCCGTCCATGGAAAGCACATCAGAAACCAGGATACGCCACGCCCGGCTGGGTGTCAGGGCATAGAAGCGCAGGTACGCCCATTTCTTGTACAGGTCCAATTGCCAGGCGGGAATCACCTGCTCGGACTTGTAGACCGACTGGCGGTAATAATCAAACTCTCGCCATGTGGTGCCCACCAGTTCTTTGGTCTTGTCCCACAGGTATGTGCCTGGCAGCGGCGTGGTCACGTTGAACGCTGCTTCGTCAATGGGCAGGCGGGCCGCGTACTCGACGGTGCGCACGATCTCAGCACGCGTTTCAGTCGGTGCGCCGAGCATGAAATACCCCCCGATACGCAGACCCAGCTTGCGGGCGATCAGCGCCGCTTCGCGCACCTCATCCACAGTGATCCGCTTGTCATACACCTCATCCAGGATGCGCTGCGTCCCGCTTTCGATGCCCATGTTGATCTGCACCAGACCGGCGCGGACCATCTCCTGGAGCAGGTGCGGACTGCGGACCACCAGGTCGGCGCGCACGTTGCAGCCCCACCTGAAATCGAGGCCCGATTCGCGCAAGGCTTGCGCGAACTCTGTTGCCCACCCCTCGTGAGCGATAAAGGTGTCGTCTTCGAGCATAAAGGCATCGAGACGGTACCTGGTTTTGAGCTCGCGCAGCTCACCCAAGACGTGTGGCACGGGACGGCAGCGCAGCCGCTTTCCAAAGAGGTGTTCCAGCGTCGGCTGACAATAGGTGCAGGAAAAGGGACAGCCCCGCGAGGCGATCACCGACGTGCCGCGCAGCTCGGGAGAGGCGGCAGTCAGGCTGTACCAGGCCCTGGCGTACGTCTCCATGTCGATCAGATCGCGGGCAGGGTATGGCAGCGTGCCCAGGTCGTGGATCGGCATGCGCGGTGGGTTACGTACTGCCTCTCCACCGTGCTTGTACCACAGGCCCTCTATTCCCTCCGGGTTCCCGCCACGCTCGACCAGTTCGCGCATGGTTAGCTCGGCCTCGCCCAGGGCGATCATGTCTACGGACGGATGGGCCAAGCTCTCCTCGGGGAGCACCGTAGGATGTGGTCCACCCCAGATAACGATGGGGTGACTCGGCGCGGTGCGTGCTGCCTGCGAAGCATAGATGGCATCACTGAGCATCGCAGTCATCACCGAGATACCCAACAGGTCATAGTTGCCCTGCTCGATACGGTACTTGATCGTTTCGAACGGGTACCGATCAAACGTGGTGTCGATCACATCAATTGCCAGATCGGGCACCGTCTCGCGCAGATAGGCAGCGAGGGACAGGATACCCAGGGGCGGCTGTCCCGACGGGTAGCGCGTCCTGGGAAAGACGAAAGCGATCTTCATAGTGCTCCTACGCCTTGGATTCCCGGCCCCTGAGATCTGTCGCCCCTTCGACAGCATAGAGCAGGCCACCGATTACGCCCGGGAGGATGGATTGCAGCAGGAAGGTGGTCAACGACATGGCCACAGCCACGCTGCCCGGCACGCCGACGACGCCGTACATCTGCTTGTACGCTTCCTCGCGCACACCTAGCCCACCCACTGACGGGAGCATCAACGCCAAGGACAAGATTGAGGTAAACAGAAAGAACACACTGACGGGCAGATGCACGTTCAGCCCCAGGGCGATCAGCCAGTTGACGACGATGATCAGTAGGTTAAAGAGCAGCGAGATCCCCAGCGCTTGTCCCAGGGCCTTATAGCCGCACCCGCTCACGGCGCGGTAAAAGCGCTCTAGCTTTTCCTGCGCCGGCAGTCTGACCCGTGCGCCCAACCACGGCAGCAGACGCGTGCCCATCAGCAGCCAGCCACCCACCAGCCCTACCACGGCAACTATGGCAATGAACGCCACAGCATGGGGTGGAACTGCAGTGCGGCCAAAGGGTAGTGCCGCGAGGGCCATGGCAAAGAGCATCCACAGCCCGGTCGCCCGGTCCACGAGCACGGTGCCGATAGCCTCTGGTGTCTGCTTGCTATAGCGGGCCAGCTCAATCATGCGGATCGCATCGCCGCCAAAGCCGGTGGGCAAGAAGATGTTAAAGAAGGTGCCCACAAAGTAGAGCTTGACCAGGCGGCGAAGCGGGACAGCGATGCCCAGAGCCCGCAACAGGGCCTGCCACCGCACGGCACGCAGCGCGACCCCGCCGATGGCGAGCCCAGCCGCCAGGGCCAGGTATCCCCAGCGAGCGACAAGGATCGCGTAGCCTAGATCCCGCAGGCTGATGGTCAGCAGGACGTAGGCCAGCATGCCCGCGCTGATACCGATTTTGAGGATGTTGAACAGCCTGGTTCTCATTCTAGTCGCCACGAGAACTGATCCGAACCGGGGACAACAACAGCCGATCACCGGCTACCTGGCCATCGATCCGCACAGACAGGCGGCTGGCCGTCCGACGGTACACGCCAATCTCCAGGTACATCTCTTGCTCCGAGGAATGGGTCTTGCCCACAGTCAGACGGTGTACCTGCACCGCTATGTCACCCGGGTACCAGCCAGTCGGCGGACAATGGAGCACATCCACCCCGCCCATCACCTGGCTGTCTCGATCAAGCAGGTGGACAAAGGTGCTCCAGTCGTCTTCTGCCTGCACCGTGCGCAGCGCGCGCCAATAGCTGACCAACTCGACGACGTCGCCCGGCTTGAACACCTGCCCGTTGAGCCGGTAGCCAACCAGGGCCATGACGTCTCCAAACGGAGCAGACCCTACCACGGGTTGCCATGTCGCAGGCCCGATCAACCGAACCTGGGGGCTGACCCACATCGGTGATGTGGCGGACAGCGCTTCCAGGTGTGCCGACAGCGCGTCCTGCCCTTGCCAGTGCCACACCTCAAAGTAGGGAATCAGGTCCCGGGCACCCAGCTCAACCCGCTCAACCAGAGTGGCCTGCGCCTCGAACCCGGCGCGGAGGGCAGGGTCCAAAAGGGTCGCTGCCGAGAATACGTACCTGGCTTCTCCCTCGCTGGGGTAGACAATTCCCCCACGCCCGTCGAACCAGCGAATGTCCAGGTTGCTGCGCCCCGACAGGTAGCGCACGATCCACGGATCGTGGTAGTACAGGGGATACAGGGCCGAGATGCCCACTGTGCTGCCCGCTGGTTCGGCTCGAAGGTAGCGCGCTATGGCAGCCGTGTGATAGTTGTAAATGTTGCGCACCTCGGGCCGGGTCGGCCAATCTACGAACAGCATCCTATAGCTGCGCACTCCTTCCTGGCCTACCAACGCGAGCGCCACGACACAACCCAGCACCGATGGCCATGGCCGGGGAAGCGACAGGCGCAACCTGGAACCGACCTTCAGAGCCAGAGCGCCGATTGTTGCCAGGCCTACCCCAACCAGCACATAGACCGCAGGCTGGGCAACGATCGCCCGGAACAGGATGCCCTCATTCGTGGTTACCAGGGCCGGTCCCATGCCCACGCCGAACCAGATCAGCAGGAAAGCATACCGCAGATCCCGCCACCGCCACAAGGCCGTGAGCAGCCCGGCATATAGGCACAGCGAGCCCAGCCAGTTCAAGATTGGGCGGCCCGAGATATTGTAGGCCCAGAAAGGGTCGCCTACCCAGGAAAAGACACGCACCGCGTTCCACACATGCCGCAGGATCCGCTGAGGCTTGCCAGCCGCCAGATCACGGAGTGACCCCATCATGGAGCTCATGCGCATCTCGATCCCCGGATGGGTGAGCAGATAGGCAGCCAGAGGCGAAGCTACCAATGCCGCAATGACCAGCATCATCACCAGCCCTGGCCAGATCCGCCGAAAAGTGGCCCGCGTCTCTTTCCGAATTAGCAGGTAGATGACAAAGAGCGGAAAGACGGCCCAGACGACGCGACTGGCATAGTAGGTGTAAAAGGACACACCGAGGAACAGCCCAGAGACAGCAAAGCTGGGCAGGTACGAGCGCCAGGGCTTGGCCCCATCCTGTAGCTTGTTGGCCGCCTGTACTCCCCTCCAGAACCACCAGGCTGCCGGCAGCCATATCGTGGCCAGGGGCACGGCGCGCAATGCCTCTCGGCTTAGGCTGGCCGGCCAGAAGGCTACGGCTATCCATGCTGCGCTGATGGCAGCGATGCGCACGCCAAAGATCTGGCGGGCCATCAGGTACGTGCCCAGGACGATCAGCAGGCCACAGATGGCCTCGACGCCGCGCATCACGGCCAGCGTGCGGCCCAGCAAGGCAAACGCAACCGCCACCAGGTACGCGTACAACGGCTCGTGGCCGTAGCCCAGGCTGAAATAGAGCGGCCGATCTCCAGCCAGGATCTGTTCCGCTTCGGCCCCAAATGCTGCCTCGTCGTGCGTCATGCCAGGCGGAAAGCTATCCAGTTGTCTAAGACGAAAGAAAGCAGCCACGGCCAGGATGGCAAGCAGCACACCGATCTCCACCCAACGGCCCGACCGCCTGACTCTCAATGTCACGGACATAAGCCCTTCCTGTGATGTCATCCCGGATTATAGCACTTCCCTGCCCATGCGGCAAAAGCCGCTACGACGGCTGCTTGCGCGCGAGTCCGATCCGGGGTATAATGGCTCGAAAGATACCCGACAATCGGGGAAAAGAGGAGTTACTGGTGCACAAGTTACTTGGCAAAGGGTTGTTCTGGTGTACAGTGAGCTGTATACTGGTGCTCGCCGGATCCGTATCTCTGGCAGCGCCCCCGGAACAAGGCAATAACCTGCTGGTTAACCCCGGCTTTGAGGGCGAGTTCCGCCAGACCAGCCGATCCTCACACGTTGCCGAAGGCTGGTACTCTTGGTACTACCACACCGGGCCTGGCAGCAAGTACTATGAGCCCGAATGGAAGGTCATACAACGCCCCTTGGACGACGGCAGCGCCGACATCCGCTCCCGGCTGCTAGACGGCAACCGTTCTCAACAGTGGTTCAACACCTACGCATTGCACCGTGCAGGCCTCTGGCAACGGGTCAAGGTGCCGCGTAACAGCCGAGTCACCTTTGCCATCTGGGTGCAGATCCTCAGCGCCCGTGATAACCACTGGGTGAATGACACGATGGTCTCGGGCCCCAAGGATCTGGGCAACTACCAGGTATTGTGTGGGATTGACCCCACGGGCTGGGAGCCGCAAGGCCAGGTCCTGGAGCCGCCTGCCAGCGTTGCCTGGAGCAATCCTGTGTGGGATTATCAAACCAAAGCACCGGATGGCTCGAATCAGTGGGCTCCGATTCAGATCACCGCCCAGGCACAGGGTGATTATGTCACAGTATGGGTTTACGGGTACAACACGTGGGCCTATCGCTATGAAGCCGCGTTTGTGGACAAGGCTAGCCTGGTTGTAGTAGGCGCTCCGGCCCCTGTGCGAGCCGCGGCGACAGCCAAGCCGACGAACACGCCAATTCCTACGAGCACGCCGACTGTGCCGCCTACGCTCACACCCACAGTGACACCGACCTACACGCCCACGCCCACGGCAACTCCGACCTTCACGCCGACGCCGACTTTTACGCCGACTCCGACCTTCACGCCGCTGCCGACATCCACGTACACCCCAATACCTTTCCCCACGCCGACGTTGGTCCGCCGTGCCTCACCGACGTCGATCGTGGTCAACGCTGTTGCAGCCGGTTCGATCGCCGGCGCCAAGCCCGGGGATCCCATCGAGCTT
>Ga0315274_10005357_pt1 | contig 18754 bp, 11 predicted proteins | sample YL17G02_20_MG_FD_203700 | JGI IMG/M metagenome (GOLD analysis project Ga0315274, IMG submission 203700) | Sediment microbial communities from Yellowstone Lake, YNP, Wyoming, USA - YL17G02_20 | ecosystem: Environmental > Aquatic > Freshwater > Lake > Sediment | place: USA: Wyoming | collected... | reverse complement strand
CAGGCCATCCCCGTCTTCGCGGGCGTCATGGACCTCATCCGCCAAGGGGTCATTTCCGGAGCGGTCGAACGCAACCGGGAGTACGCCTCGGCCTTCGTCAAAAGGGCCAAGGGAGTCGCCGAAGAATACGAGACGCTCCTCTACGACCCGCAGACCTCGGGCGGGCTTCTCATTGCCGTCCGTAAGTCCAAGGCCGCTTCACTCCTCGCAACGCTCCACAAGAAAGGCGTTGAGAGCGCCACGGTCATCGGCCGAGTCACCCGCAAGGGCCCGGCGAAGATCGTCCTCCGGGGGAAAGCCCCGCTCTCCTGAAGATGGCGGACATGGACCACGTCATCGTCGGCACGGCCGGACATATCGACCACGGCAAGAGCGCCCTCGTCAGAGCCCTGACCGGGACCGATCCCGACACCCTGCCCGAAGAAAAAGCCCGCGGCATGACCATCGAGCTGGGCTTCGTCTTTTTCGACGACCCGGCTTACGCCAAGCAGATCGTCTTCATCGACGTCCCGGGCCACGAAAAGTTCGTCAAGACGATGGCCGCCGGGGCGAGCAACATCGACGCGGCCCTGTTCGTCATCGCCGCCGACGATGGCATTTCGGTCCAGACCCGCGAGCACTTCGACATTCTCAAGCTCCTCGGCGTCAAACTCGGCGCCGTCGCCCTGACCAAGTCCGACCTCGTCGATGCCGCGCGCATGGCCGAGCTCACGGCCACGGTCCGGGACTTCGTCCGCGGCTCGTTCCTGGCCGACGCGCCCATCCTCCCGGTCTCGGCCGTGACGGGAAAGGGCCTCACCGAAGTCAAGGCGACACTCCAGGAACTCGGCCTCCGCGTCGCGCCGCGCCCGGACAGCGGCGTTTTTCGAATGCCCGTCGACCGCGTCTTCACCATGCCCGGCTTCGGGACCGTGGCCGCAGGGACGATCCTGTCCGGCGCCGTCCGCGCCGGCGACCGCATCGAGATCTATCCAGAAGGCCTCAAGACCCGCGTCCGCGGCCTCCAGGTCCACAAGTCCAAGACCGACGTCTCGGGCATCGGAAAACGGACGGCCCTCAACCTCCAGGACGTCCGGAAAGAGGACCTGCGGCGCGGCCAGGTCGCCGCGGCCGAAGGCTCCCTCGTCCCAACGGCCCGTCTCGACGCCCGCCTCGACGTCCTCGAGAGCGCGGGCCGTGACATCAAGCATCGCGAGCGGGTCAGGCTCCACATCGGCACGGACGAGGTCATGGCCCGTCTGGCCATCCTCGGCGGCCAGAAGGTCGCTCCTGGCGCCTCGTCCCCCGTCCAGATCGTCCTCGAACGGCCGACCGTCGCCCTCCCCGGGGACCGGTTCGTCATCCGCTCCTTCTCCCCGCTCGTGACCATCGGTGGCGGTCATGTCCTCGACGCCAGTCCCGGAAAACACAAGCGGTTCAGCGGCCGGGTCCTCGAAGGGTTGGGGAAGCTCGGCGGAACGGCGCGCGACGCCGTCGAGCAGATGTTCGTCCAATCGGGAGGCGCGCCGCAGAGTGTTCATGAGATCTCCCTGAAGCTCGGCCGCGGCGAACCCGAGGTCGCCGAAGTCGTGGCGGACCTGCTTTCCGACGGGCGCCTCGTCGCCGTCGTCCGGGAGAAGCCGGAGAAATTCCTTCATAAAACCGTATTCGCGCGCCTTGCCGACGGACTCGTCGCCGGCGTCAAGACCTATTTTGAAGCGAACACCTTCCGCCCGACCATGCCCTTTTCGGACGTCCGGGCGGAATTCCTCGAGGAGAGCGACGCCCCGACGCTTAAGCTCATCCTCGACGAGCTCATCGACAAAGGCGTGCTCTACCGCAAAGAGGCCGAGATCGGGCTCGTCGGGCGGGAGGCGAAGGCAAATCCGGTCGAAAACGAGCTCCGGGTCCGGGCCGAGGGCGCATTCCTGAGCGCACGCTTTTCGGCCCCTCTCGAGGAGGAAGTCCGGATCCGGCTCAAAATAAATCCCTCGTCTTTCAAGAAGATCCTGGACGGGCTCATCCGCGACGGCCGGCTCGTCCGGCTTGCGCCAAAGGTGACCTATCACCGGGAAACACTCGAAGCGGCTAAATCGGCAGCCCTCGGCTTGATCGAACGCCGCGGCAGCGTCACCATCGCCGAGCTCAGGGACCGGCTGAACCTATCCCGAAAATACGCCCATTCCATCTTGGAGTATTTCGACAAGACGGGCCTGACAAAGCGGGTCGAAGACCGACACGTTCTCGCTAAACCATGACAAAGATTCTCCTCATCGACGGCTACAACATCATAAACCGCATCCCGGAATTGCAGTCCAGCCTCGATTTAGGATTGGAAAACGCGCGAAGCCGGCTCGCCATTCAGATCTCGACCTGGAGCCAAACCCATCCGGCGATCGAGTGCGTTATCGTTTTCGACGGAGACCTTCAATACGCTGGCGGCCGCGACAATCGCCTGGCCTGTATCAGGTGCATTTTCTCCCGGTCAGCCCATGGCGGCGACGACGAGATCATCCGGTTCGTCCGAGGCTACAAGGGAAGGACATCCGATATAACGGTCGTTTCGGATGACAACAACGTCCGCAACAATTGCCGCGCTCATGGCGCCTCCATCCAGCCGTCGAGCTACATCATGACCGGCAAATCGCGGCAGGCGGGAGGCCGAGTGAAAGCCCCGGCCGACGGCAAGGGCCTCAGCAAGAAGGCCGCTTCCGAAATCGACAAGGAATTACGGAAGAAATTCGGATTGTAATATCGGGCTCTTGACTCTAATCCTATAAAATACTATGATTTGCATAAGCGCTAGGGCTAAGCGCACTATGGAAAAGGAGGCGACATCATGAAATTCCATGTTTCAACAATGATGGGCTTTTCGTTGTTGGCTGTTCTGCTCACAGGCTTTATCGCCTGTGGGGTCGGCGGCGACACGGGGCGGCTCTCTATGAGCCTCACCGATAAGCCGACAGACGAGTACCAGGCTGTATACGTCACGATCAAGGAGATTGCTGTCCACGCCGCCGACGATACTGCCGACTCCTGGACGATCGTCGCCGAGCCGAATAGGACCTTTAACCTCATGGCTCTCGCGAACGGCGTGAGGGAGCAGCTGGGGCTGGTGAGCCTCTCTTCTGGCCACTACACGCAGCTGCGGCTCATCATCGGTGACCTGGCGGATGGCGGCGTCAACATCCTGAACCAGCCCCATCCCTATCCGAATTATGTGATCGACACCGACGGTGAGGATCACGGACTGAAAGTGCCGAGCGGCATGCAGACCGGGGTCAAGCTCGTCCAAGGATTTGACATCAACGAGAACAGCACCACCGAGCTGACCTTCGATTTCGACGCCTCACGATCGGTGGTCGTCGCGGGCAATAGCGGGAAATATCTCCTGAAGCCGACGATTCATGTGATCGACACGTCCCTCGCTTCGGTCATCAGCGGGACTGTTACGACCACGGAAGGCCAGAACACCGTGGGTGTGGGGGGAGCCCTCGTCAGCATCCAGGTCTATGATGCCACTCTCCAGGATCCCAAGGATCAGATCGCCGTGTATACGTCGACCTTTACCGACGACACCGACCTCGACAGGGGCGCTTACAAATTCTTCTTCGCGGTGCCATCCACGGGCGCTTCGTTCAACCTCGTCGCGAGCAAAGCGGACTTCGCGCCTTCCTCGGCCAGACTCTCCGTAGAGAACGGCAACGCGTATACGCAGGATTTCGCGCTCCTCGCTCCCGCAGCGGTCGGAACCGTGCCCGTCAAGATCACGGGCGCGACCACCGATATTCCCGTAACGATCTCCTTCCGGCAGGAAGTGACCCTGGACGGCATGCCCGTCGTGATCGAGGTCAAGTCGATCAGCGTCGTAAACGGCAATCCCGATCCCATCGTCCTGCCGGTCGGCTCCTACTCCGTCGTCTCCTCGACCCCCGGCAAGACGACTCTGCAGGCGCCCCTAGCCGTGGTCGCGGGCTCGAACCCGGACTTCCCCATTCCATTTATATAGAGAAGAGGACCGCGCGATTTAGACTGCCGGAGGAGTGGCATGAGTTGCCATAATCCGCCGATGCTGCAGTTCAAATAAGAATAATTTAGAAGCGCCTGACCTGACTCGAACAGGCGACATTCGGTTCTTGATAATGACCAAGGGGTGGCCTGCCTTGATGTTGGAGAAGGACAAAGACCAAGCCTGTCCTTGCGCTGACCATGAGACCACAAAGATGGCGAAGCCGCCGAGCTCAATACTTTAGGCCGGCCAACCTCTTCCTAGCATCTTCAACCTCGGGCAGGCCGGGGTCGGCGTCTTTCCAGAGGGCGAGGAAATTCCGGTAATTTTCCCGCGCCCTTTCATCCATCCCCATCTCCTCGCAAATCTTGCTGAGTTCGTAATAACCAATCACATACAAGTACACGTTATTCAGTTTGGCCAGGGGGTTAGATACAATTTTCTGGTACGTCTCCACGGCTCTGTTCTTGTCGCCCGACCTGTCATAAGCGGCCCCCAGCGCGGTCATGGCGTCCAAATCCCAGGCCCCGGCGAGAGCCGGGGACGACGAGGACACAGCCTGCTGAAGATCTTCGATGGCCCCGCTGTAGTTTTTTCTCTCGAGCTCAATCACGCCTTTTAGGCTGAAATAGAAACGGATTTCCTTTCGGTTGGCCGCCTGTTCACACAATCCCTTGAGCTCCGAAGCCGTCCGCTCCGCCTGATCGACCGATTTCTCGGCAACCTCGGCGAGCCCGCGGGCCTTCAAAAGAGCTCTCTCCAAGCCCGGGATTTCGGCCTCGACCGCCAGGCGCCTTGCTTCGCCGAGCTCCTGAAAGGCCGATTGGAAATTCCCCATTTTATAATGAATAAAAGAAAGGGGTAGAAGGAAAGAAATGATAGCCTGTTTATCTAAGATCTTCCTGGATAGTTCAAGTCCCAATTCTGCCTGCTCGGTCGCCTGCCCGATCTTGCCCTGGTATGCGTATAGTGTGGCCAGATTCCCCCGCGCCATCATGATGGCCACGGGGTCGTTGCCTTGAAGAAGCTTCAGAAGTTCGCTTTCGGCCGCGGCCAAGTCATCCCGGAGAAACAGGACCTTGATCCTGCCGAGAGAAAAATTGATGTCAGCCGGATTTGTCGCAAGCGCCTTGTCGATTTCCTTGAGGGCCAAGTCGGTCTGGCCATCCATGGCGTAAACACCCGCCAGCCGGCTGTGGATAGAAGCGGAGTCCGCCACATTGTGGAGATAGTCCAGGAGCACCGCCCTGGCGTTTTCCAATTCCCCCTTGGCCTGGAAGCATTCGGCGAGGTTGCCGTAGACAATGGCATCCTTTCCCTTCAAAATGAATTGATACCGTTCGATGGCTTTGTCCCATTCTTCCAGATTGGAATAGAGGACACCGAGGTTGGCGTTGCCGATCATGTCGTCCGGATAAAGGTCCAGCAGCTTCCGGTAGGACTCGATGGCCTTCCCGTATGTTTTCTCGCTCAGGCGGTAGTAATCCCCTTCGATGATATAGAACTCTCTGTCCGAAACCCGGTCCCTGTAATCGAACGCTTTCTGATAATTTTTCCGCAGTTCGGCGGCCTGCTTGATGTTGCCATAGGCCGAGCCCATGGACCGGTAGGCCATGGCAAACTCGGGGTCGAGCGCCACGGCCTTCTTCATGAGTTCGATACTCTTCGAGTAATCCTCCAGCACGTGGGACTTCCGCCCCTCGCTGTAATATTTGAAGGCTTCCGCCGACCGCGTAGTGATCTGGCTGGCGTCCTTGTCGATGTCTTGGGCGATCTGCTCGGAGGACAGGTTCAGATCCGACTTGATCTTCCGGGCAACGTCATCCACTCCGGAGATGATCTCTTCCTCACTCCGACATTCCAAGCTGATCGGGCTGACGACTTCCCCCGAGCTCGCCTTCTGGAGCGACATGGCGATGATGATGTTCTGTCCCGCCTTCATCAGGCTGCCGCTTAGCGTGAAGATCGCCCCCCCGGCGTTCGCCACCCGCTGGAGGTCTTCTTTTGTATACTTCTTGGCCTCGTCCAGGTTCAGCCGCCTCAGGAGGCTGTAGATGGTGTTCCCGTCCAGAACCCTGATGAACCGGGATTGGCTGAGCTTGGTGATGAGAAGCTCCGTGAGCCCCGTTTTCCAGGCGTCCAGGCTCTTCTCCCCGGAGATGTTCTCGAAGTAGAGTACGGCCAATGAAGGTTTCCCGGACGGGGCCGGGGAGGGCGGTTTCTTGGGCAGAAGCCGGAGGATCGCCCAGGAAGCTAGGATTACGGCGATGATCCCCAGGGCCGGGACGAGGACCTTCTTCAACTGAAACTTGACCGTGATCTCCCTTGACGTCAGGGGTTTCCTTTTGGCCGCCGCGCGTTCCGTTGTCGGGAGGGACCTCTCGATTTTCTGAAGATCCAAGCGCACCTCGTCCGCCGACTGGTATCTCGCTGCGGGGTCCTTTTCCAGGCATTTCAGGATCAGCTGGGCCAGATCATTCGGGACCGAGGAATTATGCTCTTTCGGGTCCTGGGGCTTTTCGCTCTTTTGCTTGATCCCGACCGTGAAAGGCGTGTCCCCTTCGAACGGGACCCGCCCCGTCACCATTTCGTAAAGAAGGATACCCAGGGAATAAATGTCCGACCTCCGGTCGAAGCTCTTCCCCTCCACCTGCTCCGGGGACATGTACTCGGGCGTCCCGATGATCACGCCCTCCCCGGTGACACTCTTGGTGTGGAGCGACCGGGCGATCCCGAAATCCATGACCCGGGCGTTGCCCTGCTTATCGATAATGATGTTCGAGGGCTTCAGGTCCCGGTGGACGATTCCGAGTCGGTGCGCCTCTGCCAGTCCTTCGCATACCTGTTCGGCGATTGAGACCGCCTTGCCGATGGTCAGCTGACCGGTCTGTCGAGTCAGGGCCTTCAGGTCTTGGCCGGGCACGTATTCCATCGTGATGAAATGGTGGCCGCTCTCCTCCATGAGTTCGTACATGCGGCCGACGTGCCGGTGGCTGATCTTCCGGGCCAGCTTCAGCTCGTTCTGAAAGCGCTCAAGTGTGCGTTTATTCAGGGTGATCTCCGGCTTGATGAGCTTGAGGGCGACTTCTTCATTGAGCTTGGTGTCGTGGGCGCGGTAGACGCGACCCATGCCTCCTACGCCCACCTCCTCGATGATCTCGTAGCGGCCGGCGAATATGGTTCCCCTAGTGATTTCTTGGGCCGGGGTTTCAATGGTTTTAGTGAATGCTGATTTGACGTCAATAGCCATAGCCAGAGATGTGGCACAATTGCTGCAGTATCGGGCAGTATCGGTATTGTCGGAATGACACTTGGAACACTTTATGGTCACGCTGGGTTCCTTCTCTAACTTCGGCCCAGATTAGCAGAGGGAAGGCCGGGAAGTCAAACGGGGCTGCGGGAACAGAATTGAAGCCTTCCGCATCAAAGTCACCCCTCGAAATGCTCCCATCCATTTTCACCCGTTAGGAGCCAACCGAATGGGAGCAGAGGTTATAGGTTCTTGACACTTGTACCTGGACGGAATAACATCTTTTAGCCCATGGGAGGGTCAAGGTCCCGGTGGGCCTTCTGGACTTCAAATCCCCCCTCGAGGAAAATCGGCCGCACGGTATTCTCCCCTGTTGGACCGTATTTAGTTTGTATTTCTTGCGTTTACTGATTTTGATGGTTTTATCACGTTTAGGCTAGACTGAGCTATTTTGTGCAAGAGTTTGCACAATCTCTGCACAAATCTTTAGGGCAATTGGAACCGTGTTTATTATGTCGCCCGACCGCTCTGCCCACGTATGCTCATTCTGACCTGCCCTGACCTTGTAGATTGACCCAGCAAGCGGCTGGCTGATCCCGTCGTGGTAATTCAACGCCCATTCCTTGACAACGATTCGAGGCCGGGGCTATTATCCGATCATCACCAGAGGAAGGAGATCAAATGAAAAGCTCCGTAAGAGAAAAACTCTATGGCCCGCTTCTGTGGATGCTGGGCCTCGGGCTGATGGTGCTAGCGGGTCTACCGCCGCGCCTCGCGGCCCAGGACCAGGCTATCGCCAAGAAACTACAAGGTTTCGACGCTTACATGACGAAGATTCTTAAGGACTGGAATGCGCCGGGCATCGGCGTGGGGATCGTGGCGGGGGATAAACTCGTCTTTGCCAAAGGGTATGGCTATCGGGATTACGGGAACAAGCTGCCTTTCACGCCCACGACATCGATCCAGATCGCTTCGAATACCAAGCTCTTTACGGCCGTGGCCGCCGGGCTGCTGGTGGATGCGGGAAAACTCACCTGGGACAAGCCGGTCCGCGATTCTGTCCCGACCATCCGGTTCTATAACGACCAGCTCAACAACACCGTCACCTTACGGGACATGCTCGCTCATCGCACGGGCATCACTCGGCACGATTCAATCTGGTTTAAATCGGACTTCAGCCGCCTGGAGCTTTTCGAGCGCCTGAAGTACTTAGAGCCCCGTGAACCGCTCAGGCAGACCTTTCTCTACAACAACCTGATGTACGCCGCCGTGGGATATCTCATCGAGCTCCAATCCGGCAAGCCATGGGAGCAGTATGTCAAGGAGAAGATCTTAGCTCCTCTCGATATGACTAGCACTGTTTATTCCATCGCCGATTTACTCAAGCAGTCGGACTACGGAGTGCCCTATACGGAGAAACGGGACACCTTCGAGCTCTATAAGATCCCCTACTACGAGGATATCGCCGGCGTCGCCCCCTGCGGCGCGATTGTCTCCAATATCCAGGATATATCTCACTGGCTCATCGCGCTAATGAACGACGGGAAGTACGCGGGCCGGCAAGTCCTCGCCGCGGATGTCCTCAAGGCTACTCTGGAGCCTGCCATCGCTCTCCCTAACACCATGCCGGAGACACGGGGCTACTGGGAGATCCTGAATTCCGCCTATGGGATGGGCCGCGAGACCATCTCCTACCGGGGAAACCTCCTGACCTTCCATGGAGGAGACCTGCCCGGCTTCCACTCCCAGATTTCCTTCATGCCCCGCGAGCGGATCGGGGTGATCGTCTTCGTGATCGGGAACCACTGCGCCAGCCTCTATAACACCGTCAGCTACAACATCTATGAGCGCCTCCTGGGCCTAAGCCAGACACCCTGGAGCGATCGCTTGCTGGAGCTGAGGTTGAAAGGGAAGAAGGCGGGAACCGAGGCCCGAGCCAAGGCCGGCGGAGAACAGATCCTGGATACCAAACCCTCCCACGCCCTTGCCGATTACGTTGGAGAGTACGAGCATCCCGCTTACGGGATTCTGAAGATCGGGCAGAAGGACGGCCAGCTCCAATTCGACTTCCACAAGATCCAATTCCCGCTGACCCACTTTCATTTCGACCGATTCGATACCCCTGACGATGAACAGTACGGGAAGTGGTCGGTTAGTTTCCAGACCGATCCTCAGGGTGACATCGATAAGGCGGTCATGTCCTTGGACGAAGCGGAAACCGCCTTTACCCGCAAGCCCGAAACGCTCGCTCTCGAGCTGCTCCGAAAGCTCGCCGGGACCTATGAGGACCCGACAGGCTACAAGTTCCAGGTCGCCTTGAAGGAAGACGGGTCTCTCTACTTGGTGTTTCCGGGAGAGCCGGAAGAGAAACTGGAACCGTACAAGGGCCTCAAGTTCCGGCTCAAGGAATTTTCCGATCTGGTCTTCGAGTTCGTCGTCGAAAACGGGGAGGTCAAATCCCTCAAGCAGCGGGTTCCTTCCGGGGAGTATGTCTTCACGCGGAAATGACCTGGGCTTCTATAACGCTCGGGCGGAAATCGCGGCTGGTGGATTCGCCCACTGACATGTCATCCCAACTTCACGCCAAGATGTGTTCGTAAGGAAGAAGTTCGGTCTATGATGTGTTAGAATGCTTTGGCGCCCCCGCGGTCATCGACAGATACGACAACGGGAGGGTCAGGATTCCGGTGAATCCTCTGGACTTCAAATCCCCCCTCGAGGGAAAGCGGCCTCGTTGCATTCTCCCCTGTTGGACCGTATTTAGTTTGTTTTTCTTGCGCTTATCGATCTTGATGGTTTGATCACGTTTAGGCTAGACTGAACTATTTTGCGCAGAAGCTTGCACAATTTCTGCACAATTTTTCAGGACAAGTAGACGGCCTCGTCCCTCTGATCAAGCCCCGAATGGACGAGAGGCATGCCTACGCCGCTTAGGAATAGGCTACCCTGGCAGCTTCATCCGACGGCGAAGTTCCTGGAAGCGTGGGCCGGAGCGGAGAGGCTCAAACAGCGGGTCAATCAGAAGCCACGCCGTATGCTCATCATGTTCTTGATAAGCCCTCTCTAAAGACTCGAAAACCTTTTCCCTCTCCCCAAGTCCAACGTACACCGGTGTAAATAGGCCCGCCGGAACGTACCTTCTCTTGGACTCCTCCCGTAGCTTGTCGAGCACCTTGAGCGCCTCTTCCGTCTTCCCGGCTTTCGCATAGGCGTAGCCAAGATCGGGCAGGCATTCCAAGGACCCGTCAGAAAGAATTACCGCAATCTGGTGCTCAGCGATAGCTTCCTCGTACATCCCCTTGGCCGAAAATAAATACCCGCGTGCCCAATGGTTCAGCCAGTAATCCGGGTAAACCTCAACGAGCTTTTGTGAGTCTGCAATGGCCTCGTCGTAGCGGCCGAGGTAGTACAGACGCCAGAGAACGTTTGCGGCAATGAAAGGATTCGGGGGATCAAGCTCTCGGGCCCGCGTAATCTGCGCGAGAGCCTCCTCATTCCGGCCGATCAAACCAAGGAGTTGCGAGTACCAGAGGCGTGCATCGGCCGAGTTGGGGTTGAGCTCGATGGCCCGTTTGTACTCCCTCTCGGCTCCCTCCCAATCCCAGTCGATGCCCCTCTTGACATTTCCCAGAGCTATGTGGCCCTCTGCCAGGGTTTCATCGATCTCCAGGGCTTTCTGAGCGGCCTCTCTCTGTTGAGAAGCCACCTCTGCGGACGGGAGTGATGCCATCTGGCCCAATAAGCCATAAGCGTCAACCAGCCCGACATATGCCGCCGCGTTCTTTGGGTCGTTCTCGATAGCCTTCCGGAATTGTTCGATACTTTTCTCAACGGCTGGGGCCGTTGCCTTGTTCAAGAAGAGGCGTCCCATGAGAAAGGCCTCGTACGCTTCGGGATTGACCAAGCGCGCCCTACTGAGATGCTTGCGCTCCTGCGGCGTTACTTGGACCCGGATCTCGCCCGTAATCGCCTGCACTAGCTCCGACTGTAATGCAAGCACCTCCGTCATCTCACGCTCGTAGGTGCTCGCCCACAACTGTCGTTCCTGGCGCGCCTTCATGAGCCGAGCCCTGATCCCAACCCGGCTTGGAGATCAAGTCACCGAGGCCTCGACAATCAAGTCCACGCCCAGTTCTCGAGCGATCTGCGGCAGGGATTTTTTCGTGTCTTTATACTGCATGACCGAGGTGCGTGAGATGACCTTGTTGAAAGCCTTGATCTGGGCCAAGTCAGAGATCAACGCGTCGGTCATGCCATCCGCAAAGAACTCCTGGGATGGATCACCGGAGAGATTCTGTACGGGAAGCACCGCCAGCGAGGTGATGCGGACCGTGCTGGTCAGGAATAAAATGACCGCCGCAAAGATCGCCAAGCAAGCCAGCCCGGCATAGGCGTAGGTCTTTCTCATGCCGAAGATCTTGCCCCGGAATAGGCCCGACTTAGCTCTCGGGGGCTTCAGCCCCTCCGCGACCGCTTTCAGGTCTTCATGCAGCTCACCCATGACTTGATAGCGCGCGTTTGGGTTTTTCTCCAGCGCCTTGAAGACGATCGATTCCAACCCTTTCGGAAGATCTGTTCTGATCTTCCCAATGGGCTCGGGATCCGTCTTCAGGATTGAGTGGATCAGGCTCTGCTCATAATCCCCTTTAAACGGCAGTCGGCCTGAGACCATCTCATAGAGGACAATACCAAGCGACCAGATGTCCGTGCGCTGGTCGACCGGTTCTCCTTTCGCCTGCTCTGGCGACATATAGGCGATGGTGCCCACCGTTGTCCCTTCGCGAGTCAGCTTGACCTGTCCGGCCAGCTTGGCCAGGCCGAAATCGACAACCTTCGCCACACCGTCGTTCGTGAGTAATATGTTAGCCGGCTTGATGTCGCGGTGGATGATACCCTTCCCGTGCGCTTTTTCCATCCCCAGCGCAACCTGGGCCGCAATATCAAGAGCGCACTCAGCCTTCATGGGACCCCGCCTGAGCCCCTCTCGCAGGCTCTCCCCCTCATAACAGCCCATGGCAATGAACATCCGGCCGTCTTCGGTTTCCCTGATTTCATAGATCGTGCAGATATTAGGATGATCAAGGGCTGAAGCGGCCCTGGCTTCGTGGATGAATCGCTCCCTTGCTTCGGGGTCCGAGGTCCACTGAGGTGGGAGGAACTTCAGGGCGACTATCCGCTGGAGCTTCGTATTTTCGGCCTTATAGACGATCCCCATCCCGCCCCGGCCGAGCTCTTCGATGATCTTGTACTTTCCGGCAATAAGGCTCCCTTTGGTCAACCCCTGAACAGGCGTTTGGAGCGTTTTCGTCAGGGATTGCGAACCCGTTTCTTCTCTGCCAAGCGGCGCCGCACAACTCCCGCAAAACCGAGAGGAATCCGAATTCTCAGAATGACACTTAGGGCACTTAACAGCCAAGCTGTGTTCCCCTTTCTAACCTGGGCTCAGATTAGCAGAGCGATGAGCGGGAAGTCAACGCTCCTTGACGCCGTTGACCCGAGGGAATACGATAACTCAGCCCGAGGGAGGGTGAGGCATCCGGTGATGCCTCCAGACTTCAAACGTGACTCCAGGCGAAATCAGCGCCGACGGCTTCTCCCCTGTTGGACCGTAACTCAATTGTTTTTCTTTCATTTACCGATCTTGATGGTTTGATCACGTCGAGGCTAGGCTGAGCCATTTATTGCATTAGTTTGCACAATTTCTGCACGATTCTATCGTGCCTTGTGAGTTTTACCGAGGAGTCCTCATAGCTACCAGGGAGAGGACGGCAACTTCACCTTATAAGTTGATCCCACCTTTCGGCTTCGCCGGGAGGCTCCACGCGTCCGCCAAGGTGCCTGCCCAAGAAGGCCTCGATGGCCGCCCAACGCCTCAAGAAATTCGCGTTGGCGCCCCCGCCCACATGCCCGGCATCCGGGAAGACGAGGTAGGTGACGTCCTTTCCGGATTCCCTCAGGGCAGCGACCATCCGCTCGGAATGTTCCAGCTTGACCCGCACGTCGTTGGCGTTGTGCATGATCAAGAGCGGGCTGACGTTGTCGGAAGCCTTTTGGAGCGGGCTGATGGCCTTCAAGAACTCCGGATCCTTGCCCAGGCGTGTCTCGAACCTGGCTTTGCTGATCGTCCAATACGGGGGCATCGACGCCATGAAGAGATTGGCATCGCTGATGGCGTTGATGGCGATGCCGCAGGTAAATTCCTGAGGACGAAAAGCCAGGGCGGCAAGTACGGCATAGCCGCCGAAGCTTCCGCCCATGATGGCCACTCGTTTGGGGTCGGCGATGCCCCTGGCGATAAGCCAGTTCTTTCCGTCCACGAGATCCTGGATGACCTTGCCTCCCCACTCCAGATTGCCGGCGTTCTGAAAGGCTTTTCCGTAACCCGTCGATCCTCGAAAATTCACCTGAAGGACGGCATAGCCGCGGTTGGCCAAGCACTGGACCGGAAAATCGAGGCGCCAGCTGTCGCGGGTCCAGGGGCCCCCGTGGACCTGGACGATGAGCGGGAGTTTTCGGGCTGGAATACCCGTTGGCAACGTTAGGTAGCCGTTGATGGTCATGCCGTCTCGAGATTCGAACTGGATGGGGTCCTTCTTCGCGAGCTGGAATCTCTCCAGCTTCGGATCTTCGGAAAAGATATACACGGCCTTTTTGGCGGACCGGTCGAAAAGGTAGTAGGTCGTCGGACGGTCAGAGGCCTCGAACCGAACCAGCCAGACCCCATCTGACCGGTCGCGGCCGCGGATATGGATCTCCCCATCTCGGATCTTTCTCAAGGCCGCGAAATCCTTCCGAACTCCAGGGTCAAGGAAACGCCAGGTCATCCGCTCCTTTTCGTAGCCGACCGCCTCCAGCGTGTTTCTGAGCGGGTTGACCATCAGTTTCGTGACATCGAACTGAGGATCTTCGCTCAGGACCCTCCTATCGCCCGAGCGAATGTCGATCTCCAGCAGACGCTCGGCGTTGGCTCCGAGACTCGTGATGACCCAGATCTTGGAATCGTCGGCGTTGAATCCGGCGACCCCAGTAAAGTCGGAATTCATCTCGTCCGGTCCCCAGGCGATGAGGCTTCTCCAGGGGTCCATGAGGTTTTCGCGCACGCGGATCTCGGCGGAGTTGTCGGGCTTGGTCACGTAGGCGGCCCTGACGTGCAGCCTGTGGTCGGCATAGAACTGAGCTACGTCTCCGGGGTTTTCCGCTTCGAGCTTCAGAGATCCGGTAACCAGGTCGAGTCTATAAAGGTCGAAAAGGCGCTCATCCCGGGCGTTGATATGGATGAGGAGCGTATCGGGGTAGCGGGGATCGTCGATGAGGCCCATGGCCCGAGCCCCGGGAATTGGGGTCAAGTCCTTGGTGATCCCCGTCCGGATATTCGTCTGGACCAGATGCCTGTTTTCATCCCCGCCCTGGTCCTGGTAGTAGAGCACATGCTCACCGTCCGCTTGCCAGAAGCAGAAACCGATGCCGTTATTGGCGTCATGGGTCACGACTTTGTCGTCGTTCTTTCCCACGGTCTTGACCCAGATATTCCCTACGCCGTTGTACGGGGCGATGTAAGCGATCTCCTTTCCGCCCGGCGAAAGCACCGGGTTGCCGCGCTCGGACTCTTCCAAGATGATGGCGCGAGGGATCAGCGGGGGCTGTCGAGCCTTGCACGACGGGATGGCGCCCAAGAGCGAGACCGTGATGAGGCCGGCCTGGATCAGCCTCTCGGCGTGTAACGGAGTTCTTCTCATCGGTGACCTGCCCCCTAACATTGTACCAGCCCTAGAGTTAACTTTCCGACCACATGCGCCTCCGGCGCCGGCGGCCTATATCCCAAGGAACTGTGCGGCCTGAGGCGATTGTAGATCTTTCTCCAGGCCTCCACAAGCACCTTCGCCTCAGCCAGCGTATCCAGCACCTCTCCGTTCAGAAGCTCGTCCCGCATCTTGCCGATGAACGACTCTACATAGCCGTTCTCCCAGGGGCTCCCGGGCTCGATGAACAGCGTCGTCACGTCAAGCCGGTTCAGCCACTTCCGGACAGCCTTCGCCGCGAATTCAGGGCCATAGTACGTTGGGAAGGAATGAAAAAGAGCCACAACCGGATAGCCCGTCCCGTAGAATAGATAAGCCAACAACACTATCTATGGGAGGTGCCGGTCATGACTCAGCCTTATGGTAACACGGGAGACGTCGCATTGGTAGCGATCGATATCGCCAAAAGACAGAACGCCGTGTTGATCCAACCCCCTGGTGGAGTTCGAAAGAAGCTCACGGTGACCAACGACCTGGCGGGTTACCGTGAACTCGCCCAGTATCTGAAAAAGTTGAAGAGGCCCTGCAAGATTGGGTTCGAGGCCACAGGGAACTACCATCGGACCCTGGCCTTCTATCTCCGTCAGCAGGGCTTCGAGCTGGAGCTCATCTCCTCCGTGGCGGCTTCCCGAATGCGGGAAGCCATGTACAACTCCTGGGATAAGAACGACCCCAAGGACGCCCAGGTCATCCTCCACATGCTTCAAACCGGGCTAACCCAGACCTATCACGACCCATTGGAGCATCGGATCAACGACATCCAGGAGCTCTCCCAGACTTACTGCCAGGTCTCGCTGCGGAAAACGCGCGTTCAGCACAGCATCATGACCCACTACCTGCCGCTCTATTTTCCTGAAGCCGCCAAGTATTATCACACCTCGAGGGCCGCATGGTTCACGTCGCTGCTGATGACCTTTCCGAATCCCGCGGCGGTTCTTAAATACAGCCGGGAAGACTTCATCAAAGCGGCTCAAGCCGTCTCCGGCAGGAAGGTTAACAAGGCGGCCTGGCTCAGGGATTTTTACGAGACCGCCAGGGAGAGTATCAGCCTCCCAGTCCCCGAAGACTCGGAAGCCATCCGGATGTTCCGGCTCGTTCTCCAAGAGCACCAGGATCTCTGTCGGATGCGTCGGGCCATTGAGGAGCGCGCCGAACTGTATCTCAAAGATAACGCCGATTACCTCCGGCTTCGGACCATCCCCGGTATCGGCGCGGTGATCGCTCTGATCATCTTGGCCGAGGCCGGAGACCTTCGGCGGTTCAGCCACTACAAGAAGTTCTTGAAGTACTGTGGTCTGAATCTCTCAACCCAACAGTCAGGCGCCTTTCGAGGACTGAGCAAGCTCTCAAAATACGGCAACTCTCGGCTCCGGTATGCCTTCTGGATAGCCGGCACGTCGGCCATCCGGATGCGCGAGAACACCTTCCGGAAAAAGTACGAGAACTACGTCAAGTCAGATCCCCAGAATCCGGACCTGAAGCGAAAAGCCTATACGGCCGTCGCGGCGAAGATCGCCCGGGTGGCTTATGGGCTGGTCAAGTCCGGGCGCGAGTATCGTTGCTATCATGAATCGTCGGTCCCAAGTGGAATAATCCTTTCAACGGGCCGTTGAGGCAGCCATGACCTCGTAGACAATGATGGGATCTTCCACTTGGGACTCATTCTTTTTTAAGTACGGTGAAGGCCACGTATATACTGGACCTTATGTCACTATGGTAAGAAGAGTCTTTTAACTTCAGTGGAAGCCACTTGGATCTTCGCTTCGATGTTTTGGATCAAAATAGGACGGGATGAGTCTATCCGGAGAAAGAACTTGACTCCAGACTTAGTACGTTGTCGGATCGAATGTACTCGGGCATCCCTCTCGTGATGAACAGTTCATAGAGCTGATCCAGGACATCCCCGGACCGGATCCTCCGGGACACATGGAGCGCGAGACACTCCCGGGTGAACTCGTCGATGACGGCCAGGATCCTGAGAGGCCGGCCGTCGGACGTCCTCTCCATCGCCATGTCGTAGCTCCAGACATGGCCCTTCCTCTCGGGCCGCAGCCGGATCGAGGATCCTTCATTGAGCCACAGCCGCCCGCGTTTGGGCTGCTTCTGAGGGACCTTAAGACCTTCCCGCCGCCATATCCTCTCCACCCGCTTGTGGTTCACCCTCCAGCCGTCGTTTCGCAGCAGCGCCGTGATCCGCCGATAGCCATAGCGTCCGTACTGGGTGGCCAGTCTGACGATCTGGCCAACTAAGCGCTCCTCGTCATCGGGGACCTTGCGCTTATGCCGTTGCGTCGACCGTGGCTGCCCGATCGCCCGACACGCCCGCCGTTCGGAGATGCCCATCACGTCACGCACATGTTCGATTGCCCGGCCTCTCTTGGCCGGGCTCAGAAGTTTCCCCGGTTAACCTCTTTCAGGATGGCGTTGTCCAGAGATAGGTCCGCCACAAGCTTCTTGAGCCTGATGTTCTCCTGCTCGAGCTCCTTGAGCCGCTTCGCCTGGTCGACCCTCATCCCGCCGTACTCCTTCCGCCAACGGTAATAGGTCTGCTCGGAGACCCCCAGCTTGCGGCAGACCTCGGCGACCGGATGGGATTGATTGAGAAGAACCTCCGCCTCCCGGAGCATGGTGATGACCTGCTCCGGAGAGAACCGCTTCCTGGCCATATCCACCTCCCTCGATCCAGATTAATCCTAACACAAGGGCTGGATCCCTGTGAGGGGGGCAGGTCAAATCGATAGAACAATGCACGGAGGCCTGCCATGAGTAGCCAGTGCCTCCTAACAGTGAAACAGCTAAGTGAACAGCTGGGGTATAGCGATTGCACGATCTACAGGATGGTAGCAAAGCAGGAGCTCCCGTGCATCAGGCTTAATGGCCGTGACGTCAGATTCAAGCAACCGGACATCGATGAGTGGCTGCGCAAGAAGGAGGCCAAGCCCTTCCTGGATCCACAGGCAACGTCGGCATTGAATGTTGATCTAGCCCTGGACAATTATAATAAACTCTACTTGAAAGGAGGCACTACCATGAAGTCGAAGGGACGATGGACTTACCCCTTCGGCTCAGTCTACGTCAGACCATCAAGATCGGGCAAGGAACGCTGGTACATTTACTACCGGGCCGAAAGCCGGCAGTACGTGCGGGAGGCCGTGAAAGGCGCCACAAGCCGGGCGGATGCACTGAAGGTCCTCCAGCAGAAGGTCACCGAGATCTTCCGGGATTCCAACGGGATGAAGAAGCCCAAAGCCAGGGTCACCTTCAGCGAACTGGCCGCCACCTACCTGGCCAACACAACACATCTCAAGGATTGGCGGACGAACAAATACCGACTAGACCTCAATCTGATTCCCTTCTTCGGCAAGCTCTACCTGGATGATATCACCCCCAGGCACATCGAAGAGTACCGCTCCATGAGGCTCAAGAAGATCAAGCCCATCACCACGAACCGGGAGCTGGCCCTGCTCAAGGGCATGTTCACAAAGGCGATCGACTACGGCTACGTGACGGCCAATCCGGTGAAGAAGGTGAAGATGATCCCCGAGGGCGACTGCGCGAGGGAACGCATCCTCACGCAGGAAGAGGAAAAGCGGCTCATGGCTGAGGCAGCTCCCCATTTCAAACCGTTCCTCGTCGTCGCGCTCAACACGGGCATGCGCCGTGGAGAGATCCTGAAGCTAGCCTGGGCGCAAGTTGACTTTCGTAACCGCCTAGTAC
>Ga0315274_10005356_pt1 | contig 18755 bp, 12 predicted proteins | sample YL17G02_20_MG_FD_203700 | JGI IMG/M metagenome (GOLD analysis project Ga0315274, IMG submission 203700) | Sediment microbial communities from Yellowstone Lake, YNP, Wyoming, USA - YL17G02_20 | ecosystem: Environmental > Aquatic > Freshwater > Lake > Sediment | place: USA: Wyoming | collected... | reverse complement strand
ACTGCCTTTTGGATTTTGGTGCGGAGGGCAGCTTGATCGAGCCCAAACTTATTGCGCACGGTGATAAAGGTCATCCCGCCCTGGGTGGTGGACTCCACGTTGACCACGCCTTTTATATCCTTTACGGCTTTTTCCAGCGGGATGGTCACCTGCTGGAGGGTGTCCTGGGCCTCAGCGCCAGGGTTGGAGGCCATAATCAGGGTTTGAGGAAACTCAATGGATGGAATGAGCTCCAGTTTCAACTGGACAGCACCGATAATGCCGGCGATCAGAAGCAGCGCCGAAATACCAATGGTCACCCAGGGATGCCGGAGGCACCGGTGTGTCAAACGGTCGATAAGGGACTGAAACATCGATTTCTCCTAAATAGACAGATTGTTTTCAGACGGGATTCTATTTATTAATTTGTTTATGAGCTGCAGGAGTTGTTCCTGCTCCTCAGGGGTAAAGATTGCAAGCAGATTCATAACCTGTTTTTTGTTAAAATCCATCCCTGCGTGGTAAATCTGCCACCCAGTTTCTGTCAGGCGCACCCGCACGATACGGCGGTCGTCTGGATCGCCAGCACGCTCGATGATATTGGCGCGAACCAACCAGTCCACGACACGCGTGGTTGAGCTGAGCGGCATTTCAAGTTCTATTCCCAGTTCACTCATCGTGGGGGGAATTTCTACGTGCACCAGAATGGTAAAGATACGCAGCAAAAGGGGATAGTTACAAACTCGATCCCCGCTGCCACGCTCAGAACTTTCTAATTGCTGCTGAAGACGGATAAAATGTTCGGGAGGGACAAAACTAAAATGACGTAGACCAAATTGCTGAAACAATTCTAGCATCTGTTCGGCAGCTTGTTCGGTTAAATCAACAGTTTCTTCCATTTTGGTTTATTTCCAATTTGGAAATGAGTTTACATCAGCCTTATTTGCCTGTCAAGGGAATATAACCCAAAGTGAGCGCGCAAAAATGCAAGGAAGTAAGTTTCAATCCTTGTACTTTTAACCATAAGCTGCTTTTGGGACTACCTGCTGAGTTTACCTGAAAGCGTACCATCACGCTGAGCAGGAACTCTCCGCCAACTCCCGCGGCTCTGAGTGACATGCTAAGCAAAGCATCTCAACCAGGCCTATTGAGACCCTTCGCTAACGCTCAGATAGTACTTCAACGATACTCGGCGTGTTCAGTCATCGGGGAATGATCGTGATAGTGCCCTTCCTGGTGCATGCGGTTGTGCAAGGAGCGGCGGGCCGATTCCAACACCAGGCGCATCCGCTTGTAAACGCGGTCCTCGGCGCGCGTGCCCACTGTATCCAGGTACGCCATGGCTCCTTCGATCTGCTCCAGGATGGTAACCGCGTCGGCGGCAGCCATCATCGGCGAACCATCAACCATAACCATCACGGGGCTGCCATGCGCGGCGATGATCTCCGGCTTGTCCGCATAATGCCCACGCACCAGCAGCGCCAGCCATGCGCTTTTCTCCACCCGCACCGGCCAGTGACCGCTGGCGTTCCAGGACGATACTGCCGCGCTCTCGCGAATTTCGCCGTTTACGATTAATTCCACGCGCGACATCGGTATAGTGGTGCTGGCAACCTGCCAGGCCACGTCCAGCGTACCGCCGCTGGCTGGCAACTCGATCCGGCTGCCCATTGGACGACCCTCCACAGTAAATTCCAGCAGCGGTCCGTAGGTCACGAACGTCTCGGCGCGCCGGACGGTCTCTTTCCAGGCTTCGTAGGTGAAGGTCATACCGGGAGCGATGCGGGCATAAGTGCGCACGGTTCCTACGGCGGTAACGGCCGTCATCTTATCCGTGCCCCCCACCGCGGCCAGCCGGTAACCGCAGTTCAAATAACGGTACCAGTCTGAAAGCGAATAAGGGTCGATCCCGCTGTACAGGTCCTGCCAGGAAGTCATCTCTACCGCGTCGACCTCACCGTTGACAACACTGGCGGCGTGTTCGGCGCGCGGGTTCGGGAAATGCGGCAAGACAACGATCCCGCCTTGCCATTTACACTGCCGGGCCCATTCGGTCAGCAGGATCTCGATCGGGTCACCCAGCGCTGACTCATCCGGGCCACCCGTGGTCATTGGAGCAATGATCGAGCCGCGATACCCCAGCAGGGAGATGTGCCCTAGCACATGCTGGCGGTTCTCAGTCCCCACCCGCACCAGGTACTCACCATCTCCCCCGGCTTCACGCGAACCCCAGGTGTTCTGGCCGTCGAAATCGCCCACGTTGGTCATCAATTCACCCCACTGGCTGGCCAACAGGTTGACGATGTTCACCCCTTCGGCGGCGCCCTCCAGCAAGGCCGAAATCGGCGACAGGAAATGCACATGCGTATCGGCGGTCACCCAGCCGCGCGCACGCCAGGGCAGCACTTTCTCTATATCGATGACGATTTCCTGCATATTGGGGGTCACTTCAATGACTTTGCGCACCGGCTTGATCTCGAATCCTTTAGATACCTCCAAATATACTTTACCCCGCGGCAGCTTGAGAGTTGTTTCTCCGGAGATGTACGTGCAGGAATGGTTCGGACCGTTGAAAGACCAGCCGCCGATGTGAGCGAAATCCACGCTGTAATCTTCGAACCAGGCCGGGTTGAGGATGCGGTGGCGATCCACCGGGGGCAGGTATTCCCCCCACTCACCGTGTACATGCAGCTTGACGGGAACCACCTTGCCGCTGCCATGCTCGACCACCCGCAGCTTGAGGGTCTGTTCAGCCGGGGCCACCGGGCACAGCGGCCCGGTGTTCTTTACCGTCGCTCCCGCGGAGGCAGCCTCGACCTGAGAGACAGCCACCACCCGCCCATCCCACAGGTGGAAGCAGGCCTCGGGGTGGGCTGTGTATTCGATCAACACCTGGTTGGGCGACGGCTCCGGGAGCAGATTGTTGCGGGTGGCAGGCCAGGTTTCATTCGGGTAAACCGGGCGCGGCGTGGCTGAGATCACCTGCCCGAGATCGAGCTTAATCTGCTTGAGCAGGCCGTCTTCGTCCAGGTCGGGCTGGAAGGTCTCACCCTCCGGCAGGGTCAGGCAGGCTTTACGGCGCGGCAGCCAGCGCAGAGGCAGCAATTGAACGTTTCCGGCGGTGACCGCGGATAGGATCACCAGCCCCGCCGCCGGCTCGAAGCGCAGACCCACGATGACCTTCTCGGGATAGGGGTTTTCCCAGGCCCACAACCAGTTCACCCACGGCCCGAAATCCGCCGAGGTGACCCGCGTCTGCGTACCACCCCAATCGCTCCAATCCGGGTGGCGCTGCTCATGCTCGGTGCGCAGTGCGAATACTTTATGCTGCGCCACAGCCTCGAAGCAGTTCTCGCCCCAGCCGCGCCCAAAGGCGCCGATCTGGTGGCGGCGGCGGATGGCAGCGCGTGCTTCGCTGCCGTCAGCATACAGGATGACATAATCGGCGGCATGTTCAGCCAGCTGCCCGCGGCCGCGCATGGGGGAAATAAAGCCATGCGGATTCGTTTCCACCTGGCGTACATCCGAGGTGTGCAGAAAAACCAGCCAGCGCGCCGTGGTAGGGTCCAACGCCGCTGACACCGGCTGATCCTGAAGAGCTACCACTGCACCGATTTCGAACGGAATTCCCCAGGACACGCCGCTGCCGCGGGGAGCCTGCTCACGAGCAGAGGACATTCCCTCGGACAGGCTGATGCCTGCCAGCTCGGGAAGCGTGGCGTTCCCCTTTAAGGTCAGGGGCGTAAAATGGGACGAGCGAGGACCATCTTGATTTTTGAACACAGCCACCTCCTGATTAAGTGTTATAACCGATAGGGAGAGTATAATCGAATTATGTCCTCTTCCCTCACCGACCTGGCCATTCTCTTGAATCCCGCGGATAACATAGCCATCGCCAGGCAAGCCATCCAGGCCGGCACCTTCCTGATGGAAAGCCAGCAACACTGGCTCATCCGCCAGCCCATCCCGGCCGGCCACAAACTGGCTCGGGCTGTCCTTTCCGCCGGGCAGCCAGTATTACGCTACGGCCAGGTGATCGGTTTTGCCAGCCGCGACATCCAGCCCGGAGATTGGGTGCACTCGCACAACCTGGAGGTGGGCGATATGCGGCGTGAATTTTCTGTGCAGGTTGAGCCCCCTCCCCTGAGCGGTGACCTTTACCGCCCCTCCCCCATCCGAAGAGCACGGATGGGGGAGGGGGAACCTGCACCCCAGGCAATGCGGACACTCGCCGAGCGGTGTTCTGTACCGCCGCTTACCGTTAGCATTCTCGGCCGGACATTCCTGGGGTTTCGCCGCGCCGATGGGAGAGTGGGCACGCGTAACTATATTGCCGTGATCTCAACCGTGAGCTGCGCCAACCAGACTGCCCGGCAGATCGCGGAAACCTTCACCCCCGCACGACTGGCGGAATTTCCCAATATTGACGGTGTAGTCAGCATTGTGCATGCGACCGGCTGCTGCGCCCCCCCGGACAGCCTGTCTTACCGCTACCTTCAGCGCACGCTGCTCCATCTGGCAGCACATCCCAACGTGGGCGGGGCGATCTTCGTCTCGTTAGGCTGTGAGGGGAACCAGGTCCAGGAACCCAGCGCGGCCTTCCCAAGTCCGGTACCCTTCAGCTCTGTGCTGACGATCCAGAATTTGGGCGGGATTCGCGCCACCGTCCGCGCCGGGATCGCCGCCGTTGAGCAGCTGCTCCCCCTGGTTAACAACTACCAACGTACGCCTCAGCCCGTATCCGAGCTGGTAGCTGCCCTGCAATGCGGCGGCAGCGACGGGTGGTCAGGTGTCACCGCCAACCCGCTGGTGGGGCGCGTAGCGGATGCCATCGTGGATCGCGGCGGGACGGTCATCCTGGCCGAAACGCCCGAAATTTTCGGCGCAGAGCATTTACTGACCCACCGCGTGGCAGATCCAGAGGCAGGCCACCGGCTTATCGAGCGCATCCGCTGGTGGCAAGAGCAAGCCGCCCTCCAGGGGTTCAGCCTCGATAACAACCCCTCACCCGGTAACAAGGCCGGCGGGCTGACCACGATCTACGAGAAATCTTTGGGCGCCGTGACCAAAGCAGGCAGCCGGCCGCTGCAGGCGGTGTACGAATATGCCGAACGGATCTCCCGCCGCGGGCTGGTGTTCATGGATACGCCCGGCTACGACCCGATCTCAGTCACCGGGCAGGTGGCGGGCGGTGGAAACCTGGTGCTTTTCACCACCGGGCGCGGGTCGGTATTCGGCGGAGTGATCGCCCCCTGTATCAAAATCGCCACGAACTCCACCACCTACCAGCGCATGACAGACGATATGGATTTTAACGCCGGGGTACTGCTGGAGGAAGCCGGATTTGATACGACTTCACAGGAGCTGCTGGACCTGGTGATCGAAACCGCCTCAGGAAAAGCGAGCAAAAGCGAGGCCACGCCCGGGCGGGAGAGCGAGTTCATCCCCTGGCAGCCCGGAGGAATCCTGTAAAAGGAGCTCACATGCCTTACACGTCAGTCGACTTATCGAAAGTAAAGACCTTCCCCCTGCCTCAACGCCCCAGCCGGGTAGCTCTGGAGAACCTGGTTACGCCTTCCGAGCCATTGCCGAAATTTGAACATCCCGAGCTGGCGGAGGTTGTGGAACGGATCGTGGATGCGCGCCAGGCCGGGCATCCTGTGATCTGGATGATTGGCGCACACGTGGTCAAGCGCGGGTTGTCCCCGATCCTGATTGACCTGATGGAACGAGGCATAATTACCCACCTGGCAAGCAACGGGGCCGCCGTGATCCACGATTTCGAGATTGCTTTTCAGGGTAATACCAGCGAGGATGTGGCGAAAAGTCTCGAAGATGGGTCGTTTGGCATGGCAGAAGAAACAGGCCGCGAGCTCAACCTGGCCATCCAGGCCGGAGCGCGCCAGGGCCTCGGCATCGGCGAAGCGGTCGGGAATTGGATGGCTGCGGATGACCGGTTTATCCATCGCGACCTGAGCCTGGTTCACACGGCTTATCGTTTACACATCCCCTATACGGTGCATGTGGCCATCGGCACGGATATTATCCACCAGCATCCCCTGGCGGATTTTGGCGCCATCGGTTGGGGCAGCGGGCAGGATTTCAAAATCTTTACCGCCTCGGTCTGCGGACTGGAAGGGGGAGTCTTCTGCAATTTCGGCTCCGCAGTGATTGGCCCGGAAGTTTTCCTCAAGGCGCTTTCCATTGCTCGCAATCTTGGCAATCCGGTGCGCGTCTTCACCACAGCCAATTTCGACCTGCTGCCGCTCCAGGATTACCGCCGGCCACTCGGTGAGGATCAGACCGAATATTACTACCGGCCGCGCAAGAATATTATCAACCGCCCGGTGTCCCTGGGCGGAAAAGGGTTCCATATCACCGGCGACCACCGGGCAACGATTCCACACCTGCACCATCAGCTCCTGGCGCGCATTCCCGAGGGATCCATCCCTCACTCTGGCACAGCCAGCACGGTAAGCGGCGGTACAGAACACCGCTCGGCGAGCGTCCGCACCGCCGGTAAGCCCGTTAAGCGGTGTTCTGTACCGCCGGCGTCCCCCGCGCTCGATCCAGCGGCATTTCTGGCCCGCGAATCCCCGCGCGCCAGCCGCGTGCTGGAGGCAATGCTGAAACTGCATCCCGAGCTGGCTGCCGCCGCCGAGTCTCTAGCCAGGGCTTTTCATATCATCCGGCAGGGTTTTGCCCAGGGGGGCACCCTGTTCGTTGCCGGCAATGGCGGCAGCATGGCGGATGCCATCCATATCAGCGGGGAGCTCAACAAGGCCTTCAAGCGCCCACGCCCTCTGCCCAGCGTGCATCGCCAGCGCCTCGCCGCCCAGCCGGATGGGGAGGTGCTGGCCCGCCATTTACAACCGGGATTGCGCACGCTGGCGTTGGGAATCAACCCGGTCCTTTCCAGCGCGGTTGACAACGACTTCTCGCTCGCGCATGCAGGCCTGGCGCAAGAATTGTATGCCCTGGCACGCGCCGGGGATGTGTTCCTGGGCATCAGCACCAGCGGTAATGCCGAAAATGTGGCGTATGCGGCCAGCGTGGCGGCCGCATTGGGCTGCCCTGTAATTATCCTGACCGGTGAAGGCGGAGGCCGCCTGGCCGGGCAGGCCAATGTGGCCATCCGGGCACCCGCCAAAACGACCGCTGAAATCCAAAATTGGCATATCATCCTGTATCACACGCTGTGTGAGATGCTGGAGGACACTTTTTGGGGCGGTGAGGCTAATAAAGAATGATTACCGGCCTTTCACGCGCAAGGGTAGAAACCATCTTGAACCAGATACACCGCCTGCGGGTGGGGGTATGCGGCGATTTCGTTCTGGATGGTTACTGGTATGCCGACATGACTCGGGCGCAGCTTTCCCGCGAAACCCCCTTGTACAACCGGCCAGTCGTTGCAGAGACTTATTCACCCGGAGGGGCCGCGAATGTAGCCTGGAACCTGGCAGATCTGGGAATAGGCGAAGTTCACGCCATCTCTGTCCTGGGAAAAGATTGGCGCGGCAGCCTCCTGAGGGATATTTTCCAGCATTTGGGGATCCGGTCAGACCACCTGCTCGAGCGGCCGGGTTGGAAGACGCCGTTTTATGGCAAGGTGATCTTAACGGGTTGGGATACCCGCCAGGAAGATGCCCGCCTGGACATGATCAACCAGCATCCGTTGGGGGCCGAAGATGAGGATCTGCTCACCAGCCGTCTGGGGCAGGTAGTGCCCGGATTAGATGCGCTGATCATCGCCGATTACATCCCCAATGGGGTGGTAACGCCACGAATACGAGGGGTGCTCTTGGAGCTGGCAGAACGCTATCCGCAGGTCACTTTCCTGGCAGATTCCCGTGAACGGATCGCTCATTTCCAATCGCTGGTGATCAAGCCGAACGAGATCGAAGCCAAGCAATTGTTCTTCCCGGGGCAAGCACCGGCTTCTATCCCCCTGGAGGCGCTCGAACAAGCTGCCCTTGAGTTGAACGCGCGCACGAATAAACCGGTTTATATTACGCTTGGGGAAAAAGGCTGCCTTTTGTGTGAGGTGCCAGCGACGGTACGCCTACCTGCTGTGAAGGTGCCTCCACCGCTGGATACGGTCGGGGCTGGCGATACCTTCCTGGCCTGCCTGGGCGCAGGGCTGGCAGCGGGCGCAACCTCCCTGGAAGCCGGCTGTCTGGCGAACCTGGCTGCTGCCATCACGATCCAAAAAATCGGTATGACCGGAACGGCTTCGCCGGATGAGATCCTGGCTCTGTTCGAGAAGCAAGTTTAAGCATCCCGGAAATTTTCCCACTCCGATGACAATAAACATTGACTCCTATCTGAGAATACTCCACCCTGAAGTCCAGGCACGCCTGGGGCAGATCCGGCACGCGTTATTCGACTTTGACGGTACGCTCTCTGTGCTGCGGGAGGGCTGGGAATCCGTCATGGTTCCAGTGATGATCGAGTCAATCTGCGGGCAGGCTTCAGGAACCCCAGAGATCGAGCTGGAAGTACGTGAGTATGTAGAGCAGTCAACCGGCACCCTGACCATCTTGCAGATGGAGTGGCTGGCCGAGGCGGTTCGTAAACACGGACTGGTAAGCGCCGGTACACAACACCGTGACGGCGGTACAGAACACCGCTCGCCGCGGTCGGCGGCAGCATATAAAGCCCGCTACCTGGAGCGGTTGATGGTGCGGGTGAGGGAGCGCATCCTTCAAGTTGAAACGGGAGCCTGCCGACCGGACGATCGGATGCTCAGCGGGGCCCGAAACTTCCTGGCAGGCTTGCAGGAACGCGGCGCAAAGGTATACCTGATCAGCGGGACAGACCATGCGGACGTTCAACGCGAGGCCGGCGTACTTGGCCTGGCAAATTTTTTTGCCGGGCGCATCTACGGCGCGTTGGATGAACGCGAGGCCCATTCGAAGGACCGCATCATCCAACGCATCCTGGATGAGCATCATCTTTTTGGCAATGAGCTGCTTGTGGTGGGGGATGGTCCGGTGGAAATCCGCGAGGCCCGCGGACGCGGGGCGATAGCGCTGGGTGTGGCCTCCGATGAGGTGGCGCGCACGGGGTGGAACGAGCACAAGATTGCCCGTCTGATCGAGGCAGGTGCGGACCTGCTCATCCCCGACTTTAGCCAGCCGGAAGAGCTGTTCCGGCTGCTATATTCACATTCCTAACACAAGCTACATAAACTATCCACCCAATTGCACCGCGAGCACATCATAATACGTGCCGGCCCCAAATCCGTCGAACAGGATGTTGTCGCCGGGTTTCAAATGCGACAGCTGACGCAAGAACGCGATCATGTTGGAGGCTGCACTCACGTTCCCAAATTCTCTCAGAAGCCAGGGCATTGGAATCCGAATCCCTTCCCTCTGGAGATGCTTTTCCAAAAGCTGGTTGATCTTATAGTTGGCATGGTGAACAATCGCCACTGCAATCGCTTTTCCAGGCACGCCCAACTCGGCGACGCGTTTTTGATACGCATGATATACCTCCTGGATTACCTGGACGCCGGTGCGCACAAAGAGCTTCACCATACCCATCGGGCCGGCCATCACCACCCCTGACCCGCTCTCAGGCTCATGCATCTTACCCGCCACGCGAATGTGATTATCCCCAGATTGGGTCACCTCGATCAAGGACTGATCCATTAGCTTTTGACCCAAATAGGGATAAAGCATGCGCACCTGCAAAACGCCATCTTCATCGAAGACCTCGTAAGTTCCACCCACGATAAATTTCATGCTCTGCCCCGGGATCAGCCCTATGACCCCGGCGCCATTTCCGAACAGCTGGAACGCATTTTTATCATGAGAAAATCGCATGAACCGGCTCAACCCCTCGATGCCGCCGACCAGGATCTTTTTGCCATATAACTTCTCAGCCAGGTTTTGGTTCAGGTATTCATTCACAGCCAGACCCGGGTTCAACGCCAGGTTCAATCCAGCCACCGAACCATCGCAAGCCTTGTGAATGCTTACCTTTAATGCATCCTCCGGGATTCCGGCTTCTTTCGCCACCCGCTCCGTATAATCACTGATCACCGGTCCGGTGGTGCCAAGCAGTACTGCCTGGACTTCGGATGGCTCCCAGCCGCTGGCATGGGCCGCTTCACGTAAGAACCGTCCGCCGACGTTGACTTCCAACTCGACCATCTCCTCATCCGAGAGGCCAAAGATGTGGTGCCGGTTGTCGAAGCCCAACTCCGATAGATTAAGCTTTTCGGTTGCGCCCAGGGGCTCACCAAGCTGCTCCCCCACCATACGCTGCAGCTTTTCGTTATCAAAACTTTCACCCCATGTACCGTATGCGCCGCCAATCCCAAGCTCAGGATTGGAAACCTGCTCGATGCCGAAGGGAACACCTGGTCCGATCGGGATATTTTCTACATGAACCTGAGGCCGTTCATAAAAGGAAACGGGGGCTGTGTCGGATAAAGAGCCTCCGGCGGTTTCATTCATTTCTACCATAGGGATTTACCTCTCTCTCATTTGAGTGTACATATAGTAACACATAATGGATACAGGAGTTCCTCAGGACAGGTCAGTTAAAGCTCTGTTTGACAACCTCGCGGCGGAAGAATACGCCAGAACCGATCAAGATTCCTGCCACGATCAGGAGTATTCCCCCTCCGGAGGTGGCGTTCAGCCTCCCGGTGCCGGTGATGACCAGGATTAGGGTGGACAACAAGGGCGTCAGATAAGAAAACGAGCCTATCACGCGAGGGTCACCGTGCTTGAGGGCCAGGTTCCAGGTCACGAAGGCGATCCCATGCGGTCCGACACCCATGAGAATAATGTATAACCACTCCTGGCGGGTTAAGGTCCAGGCCTGCGGAACTGCGGGTTTACTGCTCAAAAAGAACCCCAACGCCAAGAGACCAGCTAATAAACAAAACCCCGATACGAGTGAATCGGGAAGTGGTTGGAAACGTTTGATCAGCAGCGAGTAACTTGCCCAAATCACTGCGGCAATGGCGGCATACCCATATCCTGGCGCACTGCTGAGATTGAAACGCAACGCATCGAAAACGCCGCCTGTCACAACGACCCCAGCTCCAAACAATCCCACCAATGCACCCAGTATATGATTCCAGCGTAACGAATAACCTTTCAAGTAAACGGGGGACAGGAGCACCACAAACAAGGGCCACAGGTAATTGATCAGGTTCACCTCAACGGCTGGTGCATGCTGGAAAGCCAGGAAATAGAGCACCTGGTATCCGAACAAGCCCCCCACACCAATCGCAAAAACGATGAGGGGTACCTTCCAGGTGCGAATGTTACGAATGCCCATCAGTCCAGCCACCGTGAATGATATTCCTACTAACAAAAACGGTGAAATACGCCGCAGGTGAGCGCTAAAGTAAGCTGACGTGCTCCATAAGCTGATGGTCAGCATGGCATAAACGATGCCAGTCAAGGTGCCTGTTTTCATCACTTCGGTCTACTTTTTACGGAATACGCTGGCCATTTCGATCCCGAACGCACGCCTGACCGAAAAAACCTTGGTGTAATTTGACTCCAGCCAGGCAGAATCATACGGGGGACGGAATACTTCCTCAGGCGAGCTTCTTATCCACCAGCTCTGCCGGACCTGAGCATTGATCTCAACCACCACATAGTCAGGGTCAGCCAATACCTGACCCTGTAGCCCGTTCTCTAGTTTATAGACAGGATCTGGCGCCACGGCCTGGACGATATGCCAGGGTAAAAGGTAAGTACGGACACGCTCGCCCGGTTTGGCATGCACATTCAACCATTCCATTACCTGTTCGACGCCATCTGAGGGAGTCTGAACGACACTGCGGTATCCAACGGATGGCCTGCCCGCCAGCATCCTTTTCCCAAGCCACTGGTAACCGTTCAAATTGTAGTCGGGGTAACACAGCACCAAATCTACGCCCAACATCAGCACAGCCAATCCTGCCAGCCCAACCGCCGCTGCCGTGTTCCGTACCGCTCGCTTTGCGGTGTTCTGTACCGCCCGCTTTGCGGTGTTCTGTACCGCCCGCTTTGCGGTGTTCTGTACCGCCGCCCGCTGCCGCGAAACCAGAGCAAGAAACTGATCTGCGGTGAATACCGCCAAAAACGGCAGGAGCGGGATGGTGTAGAACGTTTGGGCAAGGGGTAAAGCCACCAAACAGCCAAAATAGAACCAGACAACCAGGATTGGAAACCGGATTTTCCAATTGCGCCACTGGAATGTGGCCAGAATCAGGCTCAACAGCATACCCGCGCCGATCACCAGGCTCGATTTGAAAAAGATAGAAAAAATATGTAAAGCCGCGGCTTCAACCATAAATCCCGGACGGTAGGTCATTTCGTGTTGAAATCTACCTGCCAAACTGCGCAAGATACTGGGATTTGTAAGATGCTCAGGAGGCACGACCAGGAACGTCAACATCGCCAGGCCGGTTATAAACAGCACCAGCTTGAACCAGGAGGTGGTATTTTGAGGGTGCCGCTGCTTGGACTGCCACACCGCATACCAGACAGGCGGCAGCACCGCCAGGGCGGTAAACTTCGCCGACAGACACAGGCCAGCCATAACCCCTACAACCGCTGCCCGGCGGATTGAAGGTTGATCCTGCAGTCGGTCTACACAAACCAGCAGCCATGCCAGCGTACAGGCCAGGTAGATATCGGTTTCGGTAAATGCCACGCGTGCGAATGATAGAAAAAAGGGGCTTGTGGCCAGCAAAGCACACGCCAGGATTCCCCTCCTGGTATCGTAACGCCGCTTACCGTAGAAAAAGACCGCTACCAGGGTCAATGCGCCCACCATGCAACTGATATAACGAGCCAGGATCAAACCGGATTTGTTTAACAGCGCGTACACCAGCGCTACCGTGAACGCCGGCAGCCGGGTCTGGCTGGGGTCAATATCCGATCCCACCCGCCACCCGTCGGGCGATTTCAGGTAGGCCCGCGCCACCCAAAGATCCATTTGCTCATCCCACGATATCCCCTGCCGGCTGACCGTGGGCAAGAGCAATACACCATAAACGATCAGGATGCAGAATAGATACAACCACGACTGGCGTGGAAATTTGGTTTTCCACCCTTTGTCTTGAAATTCCCGTAAAAGTGTGTTGGTTGATCCCATTTCCCGCATCCAATTATTCCAAATCTGCTGCTTGTCTATAACCTGGCTTTCATTTTAACACATAGGAGGTTTTATAATGATCATCCCCACCCAAGAAATAACCAATGAACCACTAAGAAGAAAGTTAGCCTGAATTACCGCTGAAGATGTGCGATAATAGCCATAAGACAGGATTATGGCACCATGAACCGCAGATATATCCATAACAGGCCAACGATCGGAGTGCTTGCAGGCTGGCAGGTATATACTGGAACCCCTGACAGCTTTCTTGGGAATGTGTTTCGCGGCATCCAGGCCGCGGCCCATGACCGTAAATGCAACCTGCTTTTGGCCTGCGGTATTGACTCCGGGCTGCCTGCCTGGCCGCTGCTCTCACCCGAGGTAGCCTTCGTGCCGGTCGGCCCTGAGAACACAGATGGATTGATCATCGCCTCCCCGTTCACGCCCGAGGCCGGAGATCGTTACGCCCAGGACCTGATCTCAAGCGGTTTCCCGGTTGTCTACGCCGGGGATCGAGATACTGGACCGGCCGTCGTGGCCGACAACGCGGGAGGAATTCGCCAGGCACTCGAGCATTTGGTAAAACATGGACACCGTCAGATCGCATTCGTGGCCGGCCGCCGCCAGTCAGAGCACGGTGATAGTGGTGTCCGGCTAAGGGCTTATGAAGCCGAACTAAACGCTCTAAACCTATCCTTCGATCCGAACCTGATCGCCTATGGATCACACAATTACGAGGGCGGGCGGCAGGCGATCCAGCAGATCATCACCCAGCGAGCAAAATTTACAGCCGTGCTGGCCAGCAATGACCGCTCAGCCATGGGCGTTTTAGATGGGCTGCGCCAGGCCGGGTTCGTGGTGCCCCAGGATATTGCCTTGATCGGTTTCGACGACCGGCTCGAGGCTCGCGCCCAGGTACCCTCGCTTACCACGGTCCATTACCCGATGTTTGGGGTAGGTTATCAGGCCGTAGAATTGTTATTGCGGGCTATCGAAGGGGAATCGGTAACCGATGAGCTGGTGCGCATCCCCACCCGGTTGGTGATCCGTGAGTCGTGTGGCTGTCTGCCTGGCATCCCCGCCAACTTGAGGGATGAGGATGGGAAGCTGCCGAAACCCTTAGAAAGGACCCGGCAGCAAGTTGGCTCTCAGCTAATGCAGGTGATGACGACAGCCGTTCACAGCGAAAGCCTCTGGCTAAGCCAGCAAGAAGTAGCTTACCTGGGGCAGCGCCTGGTGGAATCTTTCTTGCTTAGCCTCGAGCAGAATGATCCGCTGACCTTCCACCTGACGATCCAGCAGATCCTGGAGCGCGTGTCGGCGCGCGGAGACGACCTGTTCGCCTGGCAAGCCGCGGTCACCATCCTGCGGGACCGGCTTCCCATCCTAAGGCAGGTGGTCCCAACGCATCTTTCCACCCCTCAGGTGGAGGATATGCTGCACCAGGTGCGCGTGGCCATCAGTGAAGCCGCGCGCGGGCGTTCCACCCGGGCGTTGATCTACCAGGCTCACCAGGCCGATCAAGTCGGCCTGATGACCAGCAAATTCTTCACCGCGCAAGATGAACGTGAAATTTTCGATTTGTTAACCCGGAACCTGCCTGCCATCGGCATTCAGGGCGCCGCCGTGGGATATTACGAAACCGAAGGAGAAGATCCCGTGGCCTGGAGTGTTCTGCAAACACCCAGCGCATCGCTAACCGCTGCTGCGGTGTTCTTTACCGCCGCCGGCGTGGCTGCGGACGCCGACGGTACAGATCACCGTTACCCAAATTCGGGCTTACCGGCGGACGCCGACGGTACAGATCACCGTTACCCAAATTCGGGCTTACCGTCCGGGATGCGTTTCCCCAGCCGGCAGTTCCCGCCCGATGGCCTTTACCCTGAAGAACAACCTTACCAGCTGGCCATACTCCCCTTGCGGATTCAGAATGAAGTGTGCGGTTTCGTGGCGTTCGATGCGGGTAACCTGGACCCCTGCGCGGATATCGTCCGGCAGTTGGGCGCCGCGCTGCGGGGTGTCAGGTTGTACCGCGAGGCGGTGGCAGCGCGCCAGTTGGCTGAAGAGGGTAAACGCCTGGCTGAGGGCGCCAACCGCCTGAAAAGCCGCTTCCTCTCCATGGTCAGCCATGAGCTGCGCACCCCATTGAACCTGATCACCGGCCTCAGCAACATACTGCTAGACGAAGCGGGTAAAGGCGAGCAGCGTTGGGCCGGATCGCACAACAGCCTCCAGGAAGATCTGAAGCGTATATTCATCAGCGCCCAACACCTGGACGGGCTGATCCGCGACGTATTAGATCTTGCCAGCAGTGACGTGGGACAACTAAAACTGGTCTGTGAGCCGTTGGATATGACCGATGTGCTGGGAGCAGTCGCGGTGATCGGGGAGCAGCTGGCACACGATAAAGGGTTAGCCTGGCGGTTCGAGATCGCCAAAAACCTGCCTCGCGTGTGGGGCGACCGGACGCGCCTGCGGCAGGTAACGCTGAACCTGGTCAGCAACGCGATCAAATTCACCACCCGTGGAGGGATCAGCCTGACTGCTTTCGTCGAGCGAGGGCGGGTGATGGTATCTGTGAATGATACTGGCCTGGGTATCCCGGTGCACGAACAGACCGTGATCTTCGATGAGTTCCGCCAGTCCGAGCGTACCACCGCGCGCGGCTACGGCGGTCTGGGGTTAGGTCTGGCCATCTGCCGGAAATTGGTGGAGATGCACGGGGGAGAGATCGGGGTATGTTCGTCTGGCAAAGAAGAGCAAGGCTCGATGTTCTTCTTCTCTCTTCCGGTCATCGCACAGCAAATGGACCTGGCGGGTACCGATCACCCGTCAGAAAAAATCATCCCCCTTTCAGATGCGCAGCGGGTGCTGCTGTTGGTCAAAGATGCCAACGGCGGCGATCTGCTGCAGAAAGATCTCGTCCGGCGCGGGTATGAGGCCGAGTTGTGCCTGATCGACGAGGAGACCGACTGGCTGGCCTCACTGCTGCTGGCTGCACCCGATGTGGTGGTATTGGATCTTGGCCTGACCTCCGAACGCGGCTGGGAAATTCTTAAAATTATGAAGGAGAACCCTTCCACCAAACACATCCCGGTACTGTTCTATACAATTGCAGGGGATGCAGATTCCGGTTCCCTGCTGGAAATCGATTACCTGACCAAGCCCGTAGGAACGGCTGCCCTGGCAGAAATGCTCACATCTAAAGGATTCTTCGGCCAGGAAAGCACACGCCAGACCGTAAGAACTATCCTGGTAGTGGACGATGAGCCGGGCATCCTGGAATTGCACACCCGTATCGTTCAGGCCCAGCTGCCGGGTTGCCGCGTGCTGCAGGCAAGAGATGGACGCCAGGCGCTGCAGATCATCCACCAGGAACGACCTGCCCTGGTCCTGCTCGATCTGATGATGCCTGAGCTGGATGGCTTTGCGGTGCTGGAAGAGATGCGGCAAACCGACTTGACTCGCAATATCCCCGTGGTGGTGATCACCGGACAAGTGCTGACGGAGGAAGACATGTCGCGCCTGAACTCGGGCGTAGCCAGCGTGTTGGGGAAAGGGATGTTCAGCGTGGAGGAAACCCTGATCCACCTGGCCAACGCCCTGGCCCACAAGCGCAAGCCCGGCTCCGAAACCCAACGCGTCGCGCTGAAAGCGATGGCATATATTCATAATTATTACGCCGAATCGATCTCTCGCAGCGATGTGGCAGCCCATGTGGGGTTGAGCGAACGGCACCTGACGCGTTGTTTTCATCAAGAAGTGGGAATGACACCCATCACGTACCTAAACCGCTATCGGGTAAAGCAGGCCAAAGCCTTGTTGGATGCCGGGAGAAAAGGCATCACCGAGATCGCGGTGGAAGTGGGGTTTTCCAGCAGCAGCTATTTCACCCGTGTTTTTCGGGACGAGGTGGGGGTATCGCCGCGGGCCTACTTGCAGAGCCGGTGTGTGGAATAGATGTCCCAGAAGTACAAAACTTCGTCCCAAAAATGGAAGATTTAATTCGTGCACCAGGGTAAAGTTATAAGGGAGATAGCGGACGCCCCAAGTTCGGGCTTACCGGCGGACGCCCCAAATTCGGGCTTACCGGCGGACGCCCCAAATTCGGGCTTACCGGCGGACGCCCCAAGTTCGGGCTTACCGGCGGACGCCCCAAGTTCGGGCTTACCGGCGGACGCCCCAAGTTCGGGCTTACCGGCGGATACGAATTATCTCTTTGCATGAGGGTAGAATGGATCAGACTGCGAATAAACGCATTATGGTGGTGGGGGGTGATTCGCATTTCTCGTACTTGATGCAGCGCTATGTAAGAACCAGCGCGCACCAAATTGTGTCTGCGAACCTGGGCGAAGATGTATTGGCCATGGCCAGGTGCGAGAGACCGGCTGCCATCGTGTTGGAAGTCGATCTGCCCGAAACCATCGGCTGGCACACGCTGCGCGCATTGAAAACGGATCAAGAGCTTGGCAGCATCCCCGTGATCGTTTGCTCCTGGTTGGATGAAAAAGCCCGCAGCCTGGAGTTGGGAGCAGACCTTTTTTTGCGCATGCCGATCCTGTATGCAGATTTCGAGGCCGCACTGGCAGATACCCTGTCGGTACAGAACACCGTGGTAAAGGAACAGAATGAAAAAAGTATTTAATCAGATAATCGCTTATGGAATGTGGATCGTGGATCTATTATTAGCCTTGTGGTTTGCATTACTCAGCAGGACTGCTTTACTTGACATACTCGCCCTTTTTTACAAAAAAGGGCAGTGGCAATATCCTCGCCAGGTGAATGTGGTCGATAAGACCTTTACACTCTTGCTCGGCCTTGGTTGGATGGCTTTGGTGGTGATTGTGGAAGAATATTTCCGGACGAGTATCCCTAAAGGGGTTCTGCTAAAACGAATTGCCAGGGTTACCGGACTACTGCTGTTGGCTATTTTCGGGGTCGATTTGATCTTGTTCTGGGTGCAAGGCATTGGCAGCGGTGACTGGCTGCGCTGGCTTCTGCTTGCGGCTGAACTGGGTATCGGAACAGCACTGCTGGTGTGGGTTAAGACCCGGCCTACATCCCAACCCCAATAGGAGACACTTAATCGCATGCATTATCGCTACGTCCACTACAATTTAGAGCACGGGTTTATTCACAACTGGCTGGTAGCCGGTCCACAGACAATCCCTGTCGTATTCGAAAAATTTACCGGTGATGACCTTCGGAAACAGATCATCCAACATTACTATGAGCCTGAGTCCGGGATCACCAAAACTCCGGTGGAGCGTGGTCCCCTGACCAAGGGGCTGTTCCAGGTGGGGGATTATGCCGGGTCGTGGAATTATCAAGCCTGCCGCGAGGATCACCTGGTTGACCATGGCGGTACAGAACACCGCTCAGGGGTTTTTCCGGCCCCTCATTACTTGCGTTCCTGGGCTTATACTCAACTCTTCTGCAAAGCATCCCAGGAAGTCCTGCTGGTACTGACTACCCACGGTCCAGCAGATGTATGGCTGAATGGGAAGCACGTTCACCGCCAGGAGCATTTTTACGTCCAACAGCCTGGAAGCTTGGTGGTTAAGGTTCTCTTATTGGAGGGGGTAAACAAAATCACGGTACGATTCGAAAACGTGGCATTGCATGAATGCCCACCCCACGCCATGGCGCTGCAGGTATGCAAGCTC
>Ga0315274_10005353_pt1 | contig 18762 bp, 36 predicted proteins | sample YL17G02_20_MG_FD_203700 | JGI IMG/M metagenome (GOLD analysis project Ga0315274, IMG submission 203700) | Sediment microbial communities from Yellowstone Lake, YNP, Wyoming, USA - YL17G02_20 | ecosystem: Environmental > Aquatic > Freshwater > Lake > Sediment | place: USA: Wyoming | collected... | reverse complement strand
CGAAGTTCTTCTTCGGTTAGTGCTTTTTTACTCATGATTTTATAATAATTGTAAACAACATTGTTTATATTTTTTACCACTACCACAAGGGCAGAGGTCATTTCTTCCTACATTAATTTGTTTAGGCTCTGGAAATCCCGGTGCTTCGATGCGTTCAGCAATACCATTAAGATGATTGATTTCGTGTTGCCAAACTTGTGCGTCAAAACCTTTGTAGATTTCATCAGGACGATAATTTCCAAAAATATCAACATAACTGACCCGGACTGCACGACTGCGTTCTGCAACAATTGTTTTGCCCTTCCATGTCAAGCAACCTTCGCAACGAATTTCTTTAAGACCAATATACTCTTCAATTTTAGGGTCAATGGCTATTCTCCAAACCTTATCGAATCTATCTTTATAAGCGAAAGCACGTATCATTAGCCTTTCACCGTTCAAACTGACTTGATTGCAAGCTAATCCAACTGCATTAGTTCTGCCGTAACAATCATTAAGAAATTCTTGAAGTATCGGAACATGTTTTGTAACATAATCCCATGCATCTTTCATTTCAATTTCCGGCACTTTTGGTGTCTGTTCGTCTGGTATGATTTCAAATGTATTCATAAACTATTCTTTGTCTTTTAATAAATTAAGTGCAAGTACCAATCCCTTTTCTAATGCTTCTTCATACTCTTTGCCATAAGCAAACATCGTTACATATTCGAAACTCTGAAAACTAACATTAAAGCGTGTTAAAGTAAATACTTGTGCATGCCAAACCGGAACGTCTTCTTTGGACTTCCAAGGTTTAACTTCAATATGAAGTCTATGTTCGTCTCTCAGCCATTTTTGAAGAAATGATTGTGTTGGAGCAAAGACATATTCATCCCTATCTGGATATTGAAAATGAACATGATAACATACAAGTTCTTTATCTTTATTATAGCAAGTACAGTTGCCCCCAAGGTCTAATTCAAAATCCAAACCTTTTTCTCTGGCTAAATTAGCGGTATCAAGTTTAACAATTTCGTCTTTCATTGTATTCGATTTAATGCATCAACTAAACCAGCTTCAAGTGCTTCCTCATAAGTTTTATAACCATCACCTGTTTTACATTGCACACCATTAAAAATCCATATAATTGCAAAATTATATGTTGGATGTATTGGAATCTGATGTATTTCAATATGATAATTATGCACTTCTCTCAGCCATTTCTGAAGTAGTGATTGAGTGGGAACTAAAATACAACTTTCATTTACGGTACTTTTATCACGATAGCATAATGTTTCAAATTTCCCATCAGTATGTAACCATAATGGATTTGTTATTCCCGAATCATACCCGGCAAAACACTTTTCATCGAAACCCTTTAATTTTGCGAGTACTGCGGTTTTTTTTGTTACGAGTTGGTCTATCATGATTTAATCATATTAAGTGCTTCAACAAGACCGACTTCCATTGCAACTTCGGCTGATTCGAAGAACACATCGTCCATGATTTCCTTAATAGTAGTGCCGTTGAGTTTAGTCAAGATATATCCCCAACCACTGGCATTACAGTAAATTTCAACATGAATACCATGCTTTTCTCTCAGCCATTTAGCAAGTACTGTCTGTGTTGGTCGAGCATACATGGTGTAGTTCTTGTTAGAGTAGTCTGAACCTTGGTCGAAATTACGAAAATAGTCATTCGAACCTTCAAGTTCGCCTTTCGTCCAACCAAAAGGACCACCGCCTTCAGGATATTCTGGGTCTTTTCGTGTTGTCTGATATTCGGTAATACTACCTTTAGAGATAGCATCGTACCGCTTTTCTTTGGCAAGTTTTGCTGTTGCCAGACCTATTCGTGTATCTTCAAGTGATTTTTCCATGTGTCAAAGATATAAAAATTATTGTAATATCAATTCATTTTTTATAATTTTCTGTGTTGACCAATGACCGTGATTATTTTGTACGTGATTTTTCCGTACATATTTACCACAGATTTTCCGGAATTCCGAATAGTGATACTCCCTTGCAAGTCTTACAACATAACCTTCAATTGTACCGGGATTCTGTTCCATTTTCTTATTGAGGTCATTGATGACATTCATATCCCATATTCCTTTGTAGAAAACCGGAACTAATGTAAGTCCAAGTAATTCTGCCCATTCTTCGGTTTCGTCCCAAGACAAGGCAAAATTCTTTTCATTCCAAATACTGAACATATAGAAATATGTACTGAGTGCATTACCTTTCTCATTTGTATAATGTATAGCATGCTTGGCGTACATGTTCTCTCCGCATACTCTCCAACCATCGGGTATTTCGTAGCCGTGTTGTGCCCAAAGATTCTTTACCCAAGTTCTCGATGGATGCTTATCACTGTCAAGTGAACGAGCATGTACGAAGTCTTTGTACCAAGTAGTGTTTTCTCCATCGAGTTTCTCGCATATCATAACTTGCTGACCTTCAAAGATTCGGGTGTTCTCCATCATACGGTCATCCCGGTTCATTCCTGGCGACCAAGGTAAGTGAAAGGTACGTGGATATTTAACTCTATCAGCAAATAGCGACAGTATGTTTCCTTGTTTTAAAATCTTCTGAACACTGGGGTCATCATATAAATCACCTTTGATTCTCTGACCGTTGTTGAGTATCTCATTACCCCATTTGTCATATTCAGCATCCGGGTAGAAATGGTCCGGCATTACAATCTCTGTTATCCCCGCAGCTTTACGAATATCTTCACAACTAAGGGTTGTCATTTCTGCTTCGATGTGATGCTTCTCACATAAACTCGCACCATTTTCAAGGAAGTAACCACCATTGACAAAGAGTCTGCGTTCAATGATATGATGGGCATCTTTTGCTGGTTCACCACATATAACGCACTTAAATCCGTCTCTTTGGAAAACGGATTCACGAAATATGTCTCTATCTAAAAGTGCCTTCATGCTTTATATTTTTCTACAAGTGTAATAATCTTCTTAGGTATACTGAGATTTATCTGAGGATTTCTATTCTGAATTTCAAGTAGTTCTTTTATCATCGACCTCGACAGCCAACCATACTTTATCTGATTTTGAATTCCATTGAGGTATGCATGGTCGGAACCTGATAATTTTTCCGGGAAAATTTCGGCATCATTCTCAACAATAGCTTTCTTACAACCGCCAAGAATTCCGTGAATAAGGTTGCTGTCTTTAGAAATACTTACACGATGAAATGCGTAGATTTTACAAACGCTATCATCCTTGAGTTTTTCGTTTTTACGTCTGGTGAGTTCAATCCGGCAGATATCCCGGTTGTTTACCCAAGTAAAAATCTCGTCTTTTTTTATTATATGTCCTATTCGTATCATAGTGCATTATACGTACAGACATTAGAAATGTTACACTTTTATACGTAATTTTTTGTTTTTTGCTGAATGCAATAGTACACTAAGTTCAAAGTTAAGGTAATTTTCACATACTTCCGGAGATTCATATACACAATTTGAAATTGGTTTATCGACCATAACGATTACTTCTTTTTCAACAATGATTTCCTTAAACTTAATCTCAAATTTATCGTGAACCATCTTATGACAATCATCACATAAGCAAACAAGTTGGCGGTATAATTGTAATTCTCTGCCATGTAACCAATCGTAATCTCCGTGGTGAACGACTAATCTTTCGGTGTGCTTTTGGTTCAACAGGCATTTATATCCCGCTAAAAATTTAATATAATCTGAAATAATTCTCCAATAGTCCGTATTATAGAGGAATAAATTGTAGTTTTCGTGTGACAAATTATGTTTGATATATTGATTGATACCCTCCGGGTCAACACCCTTTTGCTCGAAGTCTACATTAATCTCATACCATTTTCTTTTAATATAATCGGCATTATCATGTGATTTTGCCGGAGTATGACTTGTCGATAAGTACCTTTCAATAAATTCAATTGTTTCTGGTGTAGTGTTAATTGGTTTACACATTTACGTAAATTTGAAAAGGGGGAAAGAATAACTTTCCCCTCAACAATTATTTTTGAAGTACCGATTATTCTGCAATCGCACTTTTAAGTATCTGAATGACTTCAAGTTTGAACTTATTCAAGTCTTGTCTAAGCAACTTAATTTCTTCCCTGACATCACTTTGGGAATCATTTGTTTTCGATTCTTGCATTAAATTTTCTTTGTCAGAAACAACATCATTAATCTTCGGTGTTTCCGGCAAACTTTTTTCATCCGGAATATTTACTAAAGAGAGTTTTTTAATCTGGTGGCGAGAATTGTATATGTGATTGGCGTATGACGATTTGAAATGAAATTCGCTTGCCATTTCAGTATTAGGTGCTTCACCAATCCAAGAGACTAAATTATCTTTTGTTTTACCGCAAGCACCAGATTTTATTAATTTTGCGGGATTTATCATCTTACTTGTGAGGTTAACAATATCCACATTGTCGCCATTGAAACTATTAAATGCTGTCACCTTTTGATAACTTTGCGGACCGTTAAGAAGATGTGCATAAATCATATTTAAACTCCTTAGTATTGGCTTTAATTCACCATCACTTGGTTGTCTGTAATGTTTCTTTCTATACTCTTCTTCACTATCTAAATCTTTTTTAAATGTTTCGAAAAGTGTTGTTGCTTTTTCGGGAGTGTTTTTAGTTGTTGCCATGTCTTTTTTATTTTTTCTTTTAGTATCAACTCTATTATTTCTTTCGTATTTACAATAGTAATTTTTTCTGTTTCTGAGTTCATACACTTCTTTATTAGTGATAACATCCGGACCAGACCAGTAAATGAGTTTACTCTTACCGTTTTGAACTTCTTTAAACCATCCCAAGAGATTAAATATATATTGGGAATAGTCGTTAGATACAATACTACCGGGTACTTGATTTAGTTTTGGAATTTTATCATTTCCTTTGAAAATTTTTGTAGGCTTTGAACCATTTTTAGTCCTTTCCTTGACAATTTCAATGAACCTCATTAATGAGACGCTATCAAATTTGCTCATAGTAATTACATTTATTAATTTAACATAAAATTATTTGAGAACAAATGTATGCTAAATTTATGTAAATGTCAAGTAAAATATCCGGAAATGCTTATAAATATTTTAAAAACCATTCTTCTGAATGAAATTCAAGAAGTCCAGGGTATTGCTTAAGGTATTTTCTGACTATTACTGCAGCTTCTTCATCATTCATATGAAAAACTGAACAACGAATATCGTCTATAATCTCATCAAATTTTTCTTGTTCCATTATTCTTCTTTATTATCAGATTTTTTAGAGTGGTTCACTACGATTGAGACTGTCCATGTGAATATATAACCAAAGAGGAAGACACATATAAATCCCCAATATGTTTCATCTGGCTTAACTGATGTCATCCAAGCTGCATAGGCATAATCCACTAAAAAGACTATATACAATAATGCATTGATTATTTTCGTCATCCATATTGGGAGTATTAATAAAGTGATTTACATGCCTTGTCTATTATTATTTCTAAATACTTATGATTTACTATTTAGCATCGGTAAACCAAGTGATTTATCGTTAGTTGCTACAATTTTTTTACATGTTTTATTATTTGCCCAATACGGCAGTGGTGCAGTACCATGACCAGTCTCATCCCGGAATTCCCAAACACCGTAATTCTCTGTCATTACCCTATCGCCATTTTGTGGCAAGTCGTCTGATACGACATAGTAATGGTCTTTGTATTTAAACGGTATGTCCGCAATTAATTCCATTAGTCTTCAAGTAATTCTGCAATTGTCTTTCCACAAATAATGCATTTACCGCCATCACTTTCAAAATTATGGACGTGACGAGTAGGGTCTTCTATTTTAGCAACCGGAATTTCAATTTTACTATAGTCCTTATTTTCGCCCATTATGCTGTAATTATCAAAAGTTTATCTTTTAATTTACATACTTCATCAATAAGTTCCATCTTACGTTGCACCACATGAATATTACTTATATCAGTTATATGATTCGCAATTTCTTGCTTGAAATCAATTTTATTCCGTAGTTCAGCAATTTTCTGTTCACGGATTTGTTGTGCCCATTCCCGGATATCAACGGTGTCGTTTTCTGATTGATAGTCTTCCATAGTTATTTATATAAAATGTTGACATTAACTGTATCATTCACGGGTTTTATTGTACCCCAAGGACTGCTGACCCATACATAGGTACTGTCATTAATCGGACGAATTCTGATTGTGTCCTTTAATGCATCTGCTTGACCTTGCACATATCCGGCTTCCATAATCATCTTCATTTCCATCTGATGATATCTGACATTGGCGAGATTTTGCCTCTTTGCAAGTTTGCCTGTGTATATAAGAAGTGCAACACATAGGAAAAATCCTACGCTTGCACCAAATAATCTAATTCTTTCGCCCTTAGTGAGTTTTTCCATTACTTTGCGAGTTTTTTCACGTCACTGACCTGGACTGGACGCAACCCCTCAAATTTAATACTGTACTCATAGAGTTCTGTATGATTCTTTTCAGCGATTTTCAATTCGCTTTCTGTGTATGCGGTCTTCCATATCGGAGAGCCATTGAGGTTCTGGCGAATGTCTTTGTCGTTTACCGGAGAAATAACTTTTACTGTTTCCATGTTGTATGTTTAAATTTTAGTTAGCAAACTTAGTTTAAATTATTGAGATTATCAAGTCTTATTCAAAAAATTGTGGAGAAAAATCACCGCCTAAAAATCCCACAACTTCTGCGGTCATTTCACATTCATAACCACCACTATAATTGTCGTATGTGGTCTCATACATTAATTCCACTATGAGATAATTCACATGTGGAAAAACAAAATTTGAAATATTTTCTTGTTTTTCCGGTTTGAATGGCATCAAGTATCTTATGAATTTTTGGTCTTTGAACAAATCTTCCAAGCCACTGTTGTCAATTTCATTCTGCAATAAGCCATCGAGCGTGCGTAGGTCAAAATACAGAAATACTTCCGGCATTTCCACTGTTTCAAAACCAACGAACTGATGGTATTCTTCGGCACGGACCAAATTATTCTTCTCACCCAAAGTAAATTCGGGAAGATAATCAAACGCTTCTTCAGGATGTTTATGTGTTTCTCTTAATTTACTTATAAAATTTGCCGAAACCTCATATAGTTCTACACCTAAAAGGCATTGTATTTTACTAATTCCTTCTCTCATGGTCTTGTATGTGTTACGAAGTAATAGTGAAATTCTCCGATAATATCGAATTGTTTTCTAACAGATTGCTGAATAATGAATTCATCAGATTCGTGCAGCTTTAAACCATCAACAGAAAGTGGTTCACTTGAACCCAACAATGGTCCACCATTACTACTCTGTTCCAATATTCTACCTATGATAACGCATTCGCCATCACGAGTATTAAATAGGCATGAAATGTCTTCACTTCCACCTAAGTCCCATCTATCTTGCTTATCTAATTGCACCACAGTGCCGTAGATAAAATATTGATTTGTCTGTTTCATAGCCTTAATATATTAGTTTATATGCGAGATACATTAGTATTAAATGCATGCTGTTATCAGTTACGGCATATACGAATGCCCGGAAACCACCAGTAAGCATTTGATGACCCTTTGTAAAATCATCCGGAGCACGTTCTGCAGTCCAATTGACAGTATCAATATATTGTCTTAAGCTACTGCCTTTGACATACTTCATATACTTCTCAGCAAGTCCGAATTTGTCGATTGGAAAATGACTGAGAAATACTGCAATAATCCAAATGAAATCAAAATTCCACATGAATACACATACAGCGAGTGTATATATATAGCAATGTATTATTGCAAAATACCATCCTACAAGAGTGTTCTTGCTCTTATTAAGAGCCATATCTTCATTCTGCAATAAGTAGTCACCTAATAAGTGACCAAGTAACATCTGATAGTATATCATATCATTCATCATTTAAATCCAGTTGACTTGTTAAGTGCCAATACCCACAAATTTCACATCTATAGGCTCTTATGGGTTTGATGTCCTTCTTGCCAACCCTTCTACCAGCCTTATGACCCTTTGCATTTCTACGGGGATGCTTTACGCAATTAAGTATTGCTTGTGCTTCTCGTAAAGAACGATACTGAACCTTAAAACATTTGTATTCATTAACAACAGTTGCTTTAAATTCTGCCGGAGATATAAGTTTTCCATCAATCTCCAATAGTTTTGGTTGCTCAGTCGTTTCCATGACATTTAGAATTGATTAGCAAGGTAAAATAGTGTCCAACACAGTAAAGTAACGAATAATATTCCACCACTAAATGTATTGGAGAGTCCGTGAGTATATTCCACATGGAACTCCATGCGTTCCTTTTTCCAATTGAGAATAGTTTTCTCGATTCCATCCTCAATCAGATACAACGTTGCTGTAAGTGAGAGAAAAAATAGTAGTGTTTTAATTGCTATTATCATAATATGTATTATAAATTCCATCATAATATTTGAAATTCTTTAAGTAGTATTACTGACAGCATCAATATAGACACGATACCATCGACTAATAAATAACTTTTGATTTGCTTATTAAATTTGGTTTTCTCCATAGCATCATCCATAACTTGAAATGCCGTTATTATTGATACTATAAGTACCGCTAATCCGATATACCAATAATGGACGAAGAATAATCCGATTAAAAATATAAAGTACATTATTTCCACGAGTGCTAATAGTGGACGTTCTGCACGTTTTAACGAAGCATCCCAATATGTTTTCGGCATTAATAGCTTCAATAATTCGAATGACATGAAGCAAAGCGTTAACCAAATAATTAATTTCATAATAAATCTTTTAATTTAACATAATGATTATACGTAAACAAGCAGAGAATGTTACAAAAAAACTATTATTTTTTGTTTTTAATTCTCAAGTACTGCCAGTATTGCCAGTATGCCCGGAGTGTTTCTCTTATGGTTAATTCTGCAGTCTTAAGCCGATGAGTATAATTAATGTAAGGAAATAACTTAAAAAAGTATGGTAGGTTTTCCTCAATCAGTTTATACCCATATTTATCTGCAGCTTCTTCGCTTCTATCACCGCATTGCTTTATTGCAAAGTGATGACCAAATTCATGAAAATGAGTTGCATACAGACTTAATAAGCCACCGTATTTCATTGTCATTTCTCGGCATAATAAAATCTTTGGTAATACGAAATCATCTTCAATTAATCTGCTTTCAACACCAACCAACTTACATATTTCATTATATGGTTTTCTCCAATCTCTTTCCATTTGTCTGATTTCTTGTAGAGCATCATCGCATTTTTTCTGATGTTCAGCACTTGCACTATGAACGTACATTCCAACTGCTTTTTCCTTTTCATTGGTTTCATTTTTATTGAGTTCTTCGTAAGTCTTATAGAACACCGGAACATTTTCTTCTTTACCGAGTCTTTCCAATACATCTTCAACCATCATAATAAGCATCGGATGCCCTTCTATTCTGAATTTCATAAAGTATATGCTAAGACCAAGCCATCTGATTTCAATGAATAGATACACAAGCATTCCAATAACAAACGCAAAAAATAATGTGATTAATATGGTTAGAATTATAGCCATTACAGCAAACCATTAGCAACATAATGTTCAATAGTGGCATCCAATGAAACAATGCGAATCACATCGGTGTCAACACCAAAGTGATATGCTTGTGGAATACCCTTATCTACAATAAAATTCGCAATCATTTCATCCACAAGGAAAATGACCACACCCCTTTTACCATAGTTAAGCATGTCAGTAATAAGTTCATAGTTATCATTAACTTTATAGCTATCAATAACCACCCTAATGAGTTTCTCCGGCTTACCGATTTCAATCACAGGTGCTTTCTTCTTGAATAAGCCAGTACTACCATTTAACGGCAGCATCATATCAAATTTCGGATTAATAACATCTTTGTCAACATCATAAGTAAATGTCGGACTGAATACAAATCGTACCTTATTGATTGGCACTTGGTTATCCAGCAATAACTTTCGGTTGAGTTTAATCAAACCTCTTTGTTGGTCAGTTAATAAATCACCACCAACGGTATGTTTTTCGTAGACAGTCCTGCCTTCGAAGACATTGATTTTTCCGAAAATTTTTTGTAAGAAATTCATAGCTTATTGTATTAAATCATTAAACCATTCGTAATTGTCTTGTGTTTTATTTCCAGTTGCATTATCACAACGGTAGAACTTCACATATAGGTCAAGGCAATCAGCCATTTCAAGTGTCTTGATTAACATTTCGGCACGTCTTTTTGCCTTATACCAATCTCCATGCCTTCCACCTGCGGACCAAGCATTATAAGCATCGTCATGAAGTGCAATAACAGTAAGTACTTCCTCGGAATCAAAAAATTTCTCCGAAAATTTTCTGGCTATTGAACCATGATGGTTATCACCGGACTTCGGGAGATTCTGATTGACCTTGTTCTTAAACGTGTCATGTGTTATAGCAATCATGCGTAGGTTCATCCTGTCTTCATCTGTGTTGTAAAACTTGTCGATGTTACCGAGGACTTCCTCGATATGATAAATGACTTGACCTTCAGGATGTCCATTCCTGGGTTTGCCATACATTGCACCCGCAATGAAATCGGCATCGTTGCATATTGCTTCTTCGATGCCGTTTTCGGGTTGAATAATATCATTTATTAGTTTATTCATTATAAATTTATGTTATTAATTAAACGATTTTTCATTTTTTCCAAAGATTCCTCTGGAACATTGTGAGTATTAACACCACCGTGACGGTTTTCGAGAATCACTGTGTGTACCATATATCCGAACTGACGAGCCAAATCTTCATATGGCTTCATTTCCCTTTCGGAAGTTAAAGTGTTTGCAACTATAATCAATGGTGCACCAACAGCCATTCTTAGTCTACATTTTGTTTGACAATAATCGTGAGCTGCACCTAATTTGGTTGCATCGAATTTATATTCACCTTTATCCATAAAGAAATCATCAGCAGTACAAATATTTTCTTTGTCTGTTATGGCTTCTGCCAATGTAGTTTTACCGCTGCCCGGTAAACCCCTTGCTAATATGAGTGTCTTTTTCATCTTGCTTTGTATATATTCTTCGTATTCCATAATGCAATTATACGGAAAATAATTGAAAAGGTTACAAAATTAGTTCAATTTATTTTTCCAAATTTTTTTATCATTGAAAATTCCATCCTTTTCACCTTCCTCGTTGTAATGCTTCAAACAGTCCTCAGTTGCGGGATACATCATGAGTCTGTCAACAATTTCATGGTACTCTTCGAACTCAGGGTCGGTCCGCAATTCTTCTCGGAGTCTATCGGCTTCAACATCCCAATCTTCGGGTGCTTCCCAATAACCGACAAAATGAATAACAGTTACATCATCATCCACATCAATTGGATTGAGTGGGTCTATGACCATTATACCATATTTAAACTTTTCCATTATCGTAATATTTCACGTACTTCCATTAATGCTTTACCCAAGAGGTTCATACCTTTCCACTGACTTTCATTAAGGCATCTATCGTCTTCCCAATGTAACCCAATTCCCCAAATTACATCATAAGGACTTGCCTCAACAAGTGTCTTATCTCCGGTTGATAATAAAATGGCTTTCAAGTCTTTATTTTGGTCAAATTTGGCATAAACAGCATTAACCATGACTTCATAACCTGCCGATAACCATACTGTTTGCTCAAAGTTTTTTACCTTACGTCCTAACTTTTTTGCAATACTTGGAGTAGGGCAAGCAAGTATCATACTTGCAGATTCCTTGTCGTTAAAAAACATAGCTTTCTCCCACATAAATGCTTGTTCGGAATTATGAAAGATATGCTCCTTGTATTTAAAATTACAAGGGTAGAAGTTCGAAAATTCTCCATTCCAGAAGAATACGTGTGTGTCTGTTATTCTTTCCATTATATTCTAAATTTACTATTATTTTCGCACCAATCCTCAATTTGTCTTATTGCTTGTAACATTGTTATTTTCCCATTAATTGTTTCAAATTTGGGAATAACGTCAATGTCTGTTACTTTTCTCCACCCTAAATTAACGCTACTAAACACTTCTGCTACGTATTGGTCTTTAACATACACTGGTTCATTAGTATCGTGTACTTCGTGTCTATATAATAATACCCACATTTCATGATATGGTACTTTACTAATTGCATCGCACAATCCCTCAAGTGCAGTTCTTTGAGCAACAGGCATTTCAGCATCTTTATATTTACCTTCACCGAAAATAAATAATCTTCCATTATATTCAATAAACATATTAATGCTACCAAACACATCAATATCTGTAGGTACTATGTTTCTTCTAAAACCCATTTCCTCAAATAGATGTAACTGACTTGCTCTACCTTTGTTATTAATTTTATCGTTAGCCATTTTAATAATCTAATTTAGTTGTTAATACCATTGCTGATGTTGTTGGACGTGTCAATGCCACGTATTTAATTTGATTTCTTTCCTTTAGTACCCAGTTTTCGTTAATGTCGTTTTCCATCACGAACACGTGAGTATATGTACTTCCTTGCGATTTGTGCCCGGTGATTGCGTAGCCATAATCCAAGTCTTTTTTAATAGTATCTGATGAGCTGCGAAGAGTTCCGTTGCGAAATTTCTCAATAGTGACCATAAGTAAATTATGTCTGCGGAATTCATAATATTTATTCCACATTTTCTTATTCGACATTGCCACATCCCTGCAGTAATCGTGCATTTCCGCATATAAGTGCAGATTGTCATGGTCATTCGTGTCAATCATGAACACATCAACAAATTTAAATTTACCGTGTGGTAGGTTTTCCCGGAGTTTAACCATCCAACCTTTGATGCCATAATGATTTTCTTCCAAATCAGATTTGGTCATTACACGGTAGTCAGCACTATTCTCTATTATATTGTAACGTTGATTTTCGCTTGTAACGCTTCGATATCCCATAAGTACGTCACCGATTTCAATCACGTCTTTTTTATCTGCGCCAAGTAATTCTGTCCGGATGATTTTATTTGATGTCATGACAGTATCGTTTCTCCATGCAATGAGTTTAACGAAGTCAGTGTCTTTCTTATATGCATCATCATTGAACCTCTCCAACATCTTCTGCCGGAATTCCGGTTTATTAATTGTAAAGACAATTCCTTCACCTAAGTCATTCATATTAGACTTCCTCTCAAAACCACCGTCAAGCCTATTTAGGTTGTTTCTAAGGGCATCATATACGAAAGCCAAAGGATTGGTATCGTTTTGCCTTTCAATCTTTGTAAGCCAATGTATTTCGATATCCGTCTGTGTAAATACAACGGATTCTTTTTCACCAACCGGTGGGATTTGTGCCGGGTCACCCATGAACAATACTTTGGTTCGGCACTTCTTTGTTAAAGTCTTAATCAGTTCAAAAAGTTCGTTGTTAATCATAGATGCTTCATCAATGATAACGAAGTTATAATCGGTAATTCTTGGTATAGCAATTGGGTTAAAGATAGGTGAGTTAGGATTGAATTCATCTAAGTTCACATCCGGGCGCAGTCCACATAATCCATGAAGTGTCATACCGTCTTCACCAGTGGTGTTCATAACAACCTTTTTGGCTTTGTGTGTAGGTGCACTGACAACAACTCCCCAATTATATTCATCAAGTATTTTCTTAATGATTGTTGATTTTCCGGTTCCAGCATAACCAGCAAGAGTAAAGAAAGTAACGTTATTAGCTTTTAGCCAAGCACGTATCTTACTAAGACCATCATATTGCTCACTATTGAAAGTAATCAGTTTACCGCTTGGAAGTAATAGTTGGTTGTCTTGTTCAGTTTTATCCTTTGCAGGTTTACCTGTGAACAAACCATCCAACTCGTCAAAATTCATATCTTTCGAAATACCTTTTGGCTTCGGCTTTTGATTCTTTTGATAGTCAGCGAATACATCTTTTAAACTCTTCTTATCAAAAGTCATTTGCTGCAGCTTTCAGAAGTTTAAGAAGTTTTTTCAAATCTTTCAGATTTTTAAATGAAATTCCCGACATTTCATAAAATTCCACTTCATACCCACCGTCTTTCTCATCATTAGTGTTTGAGATAAGTAAACACTTATCGTTGATTTCATAGGTGTAGTAATGGTATTTCTCTTGCATGTTTGGTGCAATTGAACTTTTCTCCTTTGTTTTTGTGAATCCTAACTTAAGCAGGTCACTTCCTTTAATTTTGTTCATTATTTTGAGAATTTTTCGTTATAAAATTTAATAGCATTTTTTATAGTTTCATCATGACTAAACGCCCATTGATAATTAACACAAGTGAGATAAAATGTTTCAAGTTTCATCCACTTTACCCATTCAGTTTCCTTGCAACTAAATGTTTCAATATCGAATGGCATTTCAAACATACTCTCTGTAAAATCAAGTACGGTAAGATATATGTGTGAGATATTCTGACGTTTGTTTGATGCCGGATTATCTTTAATAACAATCGGCTCATCGTTATTATTATACCATAGATGTTTTGCATAATCAGGAAGATACAACGATGTTTCTTCACAGACCTCACGTATCATAGCTTCGTGACGAGTTTCGTCCCAATCAAGATAACCACAAGGCACACCAACTTTATTTGGTTCATCATACATTTTTTTAGACCTCTTAGCTGTTAGGATATACACACCATCTTTTGTCAATGCGAAGACGATACCCACTACTGCTGTTGCTCTGCTGATGAAAAAATCTTGTTTTATGGTAAGTCCACAGCCATCAGTATAATAATACTTAAGATGCTGATTTGGTCTGTTTTTGAATGTCGGTGCGCTCATTTTGTAGCTTTATAATTTTTTCTTTCAAACTAAATATTCTCATTGTGCCAAGCCAGGCTATCTTCAATTGTTCTTCGGGTGTTAATTTTCTTGCATTCTTTCGTTTTAGTGGTTTACGCTTCTCCCTCATATATGCACTTGCACCTTCCCAACTTCCTCTTTCACACGTTAAAATTCCTGCTTCTAATGGTATTATATCTTTGCACTTCTCATATAATGTTTCCGGCATTGCATAGTAAAAGTAACTTATTCTTCCTGCTCTATCCTTATGGTCATGTCCCTTTTTAAAGTCCGCAAGTAAATCTGCTCTGCTTATCTTAATTTCAATCTCTGTTGCAACCCCGGCTTTCGATACTATGAACATATCACATTCATGCATCCACTGAAATCCCCAACTGATGTTTGGTACGATAATGTTTTTTCTTACTCCGTAATACTTTGCTATTGCTACTTCAATATCAATTGTTTTTATCGGTTTTGGTTTTACTGTTGTTTTTCTTACTGCCACGACACGTCTGTATTGACTCTAAAATTATTTTTCTATCGGCTTTAATTCTTTTCATTTTTTTCTTCAATTCATAACCGACATTATAACGAAATTGTGTTTCAGTACCATAATCTTGGAGTTCATTCAATAGCTGTATTTGAACATCAAAATCTTTCTTCTTCAATTGTTTTTCAAGCCATAATACCATTGTTGATTTGCCACTTCCCGCAGGTCCACTAACGGTAATTCTTAAATCTGTAATCTCTTTACCCATTTTTTCGTCTATAATATGTTATTTTATATAAGATGTTATTTTTACTTTTTTGCCATTCGTCACTGGCACCATTCCAATTGTCATAAGCGACAAAGTTAGTAAATAATTTATCAATCGGAAACCTTTTATTACCATTCGGCAGAATTAAATTCACCCAAGTAATGATTGCTTCATCACAATAGTCTATCAATGTGTCGTATACCATTGCTCCACCCGCTACAAAAATTTTATCTACGCCATTATTTGGGTTATTAAGTAAGCTAAATATCATATCTAAATTACGAAATTGATAAATATCAACAAGGTCTTCAATAGGTTGGTCAGCATTTAATACGATATATTCTCTGCCCTCAAATGCTTTCGGTGGAAGGGTTTTGTAAGTATTATAACCAACAAGTAGCATATGTCCCATTGTAGTATTCCGGAAGTGTTTAAAGTCTTCCGGAATTCTCCAAGGTATTTGGTCATCTATACCGATAACCCCATCAAGGCTTACTGCTGCTATTATGATTAACTTACAGTGTTCCATTATATAGGTACGAATATATGTATAATTAAATAGAGAATAATAAGTGCAAACACTAAAATTCCCGCATATTTAAACTCAGTTTTCCAATTTATTTTCATTTCGCTAATTCTTTACCTTTTATTAAATCCCGAAGAAAAACATTCTTCACTCCACCAACAAATCTTACCCATTCCTTATAATACTCCGGGAACATTTCTTGCAAATGCTCTGCTGTTTGCATTTTAAGCATTATGTAGTTTTGTTCTGGCGTTGCACTTCTTGCATCGGGGTACATTTTCACATCAAAAATATAGTCTAAGAAATCCGGATAGTCTTTTCTATTAAATACCCGTTCATCAGCAAGGAAGCAAAGTGCAGTCAGTGCATCATTCAAATCCGGTTCTTCGAAGTGTGAAAATTGTATGTCGTTTTCAAGCAGAGAATCAGCTATTTGATTCAAAGTACCTAATGATTTTCCATCAAAGTCTCTTCGACTATTTGTTGTACCACCATTAAGTATAATAGTGGTTTCGTGATAATCAACAAAATCCCAAATTTCGGGGTTATCTGCAGAAAATCTCCGTGCATATCTCCAACCCGCATGTCCGGCTTGAATACCCATTTGCATTTGACTGATGTTGTAAGGCACAAAATAATATGCTCGTACTTCTAAAATTTTTTCTTCTTCCATGTTTTATATTGTATAATGTTTTGCAAGTCTACCACGTATTTCAGAAAGACTGGTTTCTCTGATGAGTTTACCGTCTTCGAAAACCACTTCAAGAAGTCCCATACGTTCTTCTTCGGGAGTACACTGGTCCTTGAGTCTCAACACTCCATTGGTATCAGCATAGACCATCAAAAGACCTTTAGCGGATTTTTTAAATCCAGAGTCAGTTTTTGGATTTTTATATATGTCTTTGGCAACACCATTTACTTGCCCCCAAGTTGCCTTCATTGCAAAACCATAGGTGTCACGGGTTACATATACATAGGTGTATGAACCAATGCCTAAAACACCGTTGCTGAATGCAAATCCTTTGGCTTCAAGTTGTTTAAGAATTTCGTACTGCCTTTGAAAAGTTATTGAATCACCATATATGAGTCCAACATGCGGGTCGAGAATCTTATAACCACTACTGTTGACAACTCCACCAAAGGTGTCCCATAATAGTTCATATGCACCCTTTGCTTGTGCCATTGAAATCATTGAGAATGAACTTTCATTGTCACCGCATACAATTTTAACAGGGTCGCCACTGTCGGGACGAATAACAACTCTTCCTGGTCTTGCCATAATTTCCTCTCTCAATTCGGGAAGATATTCGGTCATAACTTTCCAGAAGTCCCAAGTATCACTGACGATGCTGACAATACCTGTTGGGTAAAGTTCTGTGATAAGTCTTTTGATAGTCTTAATTTCACTTTCCTTTTCTCCCATACACATTACAGAGTGCTCTGTTGCAGGTACACTACCACCGATTAATTCCTTGTCGGAATCGGCATTGTAGTACATTTCAAGAAAGTCAATTGCCGGGATAGTGTCAGTTCCCGTAAATGAAAGCAAGTGTCCTGCGCTACTCATGAGAGCATCTTCATTTCCACCCATTCCTCTGAATGAGAAGTCATGTCCTTGCCACTGAATGAAACTCTTGTCATATCCGGTTTTCTTAGCATGTTCTTCGAATCTTTTGCGATAAAGAAATGCTGTGGTTGCTGATGTTATTGGCTTCCACAGAATATTGCTCATTAGCGTTTCAAAATAATTAGTCAGCCAGAAAAAATGAGGCATTGTGTTAATAATGGTCAAAGGTGGCACACCGATTGGTACAAGCGTACCTTCGGGTAATGCTTTGATTCTTATAGGAAGATAACCCAAGTCATGTAGTTCTGCAACATGCTCAATAGGAATTGCATCCGGACCCAGATAGTTGTCCATTCTGCGTTTATACGCTTTCAGCATTTCTGCTTTGGGTTTGTGGAAAAATCCTTTGTTCCATCTGTCAATGAGGTATTCCTTGATAAAATATTGCAGACCGAAGAAAACTACTTCGTTTACACCCTCTACACGGCTTTGCCTTGGGGTGAAGTTAGAATATACATATTCTGTACCTACGGGGTACTGCCTACGGTGGTCACATTTATAACCGTCACACAAGTGCATGCAATCAATGTCTGTTATCATATTATTAAATTTTAATTATTAATTTTCTTACAATTATCAAACAATATTTGTTGTTTTATATACTATCATATCACAAACATACGAATAGTTATTGATATTTACAAACTAAAATATTTAAATTATTATTTTAAATTGTTCAATTAAGTCGTCTTTTATATCACTAAAAGAATTTGTACAGAATACTTTTTTGAAGTTCTTTGTTAATTCCTCTGTACCATATGAAAAAATTCCGTGGGTTACAAACAAGTAAATGTCACCAGCATTTTTCTTTTTGAGTTCTTCGGCAATACCAATAAAAGTTCTTCCACCGTCACAAATATCATCAACAATAAGACAAGGTTTGCCATATAAGTTATCGGCAAATACTTCGAAAAAACTCAGTTCGCCTGTTGACATATTACGTCTTTTATCACATTTGATTAGTCCCAAAAATACTCCAAGATTATCAAATAGTTTATTAGACTTTTTATTTGCACCACTGTCGGGAGAAACCAACAT
>Ga0315274_10005350_pt1 | contig 18764 bp, 13 predicted proteins | sample YL17G02_20_MG_FD_203700 | JGI IMG/M metagenome (GOLD analysis project Ga0315274, IMG submission 203700) | Sediment microbial communities from Yellowstone Lake, YNP, Wyoming, USA - YL17G02_20 | ecosystem: Environmental > Aquatic > Freshwater > Lake > Sediment | place: USA: Wyoming | collected... | reverse complement strand
ATTTCTCCTTTAATTTTAATGGAGAAAGACCACATTGGTCAAGTAAATTTTCTCGTTTTCCTTGTTCGATAAAAATATCTTCAATTCCTAGTCTTAATATTTGCCTTGGCGCCAAATAATTTCTTTCGAAAAATTCCATTACAGCTGAACCAAAACCACCTGTCAGTGTATTCTCTTCAACCGTGATGACAACATCATCGTTTTTAATTAACTGTGTTAGTAACTTCTCATCTAATGGTTTTACAAATCGCATATTGACAAGCTTTATTTGACACCTAACGTTGCGGTCGTTTTCGAGCAATTTCAGTGCTTGGTATGAAGAGAGTACCATAGAACCAATTGCTAAAATACAAAGTTTATTCTTTAACTGTTGCTCTTTGGTCGAGATTTCATAAATAATTTCGGCTTTACCTATTTCAATTTGGTTATTTAATTTTGGTAATTCAGCGTAAGCAAAATTTCCTTTAGGGTACCTGAAAACAAATGGACCATTGTACTTCAAACCGAACTCTAACATATTAACTAATTCGGTTAAATCTTTTGGGGCGGCGATTGTCATATTGGGGACAGCGCGCAAGTATGATATGTCAAAGTTCCCGTGATGGGTTGGTCCGTCTTCACCAACGATACCAGCACGGTCAATAGCAAAAACCACCGGCAAATCCTGTAAGGCGACATCTTGAATTATCTGGTCATAAGCACGCGCTAAAAATGTCGAATAAACTGCTACGACTGGTTTTAACCCTTTTAAGGCTAATCCAGCAGCAAAGGAAACGGCATGTTGTTCGCAAATTCCAACATCAAAAAATCGCTCGGGAAACTTTTTCTTAAATCCTATTAGACCAGTACCTAAACACATCCCGGCCGAGATCGCACAAATTCGATTATCTTTTTCGGCTAATTCAATTAATGCCTTACCAAATACATCACTTGTGCTAAGTAAATTATTTTTTGAGTTTGACTTTTTAATTGCGAATGGACCTATCCCATGATACATTTCTGGTTCTTTTTCAGCCGGTTCATAACCTTTGCCTTTTTTTGTAACGACATGCCCTAAAATCGGACCTTGCATGTTTTTAATCTTCTGAAAATTTTCTATTAGTAAAGAAAGATTATGTCCATCAAATGGTCCGATGTAGCGAAATCCCATCTCCTCAAAGATAACCGACGGTGCGACGAGATTTTTTAATCCTTCTTCCAGTTTTCGTGCTGCAAATCGTGCTTTCCCACTAAGATCTTTTGGTAAAATTCCTAATAAATTCCACGTATCTACTTTTAACCGATTATACATTCGACCAGTAATCATCCGGTTAAGATATTTTGCCATTGCTCCGGTACTTTTCCCAATTGACATTTCATTATCATTCAAAATAACAATAAAGTTTTCACGAACTGCTCCGGTATAATTAAGAGCCTCAAATGCCATACCGGTAACAATCGAACCATCGCCAATTACCGCAATAGCTTTATAGTTTTCATTTGCCAGTTTCGCAGCAGTCGCTAAACCTGATGCAATCGAGATTGAATTTCCTGAATGACCAGTATCAAATACATCATATTCACTTTCTTTTCGCTTTGGGAAACCAGCAATGCCGCCCGCTGACCTTAAAGTCTCAAATTCATGCCATCGACCGGTAATCAGTTTATGTGCATACGATTGGTGTCCAACGTCCCAGACAATTTTATCTTTTGGCGTATCGAAAACATAATGTAGCGCTATTGTGAGTTCAACAACACCTAAACTTGGCGCCAAATGACCACCACGTTTTCCAACAGTTTCGATAATTCGGGCGCGAATATCCTGAGCTAATTTATTAAGTTTGGCGATATCCCATGTTCTAATTATTTCCGGTGTGATATTGTAATTTTTACTCATTGTTTACGTTCCAAGATATACTCGGTAAATGTAATAAACCAATCAAAGTTTTTGCCAAGGTTATGAAATATCTTTTTCGCTGCCGCTGAATATTTTTGGGCTTGTTCTTTTAATTTTATATCTAATCCGAGAGTATCCAGCATATCATCAGTGGTCTGAAATAATAAACCTAAATAAGTCCCGGCTTTTTCAACTTTTTTTATAGTATTTTTTGGGGCGCCGGCAACAATTGCACCAATTTTCACAGAACCTGCGATTAACGCTGCTGTCTTTAGTTCGTTCTTTAACTCCAATTTCTTACTTCTTGTTTCTTGTTTCTTTTCAATTATATCTAAAACCTGACCCGAAACTAAACCATTTGCTCCACAAATTTTTAACAACTCTAGAATCGCGGTGATTTTTCTTCTATCTCCGACTGGCGCTTTGGCAAAAAGCTCAAATGCCCAAGCAAAAAGTGCATCCGCCGCTAAAAGTGCCATTGCCTCATTAAATTTCCGATGCAGACTTAGTTTGCCTCGTCGGTAGTCATCATTATCCATACATGGTAAATCATCCTGAATTAAGGAAAACGTATGGATAAACTCAAGTCCGCATGCGAAAGGCAATATAGTTCTGAGTTGTTGGTTATTAGTTTTTCGACAACAAGCAGAATACGATGTCAGACATAGCACGGGTCGAATTCGTTTCCCGCCATTAAAAACAGAATAAGAGATCGCATTATAAAGCTCTTTCGGTATCTGACCGGACTTAACTTCTAAAGCAAGCGAATTGAAAATATGTTTTAGTTCTTTATCAACGAGCTTTTTATAATTTTGAAACGATTTCAATTCTTACCTCTTATTTTACTAACTTCTTTGCTGCTTGCACAGTATTTTTTAGAAGCATTGCGATTGTCATTGGACCAACGCCGCCCGGCACCGGTGATATTGCTGACGCAATATCTTTTACTGTTTCAAACTCGACATCGCCAACTAATTTTGTTTTCTGCTCACTGATATTTATTCGATTCGTACCAACATCCACAACTACTGCGCCTGTTTTAACCATCTCTTTTGTAATAAAATTAGCCTGACCAATCGCAACGATCAAAATGTCTGCCAGTCGAGTAAAATTGCCTATGTTAGCTGTCTTACTATGGCAAACCGTAACCGTTGCATTACACAAATAATTTCGGGTTTCGAATTTCGAATTTCGAATTTCTTTCATTAGTAGCATATTAGCTAACGGCTTTCCAACTAATTCACCTCTGCCAATAATAACACAATGTTTTCCTTCAATTGTTATCCCGTATCGAGTAAGAAGTTCAACAATACCAAGTGGCGTCGCGGGATAGAAAAATGGCGTATCGCCAGCAATTAATCGTCCCAGATTCATTGAGGAAAGCCCATCAACATCCTTATATGGTTTAATCGCATCTAAAATATTCTGATGGTCAATATGTTTTGGCAAAGGCATCTGAACTAAAATACCATTAATATGCGTATCATCATTCCATTCATTAATAATATCTAAAAGTTTCTTTTCAGTGATATCATCTTTCAGTCTTAAGGTTTGTGTCTTGATGCCGACATCAGCACAAGCAGTTTCTTTATTACGGACATAAATTACGGACGGAGCAAATTCGCCGACTAGAACCACGCCTAAATTCGGAACAATACCTTTTTTTACGAGTTCGGTTACTTCAGTTTTTAACTCCTCTCGTATTTTTGTCGAGAGGCTTTTACCGTCTAAGATTATCATTTTATTTACCGATTAATCATGTCAAATATTCCGTTTCACAAGGAGTTTCATTCCTTCTACCTTAACAACTTTAACTTTTTCACCTTTATTTATTTTACCTTCGGTTGATTCAGCGCTCCATAACTCACCATGAATCATAATCATTCCCTCTAAATCTAAATCAGTTGTCGCAATACCGGTTTCTAACAACAGGCCCTCCTTACCAGTTGTGACTTTTCTGGTATGAGCACGAATTGCCATTCCGATTATCCAACCGAAAAACACTACTGAAAAAATAACCACTGCGATAATTGTCTGTATCGCAAGCCGGAAATACGGTGCCGGTGATTGAAAAAGTAATATCGAACCTAAAACCAAAGATGCGATACCGCCGATAGTTAATAAACCATGTGATGCGATTTTTACCTCCAATATAAAAAATATGATTGCCACCCCAATTAATGCCAAAGCCGCATAATTAGTTGGTAGCATATGAAACGAATAAAACGCTAATATTAGACAAATCGCGCCAATCACACCCGGGAAAATTGCACCGGGTGATTGCAGTTCAAAAAACAGTCCGTAGATACCGAGCATTAACAAAATATAGGCAACATTGGGATTAGTCAGAAACAACAAAAACCTTTGTCGAGCGTTCATCGGAAATTCTTGAATTGGCGCAGTTGCAAACTTACCAGGAACGGTCTTACTTCTTATTGCTATAACGGAATCTAACTTTTTAAATAAATTAGCATCATTATTGGCAATAAAATCGACGATGTTCAGTTTTACCGCTTCAGTTGCACTCACCGAAACTGATTTTCTCACCGCCTGTTCTGCCCATGCTTTATTACGATTGCGTTTTTCTGCGATTGAGATTATATAGCTTGCTGCATCATTCGTAATCTTCTCTTGCATTTCTGGTGAAACTTGCTTTTCCCCTACTGATACAGGATGGGCTGCGCCGATATTAGTGCCAGGCGCCATTACTGCAAAATCACTTGCAAGTGTGATGAAAACTCCTGCTGAAGCGGCTCGTGCCCCAGCTGGAGAAACATAAGTTATGACCGGAACTTTAGAACTGAATATTTTTTGGATAATCTCGCGCATCGACTCGTCTAATCCACCCGGTGTATCCAGTTTTAAAACCACACCCAGCGCACCAGTTGCTTCGGCTTTATCAATTCCAGAAATAATATAATCAGTACTAACCGGACCAATCGGACCGGAAAATTTAAGAACATAGACTGAGGGTTCGGCGTTAACATTAGAAATATTAAAAATAAAAAACCAAAAACCAAAAATACATATTAAAAACGTAAAAATACTTTTGTGTATTATTTCGTTTTGAAATTTTTTCATATGTGTCTTTAATTTTTCATTCCGGTGTTACCGCTATATATAGTGATACGTTATTTCGTTTTAATCGAAATAAAACTGGTTTATTGCTATCTTTTAGTGCTTTGGCGACTTTGCTGAAATCGCTAATGCTTGCAATCTCGTATTTGTCGATTTTCAGAATAATATCACCTTCCGCAATTCCAGCGTTATCAGCAATCGAACCAGCTTCAATCTTGTCAACTATTACTCCCTGTTCAACCTTTAGATTATCCTTTTCAGCCTGTATCAGCTTTCGCACTGTAATACCTAACCAAGTTTTCACTTCTTCGGTTTCTGATGGTTGTACTTCTTGAGGAGTTGAAGCAACCTCTTCGGGCATTTCTTGTAGTTTTGCGGTAAAGGTCATTGTTTTGCCATCGCGAATCACATCGATATCAACCGATGTTCCAGGCGCGTAGACGGCAACTAATCTTCGGAACTGTTCTACATCGGTTATCTTTTTCCCGTCGAATTTTATAATAACATCGCCATCTTTAAGTCCGGCTTTAGTTGCCGCCGACTTTTCCACAACCTCACCTATTAAAACGCCTTCCGTGCTTTTAAGTCCCATCGCTTCTTTTATGTCTTGCGTAACTTCTTGCGGACGAACACCTAAATAACCACGGACAATTTTACCTTTTTTAATCAGTTGGTCAGAAATATCGTTTGCTAAATTAATTGGTGTCGCAAAGCCAATACCGACACTGGCACCGACCGGTGAGCGGATTGCAGTGTTGATACCAATAACTTCACCTTTAATATTAACCAATGGTCCGCCGGAATTCCCGGGATTAATCGAAGCATCGGTTTGAATGAAATCTTGATAAGTTGGACCTTCCGGCAACGGAATATTACTGCGACCTTTAGCACTAATCACACCAACTGTGACCGTCCCTTCTAAACCAAATGGGATACCAACTGCGATTGCCCAATCGCCAACCCGGATATTATCTGAATTGCCTAATTTTGCCGCGGGTAGTTGTTTACCATTAGTTTCAACTTTAAGAACTGCCAAATCAGTTTTAGCATCTTTGCCAATAACCTTCACCTTTTTGCCTTTGAACTCGGTCTTATCCGACAATCGGACAATAATATTATCAAATCCTGCAATAACGTGGTTATTAGTAAGAATATAACCATCAGAACTGATAATTACACCAGAACCTAAAGTCTGGCTTCGTTGCACTTGGGGTTTTTGTTCAGATTTGGGAACATTTTTAAAAAAGTCTTTAAATAAATCATCGAATGGTGACCAAAAATCAGGTGATGTAATTTTTACAACTTTTTCCGCTGAGATATTAACAACGGTTGGTATTACCATATCCGCTACTTGAACAAAGGGACTCGTGCCTTCGCTAGTACCCATTGGATATTTGCTTTCGATTGATGCGCTCGGGTTTTCACCTCGCATAATATTACGTTGACCAAAATTAAGGGCACCCGCAATAAATAAACCTATCGTAAATGCAGCGATAACGGCAACCGCAATTATAATACCGATTCTTATGCTTGAACCGGATGTTTTTTTGTTAGTATCAGTCATTCTGTCCTCCCGAATCGGGTCTCTCGACCAGTGTCCGAAAGCGAACTTCGTATAAATTTAAATCCAATTCGGATGAAGGGTCGATTCGACCTGACTGTTAATTTATAAAATATTAGACATTTCATACAATAAAAAGTTCCCAAACTATAAATCATCCCTATTACTAAGAGATGCGTCTTTTATTAATTTAGTGGTATTTCTAATCAATAACCTTTGTGTTTTCGATAGTGGATAATTTTAGGTAGTTTTTTTAAAAAAGTCAAGACCCGTTAGAAATTAACTATGGAAATAATACACCAATTTCTAATGTAGCGATACATACAATAAAACAGAAATTTCTAACTGGTCAAGCCTCTTAAAGAATTTTACCACGAATGCCACGAATCTTGCAAATGCCACGAATTCAAAAGGGAAGTCGGGTAAATGCGCAATCAATCTTTAATTTTCATTCGTGCGATGATTTCGTCTCGCTTCGCATAGCGTTTATTAGTGATATTCGTGGTCTGATTATTTGTTTTATTTCTTAAGTTCTTTTATTTTATTCTGAATTGGTTCTAAATATTCTTTTTTACCGAATTTTTCAAGAATTTTGTAAACCCATTGGTAATAATGAAGAGCGCTACGTTTATCGCCGTGTTGTTCATAGTATGCTGCGGTCTGAACACCAAGTGCCGCATAGTTGAACGATAAATTTAAAAAATCGCGCGTTAATGGCGAAAGATTGGCAAACCAAATTTCTTTATTTGCCATATGGCTGAGCCGAAATTTTTTATTAATATTTTCAGTGACTTTATCAATATTTATTGAATCTTTTGTTTTAATATCTGCCATGCGCTCAGCAAGCCCTTCATTAACAAAGAAATTAACGTAATATGGAATTCTGGTTCGGTCAACCGTAACCGCAAAATAAACTGGTCGTTTCAGTTTACGTGCATTCTCGACAATATTAGCAATTAGATTATCCGCGGGATAAACCCAGAATCCTTTTGGGTCTTTTTTCGGTTTCATTTTAACCAGTTCGCTGTCGCTATACGAAATTGGAACCTTCAATGAATCTCTCATCAGCATAGCAATACGTGGCACATTGAGCATATTGATGTTAACAACATTAACATCACGCCGTATGTTTTCATATTCCTGAAGATACAACAACGGATAAGTATCATTATCGCCATTAGTAAAAATAATCGCATCCGGTTCAGCAGTGATTAAAATATTATAGGCAAAGTCCTTGAGGTTCGCTGGAAAATACTTTTTCTTACCCAACTCAAGCATCTGTTTTCGTGCCATCGGTAATTGATTTGTCATACCAAAGTAAATATTCCAAAGTCCGATATGTGCGTAGGTTGATAAAGGATGTTTTAATCGGAGTGCCTTTGTATAGTACAAGTGACATAAAGTAAATCGCGTTGAATCAGACATATTCCCGGGTAACTTTACACCCCGAAACGGTGCTAATAAATCGGCATAGTTAAGTAAGATGCCGACTGCATTAGAATCCAAAGCTAACGCTTGTTGGCACTCTGTTACTGCCTCATTCAGCTTGCCCTGATAGCGATAAGCCATACTCAAGCCGAGATGAGCTTCGGCACTGGTCGGATATTCTTTAAGGATGCTTGCATAGGTTGTCTGGGCATCTTTCAGCTGCATGCCATAAAGTAATTTATACGCGGACGCGAGCTCTCTTTCTGCTAATGTATCAGTAGGTGGATTCGTAATTCCCCATCTTTGATAAGCTGGTGACTTCTCGTATTTACGACTACAATTAGTTTGTAATATTATTAAGACGACAAACAATGCCATTACACAAAACACTTTAATGTATTTAAACATGAGTCCTCCTCATTTGTAATATTAAATACCAACTATTAGTTTTGTCAAGATTAATTTATAAAAAATAGTTAAAAACTACGAAGACACTTAACCACGAATAACACTAATCGACGAATGCAAGGAATGATTAATTGAAGTTGAAAATATCTTCTATTCGTGTTATTTGCTGAATTCGTGCAATTTGTGGTAGTCTTTTCATTGTATCGTGCTTTCGCGGGAAAATCGAATAAATATTGAACCGAATGGGTAGAAAGCGTCAATGATGGATAACAATGAGACAATAGACTTGACAGGATTAAGAGCATAAGTTAAGATAATCGCAAACGAGGTAATATGTCTTTGAAAAATAAGAAGTTTTTATTAATCATCATATTTGCTTTGTTGTCCGTTACTACCGCCATCGGTCAAAACACATTTATAAAGTGCATCACTTTTCCGGGCAATGCCTTAGGTTATAGTGTTTGTCAAACTCCCGACAATGATATTGTTGTTGCTGGCATCTTAAGTAATCCTCTTCTTATCTTTAAAGATGACTCTTTGGGTAATCTGCTTTGGTACCGTACTTACGGCAACCAACACCAAGAAGTGGGGAAACTTATTGAAACCTCGAATAGCAATTTCTTGGTTTGCGGTACGATCGATTTAGGACCACGGTTTCTCTATCTAGTGATGATTAATCCTCAAGGAGACACTCTCTGGACAAGAATTTTTCGACCAACAAACGGACAAGCTTGGGGCGTCAGTGTCTGTGAAGCTCCTGATAGAGGGTTTATGGCGATTGGCTCTGCGATTGATTCTATTGAACGATTTTATCTTTATGCGGTAAAAATTGACAGTCTGGGTAATCTTCAATGGATTAAAACTTTTCGTACTTCTGACAGAGATAGATACGCATCAAGCATCTTGGTTAATGATAGCAGTTATCTGATTTTATCTAATGTCAGTAACTCTTCCTCTAATTATGGTTATATTGAAATTCTCAAAATTGACCAAGAAGGCAATCAAATCGGCAATCGAATTTATGATCTTTGGCCTGGTCGAACAGAATATGCCAAAGACATTCGACCAACTGAAAACGGCTACTTGATTGTTGGTTCTCGTAGCGTTGATACCACCTCTTCCTTTTTAGCTCTGAAAATCAGCTATTTATTAAATCAAGAATGGTTAAAAACTTATAAATTAAGCGATCTTCATGATTTAGCGATAACTTTCGTTCCTACCACTAATGGTTATTGGCTAGTAGGCACAATCAACGATCCAAATTATACCTCAAACACGATAAGAATTGGTCTGCTTAGAATAAACTCTCAAGGAGATTCTCTTGATGTTAAAACGTTTCAAGGAAATAATTACGGCACACGAGCTACCGACGCTCAACTAGCCAATGATAGTGGTTTAATTATTGTCGGCTACGTCTGCAGTAATCCTGGTCAAGTTATTTTAATAAAAACCGATGGACAAGGAAATGTCGGCACACAGGAAAATCCAATGAGTCATTCCTTTTCTCATCCAATTAAAGTTTTTCCTAATCCAAACCATGGTTTGGTAAATTTTCAAATTTCCAATAGACAAAAGGGAAACCTTAAAATCTTTGATGCATTAGGCAGAAACATTAAGGAAATAGAAATAAAAGACCATGTCAGATTAAAACTATCTGCCGGTATTTATTTTTACCGTCTAAAAAACCAGACTGGTAAAATTGTTATTCTGAGTCCTTAAGATTACCACGAAAACACGAAAGATGTAGGGCAAACCTTTAGGTTTGCAGAGAGCATTGGTCATTCCCGTGACCGAATCGGTCTCCATTTTATTAAATCGAAATCCGAATCGGATGAAAACGGGAATCCAGACCTCTACGAAAACAAGGAACTGTAACATCCTGGATTCCTGCGTACGCAGGAATGACAGATGAACGTAAACCGGATGGGTACGACCCATCAAAATTAAGATACCGTGGGCGAGACAGACATAGTAGGTAATCTACTTGGTTATCGAACAGGTAATCCGCTTGATAACCGAGCAGGCAATCATCTTGATAATCTACTATATATTGGGTTAGATTACATAGTCAGTAACCTACTGGTTGAGCCAGGGGGATATCCCATGGGTTATCCGCCGGATTGCCTATAGGATAACCTACTGGTTGATCTACCGAGTCACCTACTAGGTCATACAAGGCTATGACCTTGCAATTTCTAATATCAAATTCCTAATTTCTAATCAATACAAAATTTCAAATGCCTAAAAAGATTCGTGTCGATGGATGTCGCTTCGCTCTATCTACGCTTTGCGTCCGTGTGTATTCGTGGTTAAAACGGTATTATTTTATCCCGATTATCTGGGTTATTGCCACCGCTTTTTCTACCAGATTGAATGGATGTAATAACACCAGGAAAGAAATCAAGGAAAGGAAGGCAAAGATTACTACTACCACGGGCATTAATTTACGTTTTTCCGGTTCCCCGGGATGGGTTACTGGACCATTAAAGACTTTTGTCCATAACCGCATCAAGTAAATTAGGGTTAAGATTGCAGTTGCAACAATTAAGCCGGCGACAAAATAGTTGCCGGTTTGAATCGCTGCCATAATAATTAATAACTTGGCAAAGAATCCGCCAAAGGGTGGTACCCCCATCACCGATAACGCATTTAAGAAAAAACCGAATGATGTGATGGGCATAACTTTTTTCATACCGCCTAATTTCCGCATATCTTTTTCATGAGTATAATGTTCCACCATACCGGCACCTAAAAATAGACCCGCCTTGCCCAGACCATGCGCTAAAATATAGAAAAGCGCACCAGTTACTGCTAAAGGTGTACCAATCGCAAGACCAAGGAATATATAAGCAATCTGACTGATGGTGGAATAGGCGAGTACTCTTTTAATATCATTTTCCAGTGTTGCCGAACATGCGGCAATAAATACGCTTAACGCAGTCATTGTAATAATCAGCTGAATTGAAGAGTGGGACATAGTAAACGTTCCAAGAAATATCCGAGCAAAAGCATAAACACCAATTTTTACCAATGCCGCTGCGTGGAGTAATGCGGTCACTGGTGACGGTGCAACACCAGCATCTGGCAGCCAGGTCTGTAATGGAAATTGTGCTGACTTAGCAAGCATACCTAATAAAACTAAAAACAGGGGCCAGGCTTGAAGCATATGTCCTTTTAGTTCTAATACACTTAAAGTCCCGAACTCGTGAAAGATAAACTTAAATCCCAAGAGCATGCACGCCGAACCAAAGACCGTTACGAGTAACGCTTTATCCGCATGTTGTATCGGCTTGGTTTCGTGACGATGAAAACCGATAAGTCGCCAGGAACAGATTGCAGTAAGTTCCCAGAAAACATACATAATAACCAGGTTGCCGGAAAAGACCAGCCCCATCATCGAGCCCTGGAATATTAAGACTAAGGTAAAGAACTCTTTTTGATTCGGATATTCCCGCACATAGTCGATCGAATAGATAACAACCAAAGCACCGACTAATGCGGATGCGAATGCAACAAATACCGATAACGCATCACCTAAAAATAATAAGCTAATACTTCGAAACATTGGCAGTTCCCAGATGCTGACTTTAGATGGCACCGCCATTACTCCTGGGAACATCCTGACGATGAATAAAACCGGCAGACATGAGATAACCGCTACGAAAATATTACGCAAGCGTCTCTGTCCTTCAGGGAAAAAAGACACAAGTAATCCACCGATAATAGGAATAAATGTTGCTGGTATCATTTTTCTATCTTTCTTTGACAGGATTAACAGGATTTTTTAAACCACAAATAACACCAATAGACGAATGCCACGAATGTTTAGTTGAAGTCAAAAAATCTTTTATTCGTGTGATTTGTGTAATTCGTGCAATTCGTGGTAAAGGTTTTAATCCTGTAAATCCCGTCTGAATAATAAATATATATTTCATCATTGTACTGACACCTTAAATATTATCGATAATAAATCGACTAATGGTTTTGCTAACACTCCGTTAAAAATCGCTAAGATAGTAACGGCAATCGTTGCATAATATAGTTTGTCTCGTTTCTCATGATAAACCGCTTTCGGCGGTCCGAAAAATACCTGGCTGATAACCCGCAACATGACACCTAACATAAGTAACGCAACAAAGATGATAACCATGGTATAGGTCATATTTTCAGCATAGATTGATGCTAACAGATACTTACTAAAGAAATTTCCTGAAGGCGGCATACCAGCAATTGATAAACCACCAATAATAAAGGCTAATGTCGTCATCGGCATACTATCCGATACGCCGTGAAACTCGTGGATTTTGTCTTCGGACTGTTCGCGCATGAGCAGACGATACGCTAAATAGACGAGAGTATAAGCGACCGCTGAATTATAGACCTGATATACTCCTGCCAGAACTCCCGCAATGCCTCCGCGACTGAATCCAAGGATTATTAATCCCAATTGTGCTAAAAGAATTAAAAGCATAAACCGTTTGAAACTATTTTCTACTAACGCCATCAAAGCAGCACCGATCATCAACGCCAGTGCCATCCACTGTAAAGACCTAAGGTCTTTAGTTCCGGCAAAAATCAATATCGGAACGATTAGTAAGATAAAGAACCATCCAGCAACCGATTGAGCTCCATACCCGAACATTCGGATAATATCACTCGCGACCGAGTAGAACCGGTCAACTAATCGGTCAATGTAGTTAAAGACAAACTCCGAGACACCTCGTGCGGTTCTCAAACTAATGTTATAAAAATCAAAAACACCCTGCTCGGCATTTGCATATAAACGATGAATCGGACCAAGTTCTTTCATCGGCCCATAGAACTCAGTACCGGGCATGGTTTTTTCTTCTTGGGTAAGTTCCTCGCCACCCACGAAAACTGCAACGTTACGTGGTTTAAATAAAGTCCCGACAAAATAAACAATGAAACCAATTGCAATCGCGATAAGGATTAGTCCGGTTGCGAGCGTCGGTTGCCAGAAACCCGAGAAAACATTACCCGACCAGGTCAGTATGGGTAAACTTGGTATGATAAATATTTTAATTGGTATTGCGATGGCAAAAACTCCGAAAAGGATACACACCCCTGCCTGAGCGACAACCGGAAGCCACATCGATAGTTTAACTTCACGGATTTTTTCGAATGATTGAGCGCTCGCACCAAGGAACATTGAATGGAGCAATTTAAGGAATGAGGCAAGAGTAAAGACACTTCCCTGCATCGCGGCGATTAAAAACAACGGATAAACTTTATTGCCTTCTTGTCCTAATTGTATCACGCCCTGATAAACCATCCACTTGGAAACAAAACCATTTAAAGGCGGAATTCCCGAAATTGCGAGTGCGGCAATAAGAAATGAGAAGGTGGTTAATGGCATCCGATTTGCTAAACCACCCAGCTTATCTAATCTTGTTTCTTTGGTCCGGTATTCGATTGCACCGGTTGAATAGAATAAGGTAGATTTATAGATGGCGTGGTTTACCATGTGAAAAAGACCGCCGGCAATACCAACTGGATTGCCAGTACCAATACCTAATACCATATATCCTACTTGAGATATTGCATGAAATGATAATAAACGAAATGCTTCTTTTTGTACTAACGCCATCATCACCGCTGCCATAATCGTTAAAGAGCCAATACCCATTATAACATTCCGGACTGCCATGCTCGATGAAATATCGAAAATATAAACTGAGACGCGCACCAAAAGATATATTCCGAGTAGCTTATCAATTGCGCCCGGAACTAAACCAAGAAAAGTCGCTGGTGCGGTTTCGGCAGCATCCGGAATCCAGGTATGAAACGGCATCGAGCCGGCTTTGGCCAATGCGCCCGCGGCCAAGAGAAAAAACGCGATAATTGCTAAAGTCGAGTTTAAAGGTAATCGCATATCCGGTACGACGCGAGAAATACCCAGACTAAAGAGTAAAATTCCGATACCAGTCATCATTAAAAGGTCAGCCGCCGCCGCGATAATAAATCCTTTCATTGCGACTTGAGCTGAATCTTTCTTGCTTAAGAATAACATCCCATACAGTACTGCTGCTAAAAATCCCCAGAAGAATAAAACAAGCATTAAATCACTCGCCATAAAGACACCGCCCGAACAACCAATCGTGAACATGATAAATAAGTAGTAGGCACCGACACTCGGAGTATCTCGCATATAACGACGAGAGAAGATAACTGCCATTAAACCAAGAAACGCTCCCGCAAGCAAAACGAATGCAGTCAAACCATCAACTCTGAGACCTATGTTGACTGGTCCAATGCTTGAGAAATTCTGTATGAGAATTACTTTACGGCTGAGAATAAAGATATGAATCGCAAAATATAATGTGAGGGTCGAGCCGGCGAGTGCAATCTCATTACGAAGCCGAGCAATAAGTAAACAAAGCACCCCGGCAATTATCGGTATTAAAATTGGTGTCCAGAGCCAATTTATATATAAATTATTCATATTAGTTCCCGATTAGAAAAATACCGCCTAAACATTTGAGTGATTTTAAGAACTTCACCATGTGCATCATGCAAGTTAATCCGATTATACTTATGCAATATCTGATTGTCAACCCCGTACCTATTGACTGGGTGTTACGAAATAAATTGCGATACTTTTTGATAATCTCCATTGGCTCTAACAATAGGTGCGGGGCTCTTGACAGAATACGATTAGGACATTAAACTAAAATACTATGATACAGTTAATTCTTTCATTTTTAATTATTAATGCCGGTCCTGATGTTGGGACGACCGGATTTAATTTCTTAAAGATTGCACCGTCCGCCAAAGAAGCGGCGATGGCAAATGCATCGATCGGACTAGAATCAAACACCAGTTGGTCTGGTTTTAAATTATGGTATAATCCTGCGGCGAATATTACAAATCGAAATATCGGTGTCGGTTATCTTAATTACGTCGCTGGAATAAATATTGGTGCGGTTAGTTACTCAAAAGAAAAACCTTTCCCTTTTCTTAATTCGGGAGGAATTGCCATTTCTTATCTTAATTCAGGTAAAATTAAACGGACCGATATTAATGGCAATGAACTCGGTACTTTCACGGTTTCTTATCTTAACCTTAACCCGGCGGGCAACGTAACATTAATTAAAGACCAATTAAATGGCGGAGTTGGTTTAAAAATTATTTATGGCGCGATTGATAGTTTTTATACGCTTGCCGTCGGCGCTGACCTGGGAGTGCGTTATAAACCGAATATTAAAGGATTAATGGTTGGTGCGGTAGTTAAAAATTTCGGTTATCAGATAAAAGCGTTCAATGCCGAACGTGATAAATTACCGTTAGATGTCGGCTTTGGCGTTGGATATGCCGTCGGGGATAATATAAATTTAGCTCTTGATATTCACAAGCCAATTGATAATACCATTCTTTTTAATCTTGGCGCGGAAGGATGGGTTAATAAATATGTCGCGTTACGGGGTGGCTATAATTCTTCAGGTGCCGATTATCGAACCGGTGGTAGTTCTAATGTCACGGCTGGTTTTTCGGTAGGTTTGGGTGTAAAATATACAAAGTATCAAGTTGATTACAGTTTTACACCGATCGGTGATTTAGGGCGACTCCATCACATTACGCTCTTTTTCTTACTCTAAGTGAATAAGATTACCACGCTACCCGAAGGTCGATGGAGCGAAGCGACATCCATGCACGAAATGATTTTTGCGTGTCTGGGTTCGTTTCACTTCGCCTATACTTCGCATTTCGCGGTTAAATAAATATAAGATGAAAAAACAATTTGTTAAAGATTTAATCGTTGGCAATAAAGTTAATGATGTTTTCTATGTCCGAGGCCGGAAACAACTCGAAAAACGCGGTGGCGGTAAATTCTTAATTATCGAACTTGCTGATAAAACTGGCGCCCTTCAAGGGAAAATTTGGGATTATATTGAAGAGTTCTATTCAGAATCAGCGCCAGGTAATTTTGCCAAGATCCAGGGTGACGTTACCGAATATAACGGTGAAACCCAAATCACAATATCTAATATACAGCGCGTCGCCGATAAAGACGTCTCGGCGGCCGATTTTATTGCTTCGAGCCGATTCGACATCGAAGAGATGTATAAAGAGTTGACCAGCTATTTTGACTTAGTCAAAGACCCGGATTTAAGAAAATTACTCAATAACTTTTTTGCCAATCCCGATTTTTTAGCTAAGTTTAAATCCGCCCCGGCTTCGACCGGCGTGCATCATGCATATATTGGTGGGCTTTTAGAGCATACTTTATTTATGTTGAGACTTTCTCGCTCGGTTCCTAATGTCTATCCCGAGGTCGATTATTCATTGTTGGTTGCCGGATTAATCCTTCATGACATTGGTAAGATTAGAGAATATTTATATGATAAAGTAATTAGCCATACCGACGAAGGATATTTAATCGGACACATTGTGGTTGGATATGAACTTGTAAAGCATGAGATTGATAAGATTGCTAATTTCTCAGAACAAAAGAAAGAAATGTTACTCCACATTATATTAAGTCATCATGGTCTGAGAGAATATGGCTCACCAACAACACCGAAATTTGCTGAAGCATATTTAGTGCACAACTTAGATAATTTAGATGCGCGGATGATGATGTATCGTGACACGACCGAGAAAAATCAAGATGTCAAATGGTCGGATTATCATCAATTCCTCGAAACAAAAGTCTTCATAAAAAATCCGCTCGCCGATTAACTCAGATTTGATAACTGATTGGGAAGTTCTCACTGATTGGGCGGAAAAATTCACGGTTAAATTATCCTCTGATAAATTAAATCAATTCCAAACCTATCATAAATTATTATTAGATTGGAATCAAAAGATAAATCTTATCTCACGACAAGATATTGGCCGAATCGTCTCCTATCATTTTATTGATTCAATATCGGTAATACCAGAGCTTCCTCATAACTCAATTGTCTGTGATTTAGGAACTGGTGCCGGCTTGCCGGGAATTCCAATCAAGATTTTGAGAGACGACATAATTTTATATTTAGTTGAATCGATAAAAAAGAAGAGTTACTTTCTTGCTGAAGCAATAAAAACTTTAGACCTAAAAAATACGATTTTATTGCCCCGGCGAGCCGAAACAATTAAAGATATTAAATTCGATATTGTTTTAGTTAGATTATTCGGGAAAATATTTGATGTTTTACCATTAGCATCACAATTGTTAAAAAACAACGGCAAAGTTATTTTTTATAAGATACACGGTGTAGAAAAAGAAATTGCCGGAACAACTAATGTCGCGATTAAAACTAAAATGAAATTAATTGAAGTTAAAGACGTCATCCTTCCTTTAACAGGGATTGTACGAAAACTTGTTATTTATCAATCGCTATCACAATGAAAAGATATGCTGCAGATAAACGCAGGTGATAAATCCAAAATTCAAAATCTCAAGTTCCAAATAAGCACCAACAATCTAAAATCAAAACTTAATTCGAGTCTAACTTTTATGTTTGGAATTTTAAATTTATTTGTGATTTGGTGCTTTGGATTTGATGCTTATCGTATTACATCTGCCCCAATCGAAAACGAAAAATAAATCTGTGGGTGATAAGATAAATAAAGTCCCGATATTAGTAATCACTTCTTTAGCTTCCTTTCTTACTCCATTTATGGCATCAGCAATTAATGTGGCTTTACCCAGCATCTCTCAAGAATTTGGGATGAATGCTGTTTTACTGGGTTGGGTTGTAACTGCATATATGCTGGCGGCAGTGGTTTTTCTTGTTCCTTTTGGCAGAATCGCTGATATTTATGGAAGAAAAAAGATATTCTTGGCGGGTGGCGTAATTTTCACTATCGCATCTCTGTCAACAGTATTTGTCAATTCCACGTTTTTACTAATTTTATCTCGAGTGTTACAAGGCATTGGCGGCGCGATGACTTTTGGCACCAGCACGGCAATTCTTATTTCAGCTTACCCATTTAGCGAACGCGGAAAAGTTTTAGGTGTAAATATCGCGGTAACTTATTTGGGTCTATCGCTTGGTCCTTTTTTAGGTGGTATCTTGACACAACACTTTGGTTGGCGAAGCATCTTTTTAGTCAATGTACCATTAGGATTACTAGTAATCATTTTAACATTCTGGAAATTAAGAGGTGAAGCGGTAGAAGCAAAAGAAGAGAAATTTGACATATCCGGTTCAATTGTTTATGGATTAGCAATGTTTGGTATAATGTATGGTTTTTCGATACTGCCCAGACTTCTCGGTTTCTTTTTTGTATTGCTCGGGTTTGTCGCAATCCTTTTATTTATCATACGAGAAACAAAAACTAAAAATCCTATCTTGCACATAAATCTGTTTCGACATAATGTTGTTTATACTTTTTCAAACCTTGCGGCGGCAATTAATTACAGCGCGACATCCGCAGTCGGGTTTCTTTTGAGTCTTTATTTGC
>Ga0315274_10005348_pt1 | contig 18766 bp, 19 predicted proteins | sample YL17G02_20_MG_FD_203700 | JGI IMG/M metagenome (GOLD analysis project Ga0315274, IMG submission 203700) | Sediment microbial communities from Yellowstone Lake, YNP, Wyoming, USA - YL17G02_20 | ecosystem: Environmental > Aquatic > Freshwater > Lake > Sediment | place: USA: Wyoming | collected... | reverse complement strand
CCATCATCGTGGCGTGATTCATCACCTTCTGCATAATCTGAAAGCGTTGCTGCGGAGACAACCCAACTTCGGCATTTTCGCCGCGAGCAGCGAAGGTAGAGGGCGCACTATTTGTTTTGGACGGTTGAGCGACAGATCTATTTATTGGCGTATCGTTGACCGACTTTTCTTGGCCAAATTGGGGACCACCTTGATTACTGCTGCCATTATCTTGCCGAGATGAGGAGTCACCGCCACCACGGCTTGAATTAGCCGCAAGATCTGGCACCGCAAGCCGCGCATCGAGGACTTGGCCAGATGCATCTGATATTCCTGGCAGCCTAGCCTTTGTGGATGACTTAAGATCGGCACCATCAAGTCTATTCATCAATTTGTCGACGGCAGCAAATTGAGCACCAACCGTAGCCGGTGCACTATTTAATGCGGCAGAAAATGGCGAGGTCCCAATTGGCGAGTTAGGGCCATACAGTATCGAACTATCCGCCGCAGCATTATCAGCAGAGTCAGCAGCAAGCTTTTGAACATCAAACCGCATAGTATCGACACCCTTTAATTGCTCACCCATAACGGCGAAAGCATCAAAAGTTGCCCGATTCATCGATGCTGGGCCCTGCGTCAGCAAATCGTCTGTTCGGATCTGATCCGGAAACTCAGCCATCCGATCGACTGACATTAAGGTCCGCGGATCAGCATTTAACTGATTCAAGCGATCGCTACTGAACGATGTTAGATTTGCTTGCGCAACACCAAGGCCAGCAGCAAACTGCATGGCCGCTAGCTGAGGATCGACTTCAGTAATCAAAAATTCTTGCTGATCAGGACTGGCCAGTATTTTAAACATCTGCACTCTTTCGGGGCGCACACCCTCGATTTTGATGCCACTGCTCATGTCGGCAAGCTTAACTAGATCTACTGGCACCGCCTGTTGCTGAACCTGCAATTGCTGTGCTGCGAGCAAGGCACTAGCGTTGAGGAGGTTAGCGGTGGCTAAATTAGCATTGAGTTGATCTAAGCGATCTTCATTTAAGTTAGGAAGAGGTCTGTCCAAATTGCCAACACGAGCATCAACTACGCAATAACCGACGCTGTCATTGACGAGTGGGACGCCAGATAATTTTTCGGTGATTTTTGTATCACCAGCAGAGAGTCCGTTGTTGGCAGCTTGTGCGCCCATTCCATTTAGTGCCACAGCTCGGTTCAAGTAAGGCGTCATACCCTCGGCAAGGATATTGCCCTTGAGCAGACTGAGCTCAGCAAGTACACGCTGGGGATCGACGCCGATCGCCTTGAGAAAAGACGCGGGGGTGATTTGCTCATTAAAATCTAGGCCGAGCTTGTTTGCTTCCGCTGTAAATGCAGGCGGCAGCCCAAGGTCCCGGATCATCTCGTTGATAGTTGTAGGTTGGTTCATAAAGCCAATGAGGTCATCTTGAGCCAACGCATCACCAAGAAATTTACTATCACTTGGAAGGGTAGGAATTTTTGCTTGGTCCAACTGTTCTAGATGGCCCGAGAGGAAAGCCACCGTTGGCGTGGATTCCACACTTTCACGACTGGAATTAGCAGCCTTCTTTACTGTTTCCGTGATCTTCTTCGGTTGATCAGACGATACAGTCCGATCTTTTTCGGTTGGTGCCTTGGCTTCTCGATCTGGCCCACGACTCAATTCATCAGCAAAGCTGCGTCCCGCCGTATCGTCACGACGCGCTGCAACCTGATTAACTGATGGCACTTTCGGTGCTGCTCTCGCAATATCGGCAGCCGGGGTTGGCGCGACAGAGAGAGGAAGCGTCGATTTGGCGATGTCATTAGCCACGATGAGTCACTCCTGAAATGAGGAGAATCCACTTGCATGAATTGCGAAAGCAAAATGGAGGAGGGAGACAGGACGAAGATGATGCAGCGGCATGTCTAAAGCACGATTCGTGCCAGGGTCGATAAGCAAGAAATACAGTGCCTTAGGACGGCTGATTCGCCGTGAACCAGGCAATTATAACCATATTATAGGTGATTTATGCCTAGCCAATTCTCTAAAGTGGTGGTCAGTTCCTCTGGCTTATCCAAACTGATTTCATGGCCTGCTCCGTCTATCTTAACCACCGTCGAGCGAGGCAGTAACTTCGCTAAATTGATGCTGTTGATGTTCGGGACAAACTGATCGTCTCCACCATAAATCACTAGTGTCGGGATATCTAAATTACCAAGGCGTTTTTTCACTAAAAAACGACTAGCTGCGGCAAGTTGTTTAACCACAGTCAGCGCGCCAAAACCGTGTTGCTGAGCTATCTCAGCATATGATTGAGCTATCTGAGCTTTCTTGGCTGCGTCACAGGTAGGGGATACCAGTACATCGACCAAGGAAGTATGAAAGCGTTCATCACGAAAACGTACAATGCTCGACAGTGCCAAAACGGCCTTCGGCGACAGCCGCAGGGTGCGTTGCCCACCGATACTGGTATTCATCACCACGATAGACTGCGTGCGCTCGGGGTACTTAAGACCAGTCGCTAGAGCCACCATCCCCCCTAGAGAAACCCCCATCATATGCGCTTTTTCTAAATGCAAATGATCGAGGACTCGGACGACATCTTCAGCATTTGCAAATAAATCATCACGCCAACGATAGCGCTGAGTAGAGAGCCCCATGCCCCGCAGTTCGATGGCAATAACTCGAGCACTCTGCGCCAAGCGCTGCTCATAGCCTAGCCAATGCTTCACTGAACGACCTAAGCCGCGCAGCAGTACCACTGGCTCACCACTGCCGTGAACTTCATAATACAGCGAGCCATCCCCTGACGCGATATATCCCACGGAGCTTACTCCTTGTCTTCGAGTTCCTGCACGCGTTCGCTGAGCTTTCTAATTTTACCCTGAAGCTCCTCAAGTTGTCGCTGCAGGCCCATCACTTCAGGTTGGTCTTGCCGCCTAAGGTCGGCGAGTATGTGATCGATTACCACCTTTTGCTGGAGTGGCAGAGTTGCACGAAAGGCTTCAAGATTTGGAATTTCCTCGTGGGCTCGCGCAGCCTTAAGTGCCTTCGCCGCTTCCAAGCGGATATTAAGCTCCGGATCACGAAGTAACTCTCGACAACGCTCGATAATCAGCGAACGGGTCGGTAGCGTCACGTAGGGGACTAATTGAGCTAAGCCTTGTACGGCTCCATCCCGAGCTCGATATGGGGTGCGCCCCACCTGACTAGCTTCAATAAGAGACGGAGCCAACTTCTCCATGCGAGTGATCCCTAGCGATTTTAGAGCTGCTGACTGCTCGGTACCGCTCGTAGGATCACTGACCTCGGCAGCTGCGCTCAGGAGGTGCAATGGAGCCGCTTGCCGCTGAGCCCCCAAAGCTGCAAACGCCGCAGCCACAGACTGAGGCCCGAGATCACCACGCGCTAAGCGCTGTTCAATGGCTTTTTGAAGCTGGGAATCACGATAAAGTGATGCTGCGTGAAAGACCTCAGGTAGTACTAAAGCGTCGCGCTCGCTATCCACAAAGTCACGAATGGACTTAACCGAATCCGCACTATTCGTCTCAGCGAGTGCTTTGAGAATTTCCTTACGCACACCCCAAAACGGCTCGTTTAGATAGGCCTCAACCACGGCCTGAATATTTGCGCGCTTACCTGATGAACTAAGCTGACGTGCGGCATGGATTCTACCTACAACGTCGTTGGCCGTGGTGAGTTGGCATTTTAACTTTGCTTCGCCTGGATCGAATTCAAGCTTATGCAATACCCGACCACGGGGGTCAAAACGGATCTGCTCCGGATCCGACACCATCGGAATCTCGAAGGTATGGCGCGCTGCCGACAACTTGATCTCCCGAAGATGCGACTCGCCACCTATAGTCCAGCCTAATTCGGTAGTCAGGACGAAGGCCGGTATGTCCTTTTTCTCGTCCACCTGCTTTTGAACGATCTCGAAATTGCCAAGCTTCTTCGCATCGTCGTAACTGAAAGTAACTTTTATATCTGGGTAACCTGGCGTGTAAACCCATTGGTCGAATAATTGCTGAAGAGCGCGACCAGAATGCTTCTCGAGCATCCGCTGCCAATCTTGCGTCTCCACAACCTGTTCTCTGTGCGTGACCAAATAATCGGTTACAGCACGCCAAAAAACTGCGTCACCCAATTCCCAACGCAATGTGTGAAGACGGCATGCTCCTCCTGGGTACAAATGCCGGTCATACATCTGCCATGATGACGTAAACTTGCGTGTCACCAAGGGCCGGGAATAATGGTCATCGGCCTCTGAAAAATAGGCCCTCGCATTGCAAAAAAGATCATAAAGCTGCTCGTCGCTGCCTTTTTGGTCTTCTAACCAGCAAGTCTCCATGTAAGTGGCCCAAGACTCTTTGAGCCAAGCATGAGCAAAGTCACGGCAAACGACCAGATCGCCAAAATAAGCATGGGCCATTTCGTGTACATTGACCTGATCAACTAGCCACGTACCTTCCGGGGCAGCACGTTCGGTTTGGACAAAATGATCACTCCAGCTCACTAAGGAGATGTTCTCCATCGCCCCGCCAAACTCAGGCAAAGCGAATTGATAGTATTTTGGGAACGGAAATGGCACGCCGAGCTTGGCCGTAATCCACGCGAGCATGCTACGGGTGCGACCAAAAGTTCGTTCCAGATCGCGCGAGGTGAAATCTTTACATCCATAATATGCGAGGGGAATGCCCTCAAACTCACCATCGTTAAAGCGGACGAAATCACCCACAGCAAAACACACTAGATAGCTGGGACAGCGTTGTTCGAGGCGCCACAATGCAGTTTTAGTACCGTCGTCATTGATCTCCTCAGATATCAGCTGTCCGTTGGCTAGAATCGTGAGGTTAGCCGCAGCGGTCAGACGAAACTCAAGCGACGTACGAACGTTGGGGAGGTCTACACACGCTAACCAATAGCGAGCCAATTCTGTCTCGTGATCAGTCGCAGCATAAAGAGGCTTGTGTGGATCCTCGGCAGTCGGCTGCATAAAAAACAATCCACTGACCGGCCTATGCACGCGGTACCTGACTTCAACCATCCGGTGCTCGTCGACCACAAAGGGCTCGCCCCAATTGATTTTAATCTTCGCCCCGTCGTAAGACCAGGTTAGCGGTAAATTGGAAATATCCTTCACTTCGACGCTTTCGAAGGAAATGCCATCTAGTGTAAGCGTCCGAATCCCTGCCACCCTACCAACAACAGTAGTAATAACGCGCATCTCAGCACTCTGCTGGGCAAGGTCAAGCTTTACCCAGATCTTGATGGCCATGGGCTCGATTTCAAGACTGGGGGGATAGTGAGCGATCGCCCCAGCGCCGCCAAACGCGCCCGACAGAGCTTTGCCGCGCCGGCAGTGACAGCTTCCTTGATGACCCAACACCAGCGATCCAGCGGCCATTTTCGCCATCGACACGTCACTCCTTGAATTGATTTCGGTAGGTTATCTCTTTTTTAGCTATACCGTCAGAGCGCCATGGTGTCTATCCACAGGTATTTTTGATTCTCTAGATCGTGGGATTCCAGTTGACAGAAAGCCGTCTAATGGACAAATATGTGACCCTTCGCTAGGGGTATCCAGTTTCGGAGGAAGTGTTCTTATGTACGCGGTGATAGTAGCCGGTTGCCGGCAGTTTAAAGTAGAGCAAGGTCAGACTCTGACCATCGACCGGGTCCCTGGTAACCCTGGTGACAATTACAAATTCGACCAAGTCCTAATGGTTGGCGGTGAGACTGTAAAAGTCGGCGCCCCTACCGTGGCCGGCGCTTCTGTAGAGGCCACCATCAAGAGCCAAGGCAAGGGCGAAAAAATAATTGTTTTCAAATACAAGCGCCGGAAGAACTACAAGCGCACACGCGGCCATCGTCAGCCGATTACTGTGCTTGAGATCAAAGCTATCCACGCTTAATTCTGGAATGTAAGAGAAGAGGGCTAGTCAATGGCACACAAGAAAGCCGGTGGTAGTACTAGAAACGGTCGCGACTCAAACCCGCAGTACCGTGGGATCAAGGTTTACGGCGGGCAGAGCGTGACTGCAGGGAGCATCATCGTTCGCCAGGTCGGCGAGACGGTTAAGCAAGGTGTGAACGTCGGCCTGGGCCGCGATTTCACTCTGTTTGCTTTGGTTGACGGCACTGTCAATTATGAGACAGTCGCAGGCAATCGCAAGCGCGTCAGCGTTCACCCGCACGCTTAAGTCAATGCCCCTCGCTCTTTGTGTATAGCAAATGCGATGGGTATTTGATCGTAAGTCAGGCCTAGCCAGGTTTCTTTAGCAAAGCACGGCTGGGTCTTATTTTATAAGCAGATAAACTTAAAAGCAGACCGAATCTCCCCACCGTCTCAAGCTGACTTTCCCTCTGGCCAGTTCTTCAACCCAAGTGCTCCAGTAGATTAAAATCATATGAAGTTTCTCGACAGTATTGAGATCAAGGTCAAAGCCGGCCGCGGTGGCGACGGTGTTGTCAGTTTCATGCGTTCCAAAGGTAAGCCCAAACTGGGGCCTGATGGTGGCGATGGTGGAACGGGCGGTAGCGTACTTATCGTCGGCACGCACCGTTTAAACACCCTGAGCTCCCTGCGCTACCGAGCAATTTACAGCGCTGAGGACGGTGTTCGCGGTGGTAGCAAACGCTGCCGTGGAAAATGCGGCGAGGACCTCATCCTCCCGATGCCTGTAGGCACCGTTGTCTATGACGACGCAACTGGCGAAAAAATCGGCGAACTTTTGGCTGAGGGCGAGGAACTTCTTGTAGCAATAGGTGGTCGCCACGGACTCGGCAACGTGCATTGGGTGCGCTCGACGCATCAAGCACCGGAAGAATTCCGCCCTGGCGCTCTAGGCGAAGAAAAAGATCTGAAGTTAGAACTTAAGCTACTTGCCGATGTGGGCTTGGCAGGCTTCCCTAACGCAGGCAAATCGACCCTACTTAGCCGTGTCAGTGCTGCTCGGCCGAAAATTGCCGACTACCCATTTACGACCTTAGTGCCAAACCTGGGAGTAGTAGAACTAGCCGGTGACGACTATATTCAACGCGCTTTCGTTATGGCAGACGTACCAGGCCTGATTGAGGGTGCTAGTGAAGGCCGCGGCTTAGGACTACAGTTCCTAAAGCACCTTGAGCGGACCAGCGTCATTACTTATTTGATCGATGTCGCCAATCCAGAACAACAGCCTGCCGAGGCGCTACGCATACTCATGGATGAACTGGCTAATTTTAGCCCAGAGCTCGCGGGTAAACGCAGTCTTGTGGTGCTAAATAAAATTGAGTTGGTTGAACCTGCTGAATTAGAGCTGCAGGCGCAGCTGCTGACTGCGGCTGGACATGAAGTCCTAACTATTTCAGCCGTGACGGGACAAGGTCTTAATAGTTTAAAACAAAGACTTTACACCCTCGTCAGCGAAGAGAAGCTTAACCAAAGCTTACTCGTGGACCCTGTGCCTGTGGTGGATATGGATGAGCGGACCAACTCCCCCCACGCATGATCCAGAACTGATCGCATACGGGGGAGCTTTCGATCCTCCGCATGCTGGTCACGTGCAGATGTTGCGCTTAGCGTTGAAACGCTTTCCGCAGGCATTACTGTACGTATTACCAGCAGCACAACCCCCAGTAGCAGGAAACGGCAGCAAACAGGTATGTGAAGACTTTAGTCATAGGTTAGCTATGGCTACGGACGTGTTCGAGGCTGAATCCCCAGACCGAGTCAAAGTGTCACCGCTAGAGTTAGAACTGCCTAAACCAAACTTCACCCTCAACACCCTAGGGCGACTCGCGGCAGATTATCCTAGTCGTCGTCTTGGTTTTCTCATGGGCCAAGACCAACTGAGCTCATTTCCGCGATGGCACGAACCGATGGGCATTTTAAACTTAGCCGATTTAATCATTGTCTCACGCGGCCAGGACGACCATGCACCACCACTCGATCAAGCGGTAGAGGACATGGCCTTACAGCTGAACTTAAAACTGTCCTGGTCGAAGGGAAGAGCGCGAGCAGATATAGCGACGACTGGAACGGCGCTTCACTTACTGCCAGGTAACGTTTGCCCCGCCAGTAGCACGCAGATTCGGAGTGACCTCGCCGCTGGCAGAATACCCCCTCAGAATTGGCTTCCTGCTGCCACATTAAACTATCTACAAAAGCACCAACTTTACCGTAAGAAAAAGGATTGATTGATGAATTCACTTGATATTGCTCGCCAAGCAGCCGCTGCTGCCCTTGATAAAAAAGCCGGACGCTTAGTGCTACAAGACCTTCGCGGCCAGTCCGACCTCTGCGATTTCCAGCTAGTCTGCTCAGGCGAGAATGATCGCCAGACGCACGCGATCGCCGATGCCATCGAAGACCAATTGAAAAAAGCAGGTACGCGTCCAGTTGCCGTCGAAGGCAAGCAGACAGGTAATTGGATACTAGTCGACTTTGGCCCTGTATTAATTCATGTATTCTTGGACAGTTTGCGCGATTTTTACGCTATCGAAACTCTATTCCCCAAAGCTAAGCTCGTGCAGCTCAATAGCGCCACAGCCGCAAGCGACTCAGAACAACCCAAAGGTACTGTGTGAAAGTTCGTGTGATCAAGCTTGGACGCATCGCCTATCCCGAAATCAAAGGTCTAGGCGAGATGTTCATTAAACGCTGTGGGCCGCTGGCTCGACCCATTCAGGTCGAGCATCTTGAGTCAAAAGAGGATGCCAATGTGGCGAACTTGCTGGAAAAACCAGCGGCTGACCACATCTTAATTGCTCTCGACGAGGGTGGGCAGCAGTGGAGCTCGATCGAATTCGCCAAAAAACTTCAGGCCTACGCCGACAATCCCGCCATAAAATCAATCACGTTTCTGATCGGTGCCCCTCACGGCTTAACCGATGAACAACGACGCTTGGCAAAGACGACATGGAGCCTATCACAGGTAACTTTAACCAGCGATATGGCTTGGCTGCTGCTTTGCGAGCAAATATACCGCGCCTTCAATATTCTCAAAGGCACGGGCTATCATCACGCCTAAAACGAGCCGAACTTTAGATCGCTGGAAAACGCTCAAGTAGTTCCTTGTGCTTTGCCAGCAATTCGCGCACGCGATGCACATCGACCTTGTTATCAGCGCGACCATCCTGCTTGAGCGACGTCCCGACAATAAAGCCAGATGCGTAGGGGATTAGCCCCTCTAGAGTCTCTAGAGATACACCGCTTCCTAGCAGAACCGGCGCGCCCTTCGCAGCTTCTCTAACGGCCTTAAGTTTGTCTACATCGACAGCAGCACCTGTACCACTGCCCGAAACAATCACCGCATCGGCAAGTCCGCGTAGCAGCGTGTCTTTCACTTCATCGCCAAGCGGTCTATCAGCAAGCGGAGCAGAGTGCTTCACATCCACATCCGCAAGAATTCGAACATTTTTAGCGCCGATCGCCACTTGCTCACGTAGCAAAACGTCAGCGATACCACCAATGAGCCCCTGGTCCGTAACGCGAGCACCGGTTAGTACGTTAACCCTGATGAAGTCAGCATCTGCAGCTAAGGCTATGCCTAGAGCGCTCACTCCATCGTTGCGGAGCACATTAATCCCAAGCGGCAGAGGAAACCTTCTCCTCACCTCTACGGCGACACGGGTCATGGCCGCCACCACGGTCGCAGGCACACGACCCGGTAGAAACGGAACGTCACCGAAATTCTCCATCATCAAAGCGTGGCAGCCGCCTGTCGCAAGGGCTTCCGCATCAGCCAACGCCTTAGCCAGCACAGTGTCCAGCCCCGTGTTGGAGCGAGGAGCTCCTGGTAACGGAGCCAGATGTATCATGCCAATGACCGGCTTAAAGCGCAGCCACTCACTAAAAGAATTCAGCTTACCAGACATAGATGCCACCAGAGGAAAGAGAGGTTCAACAGCCCGATTCAAAGTCTTTTCAGAGACTGAACCGCACACACTACTATACGAAATGGAAGTTGGCTCTGTAAGCCAAATCCTCCACGCTGGCAACGACTGGCTAGTCGACTCTCGTGACAGCCGGTGGCAACCATTGCCCGTTCAAGACCTCCGGCCCCGGCCAATATGCCCGAATGATCAGATTGAAAGGACCTTTTGGCGCCGGCAACCAGTTGTCTTCAAAAAGAAGACCAGGTGACTCATGAGACAGGAGGATGTCGAGCGACCCATCCGCGTGGAAACGCATATGATCACGACTACCCAGCGCGAACCTGTTTAATGGGTTGCCAGCAAATAGGTGATGGGCGTCATACATCGTAACCGACCAAAATGCCTGCACTGGCGGCGTCCCACTAGGGGGGAAATGCAGGATATAGCTGTGCTCTCCCGTCAGCTTACTGCCAGCCGCATCGACATCCGTATAAGGGTGAAACGCATCAGCCGTAAGATTAGTGCCCAGACCAATCCGCGCGGTCATGGCTCGCTCGAGATAACGCTTCCCGTACGAGCCCAGGTTATACCGCACCAGCCAACCATTAGTATCGAGGCTGTTTCCCACTTGAGCGGCCCGGTCAATTGCAACAAATCCATCTGTGAGGCCCCGCTCCACCTCCACCCAAGTCGCCGCATCCAGACGAGTGGGATCAAAATCCTGGCCAATCTCAATCCCAAGGGCCTCAAACTTACGAACAATCCCAGCATCTGACTCAGTCGGAGGATTTTCCCGAATAGCCCGCGCGAAGTACTGAAGAAACTTTAGCGCTGACATTTTAGCTACCTGCTCAGCGGGTGGCATTTTAAGTTCTAGGCTAGGGTTTACAAACTCATCAGACGGCGACCTATAGGCGGTGCCCCAAGCGCTGAGAGGCATCAGCCGAAAGTCGTCCTGAATTGAATTGACCACAGGGATATCCAGAATACCATCGCACTGGATGCGGCCAACGACCCAGACTAAATTTGTCGGTGCCCGCAGCCCTATGACTCCGGACGGCAATTGACCCGCCCATGCAGGACCAATAATCGCGTATACACCTGCCTTGGTCCCCGTGGTTCGCTTACCCAGCGATGCAATCACATTCGTCCAGATATCGAGCACCGGCATCAGATAATATCGGCCGTGAGTATCTGGGAGTGACAGAATCATCGGTTCATGACTAAGGTCCAGCCACGCAAAGGAATATATCGTGTCCACGTTAGGGCTAAGGACATCAGTCATGGACGGGTCTGTAAATTGACGCACATGAGCAAACTGATTAATTGGGGCCCGTTGACCATCAGGGGTGGATACCGCCGTCATCACATCCTTGGTCAGATTCATAAGGATCAATGGATAGGCAAAGACTACAGCCTCTTCCATCAATCGCGCGGCATCGCCTTCCCTCAACACCCGAGTCGCCGCTTTGGCCTGTGTACAAGGCCAGCTCAGCGCGACTAATACGATGACTTTTAAGGAAGTCACACTACCTAACTTGAGGGACCATCGTGTCATGACTTCACCGCTCCGCCGTGGGCCTTCCTGCACGTGTACCACGAAAAGCGGCGTCAGAGATATTTGCCAAAATCACGAGGGCTAAAAAAATTGGGCATGGCAACGACCCCTGACCAAAGAACGAGAGCGCGTTAATGGAGAGGCCGTGCCATGCTCATTTATAGCAATAGCTGGGCAGCGTGGCGAGTGACGTGGCACCACCACACTGCATGTCATCAGCAATCAAAGAACTTGCCAGCAATAATTAGCGGGGCAGGTCCTTATGAGTTTCCACGATTTTGCTGATCAAACCGTATTCCAGGGCTTCCTGAGCATTCATCCAGTAATCGCGGATGGTATCCTTCTCGACCTTGTCGAGCGGAGTGCCAGTCTCTTTAGCCAAAAGCTTGTTGATTTTCTCGCGAGTCTTCAAGATCTCGCGGGCAGTAATCTCAAGGTCTGATGCTTGGCCATAAACCTGACCCGGGATCAAAGGCTGATGAATCAGGAACTTCGCGTTCGGCATCGAAAAGCGACGCTCCTTTTTGGCAGCAACGTTGATCACAGTTGCAATGCTTGCACAGAGCCCAGTGTTGATGATCGTGACCGGTGAGCTCAAAAAGCGAATGGTATCGAAGATCGCATAGCCGCTATTCACTTCACCACCCGGGCTATTCAAGTACAAAGTGATCGGCTCGCCTGGCTTATCATGCTCCAAAGCGAGAAAATCAGAAATATACCGCTTAGCAGTGCGGGCTGTAATCGCCTCTGAGATAAAGATGCAGCGCCGTTCAAGCAGCTTGATCTCAGTAAACTGGTCGGCAAAGGCATCCGGCAACCCAGCCATCTGGAACTGATCCGTGGAGCTACCGCTGGAGTCTAAGGTGATGGTCATACGGAGATCCTCTCGCTGGCGATGAGTGACGCAGTTGTCACCGGCACAACTGCCGGGATAGTTAGGTTATCAGTTTAGAACGAAATGGAAATTTTGGTAAAGCCCTGAGCGAAATACGGGTCAAATCAGGCTTTGCGGGTCGACATCTATGCGCATGCGGACGTCGCCCGAGAGGGCAGAGAAGTCCCGGGTAAACTGCGCCACAAGGGTCCTCATGGCCTGAATTTGGGAGGAGGTAAAAATCAGCTGCCGCCGGTGTCGGCCACGGATCGTCTCTATGGGAGGCACCGCAGGCCCCAGTAGCCGTACCTGCCGTACCAGGTCGGGCTGTGACCGAGCTACCTGCTCCATCCATGTCTCAACTCTCTCACATAGGCTACGAAGCCTATTCTGATCCGGTGAGTTGAACTCGATCGCAATCATCCGGGAGAAGGGGGGATAAGCGTGAGCCTGGCGAAACAGGATCTCCTGGTCGACAAAGGCTGCGTAGTCCTGCCGCACAGCCGCTGCCACCACATTATGCTCCGGACGCATGGTCTGCATCAGAACACGTCCGGGCATTTCAGCTCGACCTGCCCTCCCCGCTGCTTGCACCAATAGCTGAAAGGCCCGCTCACCCGCACGGAAGTCAGGCAGCCCGAGTAGCTGATCGACCTCCAAAATTACGATTAATGTCACGTTAGGAAAATCATGACCCTTAGCGAGGATCTGCGTGCCAACCAAAATATCAATCTCACCAGCACGAAACTTCCCCAAAGTCCGTGGCAACATCTCACGGTCCGTGACAGCATCGGAATCCAGACGAACAATCCGTGCGCCTGGTACGCTGGCACGCAGAGCATCTTCTGCCTTCTGACTGCCATAACCAATGGCTACGAATTTCTCACTCGGACGCTGACGTACCAAACTGGCAACGGTCTGCGTAAAATCACAGTAATGGCAACGGAGCACTGTACTGCGAGAATGCAGCGTCATACTGATACTGCAATTTGGACATTGAACAGCCTTTTTCTCATCGATAGAGAACAGGTAATACGCATAGCCTCGACGATTGACCAAGACTATGGCTTGGCGTCCCGCAGCAAGATTGTCTCTAAGTGACGACACAACCTCTGGATGCATCGGAATCTCAGCATCTTCTTGCGTCAAAGCAGGAAGCGCTTTGCCATCGCGAGCTGCGGCAATCAACGTGCTCGGTCGCGACTTTGGTTGATCTTCCGCGACGAGTACCTCAACCGTTGGCAATGGGCGACCGGTGGCTCGCTCATGCATCTCTAGTAGATGATAGCGACCCAGACGTGCATTTTGGTAACTTTCTAACGAAGGCGTTGCACTTCCTAACACTACTAAAGCGTGCTCAAGACGCCCTCTGAGCACGGCGACATCGCGACCATTATAGGCAAGGCCACTGCTCTGCTTGTAACTTGAATCGTGCTCTTCATCGACGATGATCAACTCTAATTTTTGAAACGGACCAAATACAGCTGATCTCGGACCAATAAGAATTTTTGCCTCACCACTGCGAATGCGATTCAACTCCAACCACCGATCTGCATCGCTCATTGCTGAGTGCACCACCGCCACGAGTCCAGAGAATCGGCGAGTGAAAATACGCGTCATTTGCGGCGTCAAGGAGATCTCGGGCACTAGTACAAGAGCTTGTGCTTTTGCCTCGTCGCGAGAAATCACTTCTGCGATGAGGCGCAAGTAAACCTCAGTCTTGCCCGCACCAGTTATTCCGTGAAGTAAAAAAACCGGCGTTTTTTCTCGGTCATTTAGCCCTAATTTTAGTGCGTCAAGAACCCGCTCCTGACTTGCAGTCGCTGGTGGAATCACCGCTGGAAGTGACTCTTCTTCACCAATCTCGGCACTCGATAATTTGTTTGCCGATTTGCGTGCTCGCATAGATGAACCACGCGTGACATCTATTAACTCACGCCGTTTTAGAGCGCTGAATTTTACCATTTTGGCATCAACTGCACCTGCTTCTAGCAGGCGCTGCAATTTAGTCTTTGCTGCACTTTTACTAATCTCTTGCCGCTTATTACCAAACACAGCGCGCAAGACTTCTCCCCAAGTAGAACTCCCATCTGCACGTTCATCTAGTCCCTTAGCGGTCAACTTTATGACTTCACGCACAACCTTCGTACTAGAGGCCGGAAGCATACTGCGCAAGACTTCGCCGATAGGATGCATGTAGTAAGTCGCAATCCAACAAGCGACTTCAAGTACCGTGGCGCTATACATCGGCTGCGCATCAATGACCTCGAGGATTTGCTTTAATTCAAACTTGCGAGGGGCATCTTCAACATAAGGTATGGAGCTTAACGCCACACCGACCACTTTCCTGCCACCGAAGGGTACAAGGACTCGACTACCGCGAGGAATCTCGATTTCGGCTAGATAGGAGTAGGTTTGCGCCAGTGGGGTTGGCACCGCCACCTCAATCTGCATCATAAAAACCTTTGATTCCTGACCCTTGTAGTCCAAGAAGTAAAATTTTCTTGTGGCTCACCATGTGGCTCACTTGGAATTCATCAGTTTACTCAGCTGACTTTAGAATGCGAAGGACATTCGCGCTTGCTCACTGGCCTCATCTGTTGTATTTTTCCGGGCTCTCGCGGGGTTTATCAGCGTGTGGTGCAGACCTTATTCGGACGGCCCAGAAACCCTAACAAACAGAGTCCCATTAGTTGCTGGAGGCTGCATGGCTCCGAAGACAGGTAAGAAGAAGCGTCGCCGTTTTATGTTGCGCAGGAAGCGCACACTCGATCCGACTATTCCGATCGATTTCAGGAGGCCTGATACGCTCAAGCGCTTCATCACAGATCGCGGCAAGATTATCCCTCGCCGTATCTCTGGTGCAACCGCTAGCCAACAGCGGGCGATCACAGTAGCGATCAAGCGTGCTCGGTATTTGTCAATGTTGCCGTACTCGGTAGCTCACCGCGCAGAGCGTGGTTTTGCTGGCGAAATGGCTGCAGCGAACGCCGGTGGTGGCTTCCGTGATTCGCGCGGACCAGGTGGCCCAGGTGGGCGCTTTGGTGACCGTGGCCCACGTGATTTCGATCGCGGCCCACGTGATTTTGACGACGGGGAAGGCCGCGATGGCGGCAAAGATGATGACGATTTCGGCGGCCGGGAGGACTGAGTCATGTCGAGGAAGTGCCTGAGCGGCAAGGGAATTCAAGTGGGTCACCGTGTGTCCCACTCCAATCGTAAGACCAAGCACCGCTTTCTGCCTAACCTGCAGAAAAAGCGTTTCTGGTCAGATGAAAACAAGAAGTTTGTTACCCTACGGGTATGCACGGCGGCCATCCGTACGATCGATAAAATCGGTCTGGATTCATTTATGCGTCGTCTAGTTCCAGTAGCTGGCTAACAAAAAGGGGAATTATCATGGGTCGTGGAGATAGCCGCCGCAGTCTGCTTCATCGTCGTCGCAAAGCGTGGCGCCGTAAGAAGCTGCGTCTTCGTAGCAAAATAGAGGCCGCTCAAGCAGCGTCCGCTGTTAGCACCAAAGCGAAGAAGAAATAAGTTAGCTTAGACCACAGGCTTTCCTAGCAGATGGCCTGTTGGTTGACCGAAATGAGGGTGCTGGTTTTGACCAGCGCCCTTTCAACGTAGTTTATCGCTTCCATGCCTGGATAGGTTTCTTTTTGCGCTGAATTCGTAGCTGCTGCCATGCACCTTGGCCCATTACAGCATAAAAGCTGGCCCAGGCAAATGCCGCCAAAGACAGACTGTTAGTGCTGTAAACCCTCATTTTATCCAGTCTTTTCCGAATGACCCCCCCCCCACCAGCAAGTTGGGGCTGATTCTTAAACTCACTTAACGCGACAGCTGAAGTTAAGACACAGGTCATGAACAAGTTACCCCTTGCATAGGTGTTAACTCTCTTCTCCTCCAGAGCCTGGTGGAAACGCTTAATTGCGTGAAGATCGAAACCGAGCAGCCGTACTTGCACTTGTGCAAAGGCCTCAACTAGGCGCTGTGGTTCGATATTTGCCAGCTTAAGCAGAGCCTCGTTAGTAGCTGCCGCTGCGACCTCAAGTTTCCGCGCTAAGGCCTCAAAATCGGCAAAGGCGGGGTCGTTTTCCCAGAAATTCATGTAAGGCCCTCCCCAAGCGTAAGTCCTTTGATCACCCTCAGGTTAGCAGATTCTGCCACAGTCGCCAGGCAGCTTTTGCCCTGTTAAGGCCGCGCCCGCAGCGCCGATGAGTGTGTCAGCGTCACTCATCCACAAGGAGGCCACAGGATGCGGCACACAGAATTCTTCAAAGTACTAATGACTGGATTGACCATGACGGTCTTGGCAGTAGCGACATCAGCAAAGGCAGATACGTCTGCACTAGCTCAAATGGTTAAACCATGGAGCACCTCAACACACATTGGCTATGCGACTAACGATCAATCTTCGACCGGTTTTCGTCGGGCCGGAGGTTCGGTGATGCTGCTCGATGTAAGCCGCCCGATAAACAGTCACGTCGACATCGGCCTTCGCAGCATAGCCTCGGGCGCAGAAGATCCAGCGCATCAATTCTATCGCCTGGGAGCCGGGCCATTGGTGTCCTATAACATCAATCAGAACTGGGCCCTACAGGGTGCCATCGCCTTCTTTAACGAAGCTGGCATTGGGCTCCAGGGCCAGAAGAGCTATCAATCACGAGGCCAAGAAGTGCTGCTCGGCTGGGAACGCATTTGGCGTATCAGCCGCCGCATCGAACTTGCTGGAGGTAGTTTCGCTACGTATCACCAAGGGACCATTTCACCTTTGGCCGAAAGCAGAACAAGTGGTCTGGCTGTAGGAGCTACGACAATTATTGATGCAAAAATAAATAGGGGCATCTCTCACGGTGCCGAACTTGCGCTTAGATTACGGCTCTGACCCTGGCCATGTAGCTGACTAAGCTTGACAGTCGGATGCCCTCTTGCTAGAAGCAAATCCTTTCGCAGCTGGTGGCATGCCATAGTTTTTGTCGGCTGCGAGATCAGTTATCCTAGAGTAGCCGAGAGGGAATCTGTGGCACATCATAAGTCAGCGATCAAGCGTATCCGTAGAAACGACCGGGCTAATGTCCGTAACAGCCAGTATCTTTCTGCAGTGAAAACTGCGGTTAAGAAGTTCCGGCTAGCAGTGCTCGGCGCTGGCCAAGGCACTTTTGATAAAGAAGCGGTGAGACCGCTCTTCGTCAACGCCCAGTCGGCACTTGGCAAAGCAGCCACCAAAGGCATCCTGCACCGGAACAATGTCTCGCGCAAAATTGGTCGCTTGTCAGCCATGCTGCGTAGTGCCGAAGCCGGTGAAGTTGCACAAGCAAACGTGAAGGCAGCGAAGAAGTCCGCTGCTGCACGCCGAGTCGAAGCCGCGGCAGAAGCTCCAGCGACCGCTACCGTAGCTACAAAGGCAAAAGTCGCCAAGACAGCTGCCAAAAAAGCTCCGGCCAAAGCAAAAAAATAAAGACGTTAAACCAGCTCTACTCAAATTGGTCTGAGCTGGTTATGACTTCATTTATTAGTTTAAGCACTAAGCCAGGCTCCTAATTTTTAGGACTTGGCTTTTTCCTTTTCTTTTACCGCAGCCCAGAGGGCCTCTAGTTGCACACGAGCAGCCGTACGCACGGCAATCCCGCGTTCGGCGGCAATGTCCTCTAGCATTTCAAAGCGGCGCAAGAATTTGCGATTTGCATCGACAGACACCACCTCAGGATCTAGATCGAGGTGGCGCGCCAATTGAGATAAAGAAAAATAAATATCACCAAGCTCTTCCGCGATCTTAGCCTTATCTTGCGAGGGCTTGTTTAGTTCATCGGCAAGCTCGTCCACCTCTGAGCGCACCTGTGCCAATACTTCCTGTGAGTTATCCCAATCAAAGTTAATCTTGGCCGCAATCTTGCCAATTTTATATGCCTGAGCCGTAGCCGGATGCTTCGACACCGCGTCAATAAAAGTCTTCGAGCCGAGCGCTGGAGCCTGATGCTCCTCGCGTTTGATCTCTTCCCAGGCCTTTTTCACCTGGTCCGTGGTGATACTTGGGGCATCTGCGGCTGCTGCAAATACATGGGGATGCCGACGACGCATCTTGGCATCGATTCCTGTAATGACGTCTACTAACGAAAAAGTCCCCGCGTCTAAGGCTACTTGTGAGTTCAGAACGACCTGCAAGAGAACATCACCAAGCTCTTCACAGAGGTGCTGCGGATGATTCTTAGCCATGGCCTCGGCCGCCTCATACGCTTCTTCGATCATATAGCGACGTAAGCTCAGATGATCTTGCTGGAGATCCCAAGGACACCCACCTTGCGGATCACGCAGCCTTGCTACAGTGAGACAGAATTCCGAAAAGGCCCGCTGAACAGCCGCTAGATCCGGGGCGCGTGCGGGGTTAATTTGGCCAGAATCAGTCATCGTTTAGACCAACTTTCTCGTGATAAGGCTTGGCAAATATGAAGGATTTTCGGGCAAGCCAAGCAAATCAATGACCGTG
>Ga0315274_10005347_pt1 | contig 18767 bp, 24 predicted proteins | sample YL17G02_20_MG_FD_203700 | JGI IMG/M metagenome (GOLD analysis project Ga0315274, IMG submission 203700) | Sediment microbial communities from Yellowstone Lake, YNP, Wyoming, USA - YL17G02_20 | ecosystem: Environmental > Aquatic > Freshwater > Lake > Sediment | place: USA: Wyoming | collected... | reverse complement strand
TACCATCTTTTAAGAGCAAAAAGATTTGGTCGCGTTCTTCTTGCTTAAGATGTGAGTATTTAGTTTTCATACAACCTTGAGTATATCATATATCCCTCAAAGTTGCACTTCCAAATTGAATTTGCTTGATTTAGCGTGACGATAGTACAAATGAAGATTAAGTTGCGGGTAAAACCAGATATACAGCTTAAAGCCTTGTCCGACAAATTTGGTTAATATTTTTTCTAATCTGTATAAATCCGTGAAATCTTTGGTTGAAAATTTGTCCTATTTTTTCCGAGTGGAGTGGTTCTGGTCAAAGACGTGATAAGTGCCGATTTTAATCCTCTGATATACTCCCTCATATAATTCCTGATAGATTGTTAATTATATGAGCAATTTTATCGTCTTGTATATCGATAAATATAAACTGAATTTTAAACTCAGCTAAAATCCTAAATCAAACCCGAACTGAAAGTCCTGCTGACTTTAGAACCGTATTTTGTACTTAATGGAGGGGACAATTCCCCCTTTAACAGTTTTTAGATGTTAGTTGTTAGATATTAGTTGGTTAGATGAAATTTTCGCTTGATTTTTAGTATCTATACAATTTACATTTTCTGGCCTTCGTCAGAACAGGTTTACACTTAAGTCTGATGGGTGCGACCCGTCAAACGAGACTAAAAACTGAAAAGTTTTGAGAATTTTTTGCGGAAAGATGCTATCTCATGATAATCGGTCATATCGAGATGTAACGGTGTAATTGATATATAATTATTTTCGACTGCTTCAAAATCGGTCTCGGATTCAATCTCCCAACTTAATTCGCCATCTATCGTATAAGACACTACACCATTAGGGTGATTACCTAAAATTGCCATATCCTTATAAATTCTTTTTCCCATCCGAGTAACTTTAATGCCTTTAACCGTACCTTCCGGAATATTAATATTTAGTAGTGTTTTTTTAGGGAGACCATTTTTTAGCAGCTCTTTAGCTAATTTTGTAATCAATTTCTTTGCAACATCTGTGTTATAACCATCTTTACGATACGAAATAGCGATTGATGGGATTCCTAATATTGTTCCTTCAATTGCCGCCGCAACCGTGCCCGAATATAAGACGTCATCACCCATATTAGGACCGTCATTAATTCCCGAAATTACTAAGTTTATCGTTTTCTTAAATAGACCATGATGAGCAATTAGAACACAGTCAGTCGGTGTTCCTTCAACCGAATACCAATTTTCCTGTAATTGACAGATTTTTATTGGTTTTCTTAAAGTGAATGAATGACTGGCGGCGGATTGATTTTGACTTGGCGCAACGACATAGACTTTTCCTAAATCTTTTACAGCTGACTCAATAACTTTTAATCCAGGTGCGTCAATACCGTCGTCGTTAGTAAGGAGAATCTTGGGAATTGTTTTACTCCTCACTCCTCTCTGCTCACTTCTCACTGTTCTATGTTCAGCGGTCCTAATTTTTTGATTGTTTCAGTAAATTGAGTTATCGATTTCCTAAATTTATCTGCTTCTGATGCAGATATCCATTCCAGACGCAATCGTTCTTCTTCAATGCCTAAATCTGTGAGTAGTTTTTTGACAATCGGAATCCGCTTCATTGTTTTGTAATTGCCGTCTTGGTAATGACAATCATTGGGATGGCAGCCGCCAATAAACACACCGTCAGCTCCATTTTTAAATGCCCAAAGGATATATTGTGGGTCAACTCGACTGGAACAGAAAATCGTGATTGGTATCATATTCGGCGGATATTTCATTCTTGAAGTGCCGGCTAAATCAGCACCGGCTGATGTACACCACTTACAGATGAATCCAATAATTTTAGGCTCAAAGTTTAACATAATTTAATCCTTTAACCACACGATTAACACAAGATTGGCACAAGAAAAAATCTGGTGAAAATCTGTGAAATCTCGTGGTTTCATTCTTTCTTTCATTCCAATCCCACTTCGACCATATCTTCAATCTGTTTATCCTGGAAATTCTTTTGCTGAGCAGCACCAACCGGGCAAGCGGCAGAACAGGCACCACAACCTTCACAAAGCACTTCAATGACTTTCACAGTCTTCTTTTTACCGTCTTCTTTGATTTGAATTTCCCGAGCGTTGTAGGGACAGACATCAATACAAACCGCACAGCCAGAACATAAATCTTCATCGACACCAGCGATTACGGGTAAATGTTCTAACGTTTCCGATGCAAAGAGAGTGATAACTTTACAGGCAGCACCAGATGCTTGACTGACCGCTTCGGGAATATCTTTTGGTCCCTGCGAAGCACCTGCTAAGAAAAATCCGCCCGCCAGGGTTTCAACTGGTCTTAACTTGGGATGGGCTTCAGTGAACCAGCCGTACTCATCCTGAGTAACTTTTAAAAGCTGTGCAAATTCTTTAGTTGCGGACGGTACCATTGCGGTAGCTAAAACAACTAAATCGGCTTCAATTTCAACTTTTTTACCGGTGATTGTATCCGCACCCCAGACAATTACTTTATCACCTTTTTCAAATATCTTAGATACCTTGCCACGAATATATAATGTTCCTTCATCAGTAGCACGTTTGTAAAACTCTTCAAACCCTTTACCACCGGTTCGGACATCGATATAAAATACGATTGCTTCACCATGATGGACTCGATGTTTGTAAAGAATCGCTTGTTTAGCAGTGTACATACAACAGATTTTTGAACAGTATGCCATTGCGTTCTCCTGGTCACGAGAACCAGCACACTGAACAAAAACAACTTTCTCAGGTATTTTACCATCGGATGGTCGGCGAACTTCACCCATAAATGGTCCACTTGCCGAAAGTATTCTTTCGAATCGGAGACCATCGACAACATTCTTTAGTTTGCCAAAACCATACGAACCTAACATCTTTTTGTCCAAAAGTTCATAACCAGTTGCTAAAACAATCGCGCCGACTTCGAGTTCTTTCGTTTCATCTTTATCATCCCACTTAATCGCTTCAAATGGGCAATGTTTTTCACATAAACGACAGGCGCCTTTTTGCAGATATAAACAATTAGCGGCATCAATTACAACGCGGTTAGGCACTGCCTGGGGAAACATCTTATAGATTACTTTTCGTTCACTTAAGCCACAGTTAAACTCATCCGAAACTTTTTTCGGGCATTTACCGACACAGATATCACACCCGGTACATTTGTCCCAATCAACGTATTTTACCTTTTGACGAACTTTGACTTTGAAATTACCGATATAACCCGAAATCGAATCGATTTCCGAATAGGTCATAAGCGTAATATTAGGATGCTGTTTTGCTTCAACCATCTTGGGTGTTAAAATACATTGACTGCAGTCTAAGGTAGGGAAGGTCTCAGAGAGCATCGACATCTTTCCACCAATCGAAGGACTCTTTTCTAATAAGATTACCGGATAGCCAGCTTGAGCTATATCTAACGCGACCTGAATACCAGCAACACCACCACCGACGACCAAGGCTTTTCTGGTAACCGGAATACTGATTGGTGTCAGCGGTTCATCGTGCTGGACTTTTTTAATAATTGTCTTGATAATTTTAGTCGCTTTATCGGTCGCTTTTTCTTTATCATCAGTAACCCAGCTGCACTGTTCACGAATATTAGCAATTTCACAATTATAGGGATTTATACCAATACTTGCGACAGCTTTTCGGAATGTATTTTCGTGTAAAGTTGGTGAACAACAAGCAACGACCGCACCATCTAATTTTTCTTTTTTAATCGTATCCTTAATCAAGTCTTGACCCGGGTCAGAACAACAATACTGGTGGTCAATTACAACCGCGGCATCGGTTGTATCTTTCAAACGTTTTACTACATCAGGAACATTGACGGTTCCGGCAATATTAATGCCACAGTGGCAAACAAAAACACCAATCCGTTTCTTTTCGGATTTCATCAGATTAGTCCTTTCTGTTTTAAAAGTGGTTTTGGGTCGATATAATGATTTTCAAAATTTAATATCTTTTCATCAATACCTAATGCTAAACCTAAAAGCTGGGTAAAATAAAATATTGGTAGATTAAACTGCTTAGACATTAACTTCTGCTGATTATCAATATTATATTGACACAAGGGACAGGTTGTTGCAACGCAATCAGCACCGGTATCAATAATACTTTCTAAAATTGTCTGGGCACATTTCGTTGCGACATCGGGTTTATTCACTAGTACATAACCACCACAACATTCGCCTTTAAAGGGAAATTCTACTGGTGTAGCACCTAAAGCAGAGAACATATCATCCATCATCATCGGATTATCCGGGTCATCAAAATTCATTTCATCGGATGGTCGAAGCATTAAGCAACCGTAATACGATGCAACTTTAAGACCCGATAGATTCCTTTTCACTTTTGATTTCAGGTTTTCAAATCCGATATCATTTTTTAGGACTTCTAAATAATGAACGGTTTCGGTATCGCCTAAATATTCAGTTTCAAGATAATTCATCATCCTTTTGCAGTATATATCGTTCTCTTTTAAGAATAACGCGCGGTTACTTCTTTTTAAGACATTGTAACAAGCCGCGCAGAGCGTCACGAGTTTTTTCGATATTTTTTGGGCTTCAATTAGATTACGGATCGGTGCGACCTGATTGGCAAGGTCATCCTGAACCGTGGAATAGATTGCCCCACAGCAATTCCAGGTTTCCAGTTCTTTTAGCTCAACACCTAAAATCTGTGCGGTTTCCCGAGCACACAAATCAAGATTTTTACTCTTGGTATATAAAGTGCATCCGGGATAATAAGCGAGTTGCTTCATGTCGTAAACTTTCGAAACGCGGCGATGAATGCTTGTTGTGGTGCATCAAGAATGAAATTTTTGTCGACTTGCTCAAGTGTAACATGGGTGATTTTATTACGCAAAACGATGGTTCGTAAAGCATCGGCGATTTTACCATAATCAACACCACGTGGACAGCGTTCCCCACATACATTACAAGCCGCACATAACCATATCCCAGTTGAATTTAGAACTTCGCTATATTTGCCTAATTGTAAAAGTCGAATTGATTGAGAAGGGACTGGGTCCATCGCAAAAGCAGTCGGACAACCAGCAGTACATTCACCACATTGATAACAATCCGATAAAGTTTGACCAGATAATAATTGAATATCTTCTTTGATTTCTTTTGAAGTTTGGGTCAATTCTAACATAAGAAAATTATGATATTATAAAAATTATGTTATGTCAAGGATGGGAAAATATTCTTCTTAAAAATAGTTTTTTATTTCAAAATAGCGCTTTCTGCACAAACAACAACTTTTTTTGGTGTAACCTGGATGATCCCACCATCCAACAAATATTGTTTGGTCAGATTTTTTTGTTTTGTGGCTAAAATGCCTTTTTTTAGAGTCGTTGAAAAATAGAGATGCCCAGCTTGAACACCAAAATAACCTCTTTGTCCGGGCGCAATAATTTCTTGGACTGAATCTGAAAATACTACTTGTTCAGGTGTTATTAGCTCGAACTGAAAGTTATGTTCCATTATTGAATCGAAGCTATTCGTTCAGCTTCTTTTAAGACATCATCAATCGTTCCTTGCATGAAAAACGCCTGCTCAGGAATCTGGTCATATTTTCCTTCTAGAATTCCTTTGAATCCGCGAACGGTTTCTTTGAGTGGGACATATCGGCCGGGTCGACCGGTAAATTCTTCACCAACAAACATTGGCTGGGATAAGAAACGCTGAATTTTACGAGCACGGGCGACAGTTAATTTATCATCTTCGCTTAGCTCTTCAATTCCTAAAATTGCGATGATATCTCTTAAGTCTTCATAACGCTGCAAGACTTGCTGAACACCGCGAGCGGTCTGGTAATGTTCTTCGCCGACTACGATCGGGTCAAGAATTTTCGAGCTCGATGTTAACGGGTCGACCGCTGGATACAACCCAAGTGCAGCGATCTGACGCGACAGCGCGGTAAAAGCATCTAAGTGAGCAAAAGTAGCAACCGGGGCTGGGTCAGTATAATCATCAGCCGGAACAAAGATTGCTTGAACTGAGGTGATGGAACCTTTTTTAGTGGATGCAATGCGTTCCTGAAGGTCAGCCATGTCGGATGCTAAAGTCGGTTGATAACCGACCGCGGATGGCATTCTGCCTAATAAGGTTGATACTTCAGAGCCAGCTTGGACAAAACGGAAGATGTTATCGATAAAGAGCAGGACATCCAATCCTTCTTCATCCCGAAAATATTCGGCTAAAGTAACGCCGACAAACCCAACTCGGAAACGAGCACCAGGCGGTTCATTCATCTGACCAAAAACTAATGCGGTCTTATCGATTACTTTCATTCGATTCAGCTCCAGCCACAAGTCGTTACCTTCGCGAGTTCTTTCTCCGACACCAGCAAATACTGAGACACCACCATGTTCGATTGCAATATTTCGAATCATCTCCAGTACTAATAATGTTTTACCAACACCCGCCCCGCCAAAAAGACCAACCTTACCGCCTTTGGGATAAGGCTGAAGCAGGTCAATAACTTTAATGCCGGTTTCAAGCAGTTCCGATTTAGTTTCCTGCTCATTAAAGGGAGGACTAGGGCGGATGACCGGATAGTGTTTATCCGATTTAATTTCACCCAACTCGTCAATTGGTAAACCTACTACATTCATTAATCGACCGAGGGTTGCACGACCGACCGGCACGGTGATCGGATTACCGGTATCAATTGCGGTCATATCGCGTTTCAAACCATCGGTTGAAGCAAGGGCAATACAACGAACTCGGCGGTCGCCAATCTGCTGTGCGACTTCCATGACTAGTTCTTCGGATTGGTCAGCTAATACTAAGTCACGTTTTATTTTAATTGCATTTTGAATACGAGGCAGCATTCCTTTAGAAAATTCGACATCAACAACCGGTCCAATTATCTGGACAATTTTTCCAACATTATTTTTTTCTTCAGCCATTTATTCTCCTCGCATTTATTATCCAGCGCGGAACGTCTCCGCGGCAGTTGAAATCTCGGAAAGTTCCCGAGTAATTGATTCCTGACGCGCTTTATTATAGCTGAGCGTTAATTCATCAATCATTTCTTCGGCATTAATCGTTGCCATATCCATCGCGATCATCCGTGCAATATGTTCGGATGCGGTCGATTCGAGAAATATTCGCCAAACCTCACGGTTATAATACATCGGCAAAATACTATCAAGTATTGTGAATGCATCCGGTTCATAGATATAGGCTGGAAAAAGCGGTTCTGTAGATACTTGCTTGAGACCGATTGGTAAAAGTTGTTGAGTAGTAACTTTCTGTTTTGCGGTTGTGCGAAATTCGGTATAGATAGCGACCATTTCATCAATCCCGCCCTGCATATATTCTCGCAAAAAATGTTGAGCTAATTTGACAACCTTATCAAAAGTCATATCGTGATAAAAGTTAATTTTTTCCTGAAAAATCGGTTGTTTCTTCATTCGAATCAGGTCGCGGACTCTTTTACCAATGACTACAAGCTTTACTTCAGAATCTTTATTCACTTGAAGAAATTTTTGCACTTCGATTACCAGGTTATGGTTGAATGAACCGCAAAGACCTCGGTCAGAACCAAGTACAATCGCAACGATAATGCGTTTGTTACGTGTCTTCGGTAAATCACCTTCATTAATTTCAGTCTGTGAATGATGACCGCTTAAAAGCATCGGGTGAATATTTTGAGGTGTTCGAGCTACTAAGTCGCTGACGATTTCACGAATTTTCGTCGCATAGGGTTTTTGTTTAAGCACCTGATTTTGTAATTTCATTAACCGAATCGCGGCAACGGTTTTCATTGCTTTGGTTATTTGACTAATCTTTTCGACACTGCGGATACGTCGTCGGATATCACGTAACGGTATCATCTATTTTCTAACCAATCCTTTTTAAACTCGGTTGTTATATCAGTAAGGGCTTTTTTAGTATCATCGTCAAGGTCTTTCGTGGTTGCGATACGTTGGGGAATTTCACTTCGTTCAGAATGGAGGTATTTTAATAGCTTATCCTCAAAGTCAGCGACTTTTTCAACTGGGATGTCGTCTAAAATTCCTTCAATACCGGCATTGATAATCATTACCTGGTCTTCAAGGGGCATAGGAATAAACCGATTCTGTTTTAATACTTCAACCAGTCTCCGACCACGAGTGATCTGGGCTTGCGATGCTTTATCTAATTCCGCACCAAACTGGACAAAACTTTCTAAATCACGATACTGAGCTAAATCAAGTCTTAAGCGACCGGCAACTTTTTTCATGGCTTTGGTTTGGGCATTACCGCCAACCCGTGAAACCGATAAACCAACATTAATTGCTGGTCTGACCCCGGCATTAAAAAGCCCTGATTCTAAGTAAATCTGACCGTCGGTAATAGATATAACATTAGCCGGGATATAAGAAGCGATGTCACCAGCCTGCGTTTCGATGACCGGAATGGCAGTAAGTGAACCGCTACCTTTTTCATCCGACAACTTAGCCGCACGTTCTAATAACCGAGAATGGAGATAAAAGATATCACCGGGGTATGCTTCGCGACCGGGTGGGCGACGTAATAACAAAGCGAGCTGTCGGTACGCCCAGGCTTGTTTGGTTAAGTCATCATAGAAAACAATCGCATGAGCGCCTTTATCCCTAAATTCTTCACCCATTGCGCACGCCGCAAAAGGTGCGATATATTGGAGTGATGCCGCTTCGGATGCAGCAGCGCATACAACAATTGTATGCTTCATCGCATCCGCTGCTTTTAACGCTTCGACGACTCGGGCAACATTCGATGCTTTCTGTCCGATTGCACAATAGATACAGATTAAATCACCATTGCGCTGATTGATAATCGTATCTAAGATAATTGATGTTTTACCCAAGCCGCGATCGGATAAAATTAATTCGCGCTGACCGCGACCAATCGGAATCATCGCATCGATCGCTTTAATACCAGTCTGAACCGGTTCTTTAACCGGCTGACGATATATCACATCCGGCGCACGTGCTTCAATCGGACGGGAAAATTTTGTCTCGATTGGACCTTTGTCATCTAATGGCTGTCCTAAGGGGTTGACCACCCGACCGAGCAGGGCATCACCAACCGGTGTTGATAAAATCTTACCGGTTGTCCGTACCTGGTCACCTTCTTCAATTAAACGGTCATCACCCAAAAGAATAATACCAACCGTATCTTCTTCTAAATTTAAGACGATTCCTGTCACGTTATTAGGAAATTGAATCATCTCGGATAACATCGCTCCGCGCAGTCCATAAACCTGTGCAATACCATCACCAACCTGAATTACGGTGCCAGTTTCAATTAGTTCAAGTTTTGATTTATATCGTTCAATTTCCTTTTTTAAGACACTTGCTAATTCATTGGGTTGCACGTTTTTCCTCTCTTAATATGAAACCACGAGATTTCACAGATTTACACCAGATTTTTTTCTTGTGCCAATCTTGTGTTAATCGTGTGGTTAAAAATAAATAGAAAATGCAATTCATTTTATTGTTTCGCTCAATAAGATTTTTTCTTTTAATCGGTCTAATTGACCGGCAATACTGGCGTCGAGAATTCGGTCGCCGATAATGACCCGAACCCCGCCAATTAATTCGGGGTGTAATTCTTCAGTAATGACGACTTCGCGCTGAGTTACCTTTTTCAGAGCATTAGTTAAGCGGTCTTTTGAAGTAGAACTGATCGGTCTTGGGGTTTGAACCAAAGCTTTTAAGAGACCGAACGCTTCAAATCGTAAACGAATAAATATTTGGTGGATTACTGGAAGTAATTCCAGTTTCTGATGTTTAAGCAGAAGTTTGATAAAAGCATTTGTTACCGGGAAAAATTCTTCATTTAGTACTTGTTTTACGATTATCTCTTTTTCGTCAATCGGGATCTCGGGATGGATTAACAGTTTATATAATTCAGTTTCGGCATGTAAGATATCTTCGAGTATCTTAAGCTCACTTGCGACCCGATCAATAATTGATTTCTCTTGGCAGGAATCAAATAATGCCTTAGCGTATTGTTTAGCGGTTGTTATTTTTTCCATTCGGTATTCTTGATTTCTTCACTAACTTTTTCGATTATTTTTTCTTCGATATCAGGTGTTGTAATTTTGTCCAAAGCTTTTTTAGCGAGTTCAACCGAGATAGTTAAGAGTTCTTCTTTGGCAGTTTGCATTGCCGCATCGCGGTCAGCAATAGTCTGAATCCTTCCCCGTTCGATAATCTGAGCTGCCTCGGTTCGGGCAGTATCGATGATTTCATTACGTTTCTCGAATCCTTCGGCTTCTGCTTTACGTCGAAGTTCATCCGCCTGCGAATCGATTTCTGTAATTTTCCCTTCGTAACCTGTTTTTAATAGGTTTGCTTCTTCACGCTTTTTTTCCGCATCGTTAATGGTGCTTTCAATTTTATGTCGGCGGTCCTCAACCATCTTGACTATACTTTTATAGACAAACTTCCACATCAAAAAGACAAAAACTAAAAAAATTATGCCCTGATAAAGAAGTAGTTGAGGATGGATTTCCAGCATATTTACATTACAAAGAACTTAATAAATGGATTAACAAATAGCAATAAGAAAATGACTAAGAGAGCATAAATCGCCAATGTTTCCATAAAAACCAATGCGATTAACATTTGAGTCATTAAACGGGGCGCAATTTCGGGTTGACGGGCAGCGCCGTCTAATGCTTTTTGAGCAGCAGCACTTTGAGCAAATGCAACACCAATTGCGGCAACAACCATAGCGATTATTGAAACGATACCAAGCCAGGTAAAAAACGTCGCACCACCGGGCGCTAATTTAGTTGCACCGGTTGCTTCTTGAGCAAAGACGGCGGTTGCTAATAACAAGCACAGCAACAAGGCTTTTTTCATATTTCCTCCTAATAAAATTGATGTAAGAGGTAAGAGACAAGAGGTAAGATTGCTCAACCTCTGGTTTCTTGCTTCCTGCATCTTGTTTTTTTCTTTCGGTTCAGGCATGTTCTTCACCCCAGCCGCTCGCTCCGGCAAAATAGACGACTGCTAAAAAGGCAAAGACATATGCCTGAACAAACGCAACAAACAATACAAACATCATTGAAATGATACTTAAAACCGGTATTAACGGATTATACGGCATTCCTAAAAAGACCACGATTAAAGTTAAAATTAAAATATCACCGGACTTGATATTAGTAAATAGACGAACGGTTAATGATACCGGTCGCGCTAATTCACCAACCGTCTCGAAAACAAATACAAATGGAGCTAAGAATGCAATCGGACCACCTTTATGTTGTAAATATTTTTTTAAACCAAGTGACTGAATTCCGACGAATGGCGTAACGAACAAAACGACAATTAAAGCAAGTGCTAAATTTGTATTTAAGTTTGAGGTTGGCGAGACAAAGCCGGGTATCAAACCGATTAAGTTAGAAAATAGAATAAAGAGAAAAAGTGAGGCGATGATTGGTAAGTATCGGGCGCCATCTTTTCCAATTAATGAAGTCAACATTTCAACCAGCCAATCAGTAACCATTTCAAAGATACTCTGAAGACCACCCGGTCTTTTCATTGACATCCTTCGAGTTGCAAGTAATGACAAGATAAATATTAATGCAACAACGATTAAAGTATTCGTAACGATTATCGCATCATCTTTAATCATATTAGGAAACGGAATCCAGAATTCAATTGGTGCTTTTAGACCTTCCATTGAGTTAATCCTCCGGTTATGAGCAAGGATACGATTGAAAGCATCGGAATTGTTACGCCGAAAAATGCACCAATCACATTTATGATATGAAACTTAATCAATACTAATAAAACAATACCGATGATGATAATCCTTAAGAGACTAAATGCTAAAATCCATTGGAATTTTTTATTAGTGGTTCGTTTTAGCATATCTTCAAGCGGTACTTTTATAAGATAGATATCGACTAAAAAAAATAAACCGCCAAATAATACACCCAATGCAATCCGCCAGTTGGTAAGGATTAGTAATAATAAGCTAAAAAAACCAATGAGAATAGCGGTTCGTTTCCACGTCATTTGCCAAAATTCGGCCATACTTTCAAATAATTTCATTCCAATTTCTTTAACTCTCGTACAAGATTATACATACCTGCGATAATGCCAACGATAAACATAATCACTAAAAAAAGTCTTTTTGTATGAAAGAGCCAGTCTAAACCAAGTCCGATTAAAACCGATACTAAAATTGATGAAACAACAATCCAACTGGCACCGAACGCGATACCGATTTTTCGCCACTCCGAGCTATTTTTCTTGTTACCATTTTCCATTGCTTTCGAATTTGTATTCGATATGGTAAAATTCCTTTTATCGATAATCAATAATATTGAAATTAACTATATTGTCAATAGGACAGAAAGCTTACGAATATTGGTTAGTAGACCCATATATTATTCTTTTAACCCACTTCTGGCATAGGATTGGATGATTTGTTTCTGGGCAAAAAAGAATAAAATGATTAAAGGAAGGATAGCTAAGGTTGATGCTGCCATAAGTAACGGATAATTAGTTGAAAATTCTCTTGAAAAATACGCTAAACCAACTTGTAATGGACGGATTGAGTCACTGTGCGTTACGATTAAGGGCCAGAAAAACGAGTTCCAGCTGGCAATGACATCAAAAATCGCAATCGTAACAATCGCCGGGATTGATAATGGCACGACGACTTGCCACAATGTTCTAAACATTCCACAACCATCTATTTTTGCCGCATCAAATAAATCCTGAGGTAATGTTTTTATATGCTGGCGCAGTAAAAATATTGAAAAGATATTTACGGTCCATGGCACAATCAGTGCTAAATAGGTATCAATCCAACCAAGTCGGAATAGTATCATATAGGATGGCACAAGATAAACCGGCAATGGAATCATCATTAATGCCAGAAAGACAACAAAAACAACATCACGACCCAAAAACTCAAACTTGGCAAATGCATAGGCAGCTAATATTGCAGTAAATAAAACACCGACCAAAGCAGATATTGCAATAAATATCGTATTAAGAAAATAACGAAGAAGTGCAACCTCTTTGAAAATTTCAATAAAATTGCCAAATTTTAAGAAAGACGGAAATAAAGTTGGTGGAAAACGTAGAGCCTCGAGCGGTGATTTTAATGCGGTTGTCAGCATCCAATAGAATGGAATAAACATTCCAATACCACCGATGATTAGAACTAAATGAATAGGTAACAAGCGAAATCTTTTGTTCATGAACAATGACCTTTAAAATTAAAAACCAAAAACCAAAGATTAAAAACACATATTAAAAACATAAAAATATCTCGATTCGATAAGTATATACATTTTTGCGCTTGTGTTTTTGGTTTTTTATTTTTAATATTTAATTTTTCTGCATTATGCATAATGGACCCGTTTTTCTAAAACTTGCCTTTGGAATATTGTCAGTGCTAAAATTATCAAGAAGGCGATGAATGCAATCGAGGCACCATAACCTAATCGCCATAATTCAAATGACTGTTCGTAAAAATAATACATTACGACTTTCGTCGTTCCTAAAGGACCGCCGGGTGGCGGACCAGTCATAATCCAAACTTGAGCAAATGCTTCAAATGCTACAATCGTGCTCATCACCAGGATATAAAATGTAGTTGGTGTTAATAATGGCCAGGTGACATTACGGAATAACCGGAACGGTCCAGCCCCATCAATCTTTGCCGCTTCATAATATTGAGTAGGAATATTTTGTAGTCCGGCTAAAAATATCACGATATTATAGCCAAGCCCTTTCCAAATTGACATTATGATTAAAGAACATAAAGCGATTGAAGGACCAGCAAGACCAGTTGGTAAATGTACGCCCAGTGGTTCAAATATTAAGGTAAATATTCCCCGCGGGTCTTCCAACCATCGTATCGGCGACAAATGTATTAATGATAGTATATAATTTAATAATCCCCGTTCCGGATTAAAGAGCCATTTCCAGACAATCGAAACCGCAACGATTGATGTTACGACCGGCAGATAATAGAGGGTCCGATAAAATCCCAATGCCTTTATCTTCTGATTTAATAGAACCGCAATTACCAGTGATGAAAATAACATAACCGGGACTGTGAATAACGCATACCAGAATGTGTTAAGTAAAGAACTCCAAAATACCGAATCGGTCAAGACATGCAGATAATTGGTAAATCCAACAAATTTTCTTGCACCCGCCATACCCCAATCGTATAAACTGATACGAACTGAAAATAGAATTGGGATTATTCTAAACGATAATAATATTATTAATGCCGGTGCTAAATAAGCGAAACCGATAAGAGCGGCTTTAAGTTTTTTATTCACCCCGCCCTTCCCTTCGTACTATACCTATGCTTGAAAGAGAACTACCAAAAAATATTATTTTTACTTGTAACATTTGTCAATCTTTAGGAAGGGCGGGGTTCACCCTGCCTTTCCTTTAACGTTATCTCTATTAAAAGACACTTATTAAAATATCTTTTTTCTATCAATCGCATCTTTTTATTTGTATTTCCACATACAAGTATACATACATTTAGGAAGGGCGGGGTTCACCCAAATTCTTTCTTAAGTGATTCGATGACTTCATTTGCACGATTCTTCGGCACCAAGAAACTTATCATCATCAGGCTTGCCGTAATATTTTCAATGTTGACACCATTCTTCGCAACGTTAGTAAAAATTTTCCCAGCAATACCTGGAGTCTTAGCGATTTTTTCACCGTAGATTGTGATTAAAGCAATATCTTTATTAACAATGACATCTTTAACATGAAAATGTTCGACTTTCGTACGTAAATACTCAACGACTTCGTCAACTTCTTTTTCATTTATTGTAAATGAAACATCACATACATTTTTACTAGTCGAAACCTGAGTAATTGTTTCGAGATTGAAACCAGCTTCACCTAAAAGAGAAAATAGTTCGGAGGCAATACCCGGTGTATCAGGGACGGATGCGATTATAACCTTTGCCAAATCGGTTTTGGCACTTATTTGTTCAATTAGCTTTTCCATATTACTTCCTTTACTTTATACCCGAGTATAATATTTTATTGATTTATGTCAAGTGCTAAATTTTAGAGCTACGCTCTTGATTGCACAGATTTCTTTATGATTACACAGATATTATATTTATATGTTTTTAATCGGTGTAATCTCTTCTTTAATCTGTGTAATCATTTATCAAAATTCCTTGACCAGTTTCATAGATTGATTACAATAGCTTAGATGAGAACTGGTATTACCGAACTACCGCTACATTATGGAACTGCCCCGCGATGGCTTTTTAGCCGAATGACAAAATTATCACGTGCGATAAGCGAGATAATTATTGGTGAGTATGGAAACGAAGAATTCTTGCAGAGAATTTCTGACCCGATTTGGTTTCAGAGTCTGGGTTGTGTCTTGGGTTTTGATTGGCATTCATCAGGATTAACAACAACTCTTTGTGGCGCTTTAAAAGAAGGATTAAAAGATTTAGAAAAAGATTTTGGTCTATTTATCGCGGGTGGAAAGGGGAGAACCTCCCGAAAAACACCGGCTGATATTACTGCCGCGGCAGAACGATTATCGTTTAATCCGGATGAAATGATTTATGCAAGCAGGATGAGTGCCAAAGTTGATTCCTGTGCATTGCAAGACGGTTATCAGATTTATCACCATACATTCTTTGGTACTAAAGATGGCAAATGGGCGGTTGTCCAGCAAGGAATGAACCCCGCACCTATTTCTACTGTGGGATATGCTGAAGCAAAAAGTGGTAGTCTTTTCCCCCAACAACCTGAAAATAGGTGCGGGGTGAATACTGAGACTCGCTGGGCACGTCGTTATCACTGGCTCTCATTAGATTTAAAAGATTTTGTAGTCGAACCGCACAAAGCGATAATCTGTAATAATAAAGGAACGGTTTTAAATATGGTGGCAAAAGAGAGCGAATCGGCACGTCAAACATCTGCGACGGTTGCTCGCAACAAACCAGAAGATTCGGTTAAAGAATTAAAAAAAATAAAAGAACTGACTTTGCCCGAGCGTCATCCAGTGCTTATTTCTGATATCAATCCGACCAGAATCGAGAAAATATTACTTAAAACCTATGAAAATCCGCCTAACGATTTTGCCGGACTTTTAGCAACCAAGGGAGTAGGACCGCAGACAATTCGCGCATTGGCATTGATTTCTGAAGTAGTCTATGGTGCAAAACCAAGTTTTAATGACCCGGTCAGCTATACTTTTGCCCATGGTGGAAAAGATGGTTATCCGTATCCGATTAATCGCAGTGATTATGATAAATCGATTGCTATATTAGAAAAAGCAATCCGAGCCGCAAAAATTGGTCAGACGGATAAAATGCAGGTGTTGAAAAGATTGTCGAATTTAACTAAAGGTAAACAAGGATGAAAACTGAAACCATTAATAATGTAAGATTGCCACGCTTTCGCTCGCAATGATATACTTCTGCTGTCAACTCAATCTAATATGAGGATACTATCTGTAATTGTCATTGCGAGGAGCATAGCGACACAATGCGAAGCAAAGATGGAGCATTATGCGACATCAACAATCTTACCGTACATTACAGTTGGAGATTGCCACGTCCACTTCTAGTGGACTCGCAATGACATAATGTGATGTTTGTGGCTAAATTAAAATGAATAAGAAATTTCCTGATAGATTCATTGAGCGATATAAACCAATTATCCCTGATTTTGATGATTTTCTTCAAATTCTACAAACACCATTACGCCAATCATTCCGAGTCAATACCTTGAAAGCAACAAAACAGGAAGTATTATCACTTTTTTCCGACATTAAATTAGCACCAATTCCTTGGTGTGATTTCGCATTTCGAATCATCGACCCCGCACCTATGTATACTGATGTTAAGCTTGCAACTCAATATTTTAGCAAAGGTTCTGCAACTGTTGAACATAGGTACGGGGCAAGCAAAACTAATATCGGAGATAGAGCGGAACACAAAACCGGTATGATTTATATCCAAGAAGCAATTTCAATGCTACCGGCAATAATTCTTGAGCCCAAACCATATGAAAATGTTTTAGATGTTGCCGCCGCACCCGGTTCAAAAACAACTCAAATCGCCGCGATGATGGAGAATACCGGTTGCATCGTAGCTAATGATATTTCTAAAAAAAGAATTAATGCGTTAATAAGTAATATTGAACGGTTAGGAATAATAAATACCGTTATTACGATACAAGTCGGACAGAAATTAGGATATTATGCACCTGATTATTTTGACAAAGTTCTGCTCGATGCACCCTGTTCTTTGGAAGGAACTATTCGCAATACACCGGAAGTCTTAATAAATTGGAAGGAGACAACGATTCGCCGTCTTTCTAAACTACAAAAAGGTCTTATAAACTCAGCATTCAAATGTCTTAAACCAAACGGAACATTAGTATATTCGACCTGCACCTTCGCACCAGAGGAAAACGAAGGAGTCGTTGATTATTTATTTAAGAAATATTCGAACGTATTCTGCGAACCAATTTCGATAACAAATCTCAATTCACATCAGGGAATTCTTGAATGGGGGAGAAATCGCTTTAATCCGCAGATAAAAAATTGCCTGAGAATTTATCCCCACAACAACGATACTGAAGGATTCTTTATTGCTAAAATCAGAAAACTATGATGAAACCACGAGATTACACAGATTTTCACCAGATATTTTTGACAGGATTAACAGGATTTTTAAGATTTAATCCTATCATAATTTTATCCTGTAAATCTATTTTTAATCTTGTAAATCCTGTCCTTTTCTTAAATAAATGATAAAGTCAATTATTGATTTTTTAGAAAAGCAATATGGCATTTCCGCAAAAATATTAAATCAATACGAATACGTGATTCACGGCAATAAAATTTATATAATGACAAAAGAAGTAAAACAATTTGATAAAATTAAATCCGTGCGCAAAGGAATTTTATTTGCCAGAGAACTCGGTAATAAAATAATTATTTCTGAAAATGTATCACGACTTTTAAACAATAAGTCCTAACCAAGATAACAATTCAACTTCGAAAAAATAAACTTTGAATTTATAAACAGTAATTTTTGTGTAAAGTTTTAATTTATAATTACTTACCCCCCCCCTGGAAAATACAAAAATAGATTTAAACAATAAAAGTAAGATGTAAGTATTTAATAATCAATTGATTGTAAATTATGAAGATACGAAGATTTCTATTGACAAAATACAATTATTAATTACAATACAGTATATTGTAAAATATAGATTATTATATTGTTATAATACTTCGTTTAAAAATCTAACGGAAAAATTCCCCCCAGTTCGAAATTCCAAAACTTAATTTTATATAAAAAATAAAATATTTTAGTATTAAAGGTACATGGCATTTTAAATTATGAATGAAAGTAATAATAAAATAATTTCTAAAGAAAGGAGGCGATGGAGGCTATGGTAACTGGTGTAATCCGGCGATGTGGGTTCACCCCGTTAGAAATAACTCTGAAAAACGAGTGATTTTTAGATGGGTGGATCACGTTAGATTTAGAATTTCTAACGGGGTTCAGGTCTTATAACAAGGGAGACTTTCCAACATCGAATAAGGTTCGCCTATTGGACGTTGTGCGATTTTGCACGAACCTTGCTAATATAAAAAATAAATTAACTGGAGGATAAAATGAATAGAAGTAAACTTCTAATAATATTAGTCCTTTTAGGACTAATTAGTTTGGCACCGGCAACAATCATAAATGTACCGGCAGACTCCTCTACAATCCAAAAAGGGAT
>Ga0315274_10005346_pt1 | contig 18770 bp, 17 predicted proteins | sample YL17G02_20_MG_FD_203700 | JGI IMG/M metagenome (GOLD analysis project Ga0315274, IMG submission 203700) | Sediment microbial communities from Yellowstone Lake, YNP, Wyoming, USA - YL17G02_20 | ecosystem: Environmental > Aquatic > Freshwater > Lake > Sediment | place: USA: Wyoming | collected... | reverse complement strand
CGTCAACGGCCACAGCCACTCCCACTTCGACTGCCACGTCAGAGCCCACGCCCACCGCAACATCTCCGGCGCCTACCGTAGTCTTTGACTTCGAGGCGCGGAAATGCGACGCACAGTGGCGCAACGGTTCGGACTCGCTCCCCTGCCCGGGGGCGGAGGCGGACGTGGCGGGATCGGTGTCAAGCCTCGTTGGAGTCACACTGGAGAGTGGCCAGACGGACTCGCTTGCCAGCCTTCTCACCTATCCTCAATGGATTGAGAACGGCCTCATCCGCGGGCTGTACCCACTCTACCGCGTCGAGAGCGGTGATCGCTTCCAAGCTACATTGGGATGCATGAGCGGGAAGACCTCATGCAATGTCCAATTCCGTCTGCTGTACTGGACCGAGGACCAGCCGCTGCAGAGCCTGAGGACCTGGATTGAGTCCTACGACGGATCCGTGACGGACGTCGACATCGCCCTGGCGTCTCTTGCCGGCCAGCACGTTGCGTTCGCGCTGGAAGTATCTGCGGAAGGTAGCCCCACCGAAGATGCAGCCGTCTGGGTGCGACCGCGCATCATGCGCTAGACCAGCGAGTTGCCCGGCGCTCACCGGGCAACTCGTCTCAGCGAAGCGCGTGGATTGGCGACAATCAATAGGCTACACGACGGAAGACGGTCCGCATGATTCGGCGACCCCGGTCCGGTGAGGCAGCCTGGGGAAGAGCGGCTCACCGGGGGCGGTTCTGCTCTCGGGAGGGGGAGCTGACCGGGCCGAAACCAGAGGACCGGGAGAGAAGGCCCTGGCCCAATAGGAGCATCCGTTGCGCTGTTCGGCTGCGGCAACGGAACGAAAGCCGACGGATCGCGTGGCCGCCCCAGCCGGTCATGATCCCGTTAGAATGAAACGACGATCTTCTCCTCATCGGTCGGATGCAACAGGGTCTCGAAGGCCTGGGGAGCCTGCTCCAAGGGGATAGTCTTCGTCAGGAAGGGCCGGCAGTCGACCCTCTTGCGATGCATCAGGTCCACCGCCCCCGCGAAATCGATGTGCAGTACGCTGCGCATCTCGACGCCCTTCAAGTACATCTTTAGAGGGCTAATCGATATCGGCTCAGTGCTGATCCCGACGACGGCGATTCTCCCGTCCTGGCGAACAGTGTCAATTGCCAGGTTCAGCGAGCTCTCGGTGCCGCCGCAGTCCAGGACCACATCGGGCCCCACGCCGTCGAAGAACTCGGTCAGTTGCTGGCGCACCTCGGCATGTTTCGAGTCGACCACCAGGTTGGCGCCCATCCTGCGCGCGTTGCCGCCGCGTCCGTCCACGAGCTCGGCTACGGCTGTGGCACGCGCCCCGGCAAGCTGAGAACACCGCAGTGTCCACAGTCCGATCGGCCCCGCGCCGATCACCAGCACCGAGTCGCTGAGCTGCAGGCGCGAAGCCCGGATAGCACCCAATGCGGTCGCCGCCTGGTCCACCATGACGGCCTCGATGTCGCCGATCTCCTCAGGGACAGATGCAAGGGAGAGCGGGTGGAACAGGGCGTACTCACCATACCCTCCCATATCCCTGACGATATCCTCCTGCACCCATTTCTGAAGATCCCAGGCATACTCCGGCTTCCACGACCAGCCCGGGAAGTAGCGCCCGCCGGGGTAGACCCGGTCTCCGGCCTTCCAGCCGGTGACGTCCGATCCAACCTCGGCGACGAGCCCCACCCATTCATGTCCCATGATGGAACCGGGGACGATCAGCGTCGAGTCGTACATGTGGATGTCGCTGCCACAGATACCGCAGTACTTCATCTTGACAAGAACCTGCTCCGGCCCTGGTTTCGGATCGGGAACCTGCTCGACGGTCAGTTGCCTGTGGCCTTTGAGGACGGCAGCTCTCATCTCTCAACCCTCCTGTGGCGGCTCTATCCGCTTTTGGGGCACCTGACAGGGACGCTCTGCGCAAGGTCGGCCCTGGATCTGTCCCCTGGCTCGAATGGACTCCCTCGGTGCAGCCGATTCGCCCTATTCTCATCCAGTCCGGGCACCGCGGGCAAGGGTGGCTGCACGGATCCTGCCATGAATGCCATCCGCGATGGTTCTACTCATTGCGCGAAATCGAGGATCCTCCGGGATCGAGGAATCGCGCGCGTCTCTGGCGCCGGAGTTGCGGCTCGGGCTCCGCGCACTGCCCAAGGGGGAGTCAGGTCAGGAGTACGCGCAACCGGTTGCCCCTAGTCCTTGCTGCGCCTGGGCAGAAGCCAGACGTTCAGGACCGAGAAAACCAACACCGCCAATAGGATGAGCAGTGTGGCCGCTGCGGGGTGGTCTTCAAGCACTTGGCGGCCCGAGACACGGTGTCGCGCTGGGATGTGGTGCAAGCCCATCCCCGGGCGACGGCCAAGTCGGCCACGAGGTTTGTGGACAGCGTGCTGGCCAGGATGCCCTTCCGGGTGAAGGCGATCCAAGTGGATGGGGGCAGCGAGTTCCAAGGGGGCACGGCGGCGGGCTTCGTCTCCGATACCGGGAGTGTCACGGCCAACAACCGGGAAATGGAGTTGGCTCCAGTGACCCAAGGTGGCGACGCAACGAGCGTCCTCTACAACGATGAGTACATCCCAAGCTACTTCGTGGTGAAAGCCACCTTGAGCGCCGCGAAGCCCACCGGCGGCGTCAAGGCGAATGCCTACATCCTCTTCGACTACCGGGGACCGGAGGATTTCAAGTTCGCCGGGATCAACGTCTCAACGAACAAGCTGGAGATCGGCCATCGCGACGCTTCGGGCTGGCACATGGACGTGCAGGCAAACGCCAATCTCAAGCCCGACGTCGACTACGATGTTCTGCTGACGATCGATGGGACCTCGGCGAAGCTGATCCTCGACGGCAAGCCCGAGGTTCGCTTCACGTTTGCCGCGCGTGTCGATTCGGATGGTTACCGGCGCAATCTGAACGAGGGCATGGTGGCATGGGCACTGAGAACTTGGTGGCGAAGTTCGACAAGTTTGAGCTGTTGAGGCGAATCGAGTAAGGCGGCCCACCGGCTCGAACCTTCAAGGGGTCACAGCCGGCCCGTCCGACCTGGACGGGTCGGCATCTTATCGGGGCTGTGGAGACTTCGTCCGGCGACAGCTTAAGCAACCATGCATTGGCACTTCTGCTCATGGACGGCCAAGGTTGCCTCTGTGTCCGTGAGGCGGCATTCTCATGGAGCCATAGGGGATGGCAAGTTCACAGGACTCTCACAACTCGGTCCTCGGGCCTTGTCTACCAGGCACGTATAGGGTAATCTCGCTCCGTCTTTGCGCACCTCTGCACAAGTGAGGAGGCAGGCATGCCCAATGGAAACCGTATTCAGTCCGACACCGTCATCTTCATCACGCGTCAGGGGATGGGATGCGCCGAAAATGAGCTACAAGTGAAACTGCTTCGGACCTATCTGACCCTCCTCGAGGAGGGCGAGGCTCTGCCAGCAGCGATCTGTTTCTACACCGACGGGGTCAAGCTCGTGGTCGAGGGCTCACCGGTCCTGGATCGGCTGCAGAAGCTGGAAGACCGAGGGGTCCGACTGATCTGCTGCTCGACGTGCCTGGACTACTTCGGATTGAGAGATAAGCTGAAGGTAGGCATTGTGGGTGGGATGGCGGATATTGTGGAGGCTCAGACCAGGGCGACGAAGGTTGTCACCATCTAGCGCAACAATGTGCTGGAAATCCCTGCCCATTTTGATGAGGCCCTTCAAGAGATTCTTCGGCATGACCGTCGAGTCGCAAGACCACGGCGTATGCAAGACAATGGCCATGCGTCCGTGACCGGCGCTCGATCCGGGTCGCTATCGGCATAGGAGCCAGCACCTGGACGGAGACCGGCACGCCGGCGGTTTCCCTTGTTCCTCCTCCATTAGAAACTCGCCCGACCCTTGGGCTGAGCGGAATCTCCGCTGTCGCTCTTGGCCCTCGACACTATGGAGAGGACACTCCATCCCCTTCCCATGCAAAGAAGTCTTCCGGCCGATGAGGCATCGGGCCGCTTGGTGGGATCAGGATCAGGGTGAGGCACTGCACACCCACGCCGCCACAGACATAAGCGATGCGAGAAGGCGGGTTGCTCGGCTTAGGGCAATGCATTCGCAACCTGCGGTTCGCGATCCGATGAATGCCCCCTGATAGGCTCTCCCGGCATGGATCCGGAGCTCGGCGCATTCTCTCCGGTGCCGTCCCTGCACCGTGAGTGGCACTGAAAGCGGCGATGGGCTTCTCAGGCGACGGGACTGTGCGTGCGGACCTTGCACGACCACCTACCCATCTCCCCCTTTGTGGCTACTCCCCAAATGCCTCTTCCTCCTGATGCGCCCGATAGCCTACCTCTGCTACCCTGACTCACAGAACGCTGGCCGCTGACCCTATTGCTGGCCTATTGGGTTGGGCGCGGGAGCATGTATCGGGTGATCGGCTCCGTCATTTGTTCGGCCACAGGTAGTGAGCACTGCGTCAAGCTGGGGTTCGCTCAGCCATCCCTGGCGACCCAATCCGGCGGACCTGGGATTGTAAGGTTCCGGCAAGGGCTTCGATGCCCGTAAGGGTAGTGCAAGGTAATGCGGTGCTGATTGGCGATAGAGTCAAGATGCCAGCCAGCAGGATCGGATTTCGAGATGGTCATTCGCTTCCTCCTCTGGCTTACATTCCTCGTCATCATGAACTCCAACCCTGTGGGCAAGGTCGGGCCTGATCAACATGCCTCTTCCGTAGGGGGTAAGTCCTCCCGTCTCGTATCGCCCGTCCCGCAGGAATCTTGGTGGCTGGCGAGACAAGCCGCAGCCGCGCTCCGTTATCACTGGTTCACGCGCGCGAGTTCCACGGCAGCCCGACAAGCCACCCAAGAGGCATCGCGGGACTTGATCTTGAGAGACGAAGCTCACGCCATCAAAGCCCGCAACCGACCGGCACCGGGACAGCTTCCACCTTTCCTTGGTAAGGCATGTGCGACTCCCGAATCGCTGATGCTGCACTCGGTGTACGGAGCGCAGAACATGGCGGCGCTTGCTGACGCCATCCATGTAGCCGGCCTCCAGACGACAACCTACCGCGCCGTCTTGGAGGGGATCCGGCGAGGGCAATGCCCACCGGAGGACTCCGTCATCGTCTCGATTGACGACTTGAGCACTCGCTGGCTGCGCTCGGATTTCCGTGAGATGATCCAGGAGTTCTCCGGCCGAGATATGGTCGTCGTGTTGGGAGTGGTCACGCAGAGTCCTCAGGACCCAGCCATCTGGGAGTACCTCAGGGATCTGGAGCGACAGGGGCACGAAGTGGCCAGTCACACGATGAATCACTTCGACCTGCCCGAGCTGGACGAACTGTCCCTGCACATCGAGCTCTCGGGGTCGTATCAGGTGTTGTGTGAGAATCTCGGCCGATGCCCTGTCACCTTGCTCCTACCCTTCGGCAACCTGGGCCTGGATGACACCGTCCTGAATGCCTCGGCCAACTACATGTTTGTGGTGGGCATTCCGGGCGGGCGAAGCTTCGAGGGAGCGCCACCCTACTACCTGGGCAGGATTCCCCCGGATACTCAGGACCAGAACATCACGGTAAGGCTGCTGCACAATAGCTTCGGTCCGTGAGGCCTCGCGCGCCGCTGTACCTTCTCATCCTGCCGCTCGGCCGGAGCACTCCACCGGCTTAATCCTCCTCCAAGTCGTAACGCGCCAGGGACCCTGCGGGCCCTGGCCGAGACACCTCGCTCCGCCGTCGCCGCCAAGCAGCTCCTGACAAATCGTGTGCCGGAAAGGCGGATATCCCCCGCGCCCTCTCAACTCAAAGGACCCATTTGCTCCCGCTCGAAAACCGCTCGTCGGAGCGGCGAGCGGGAGAAGCCGGAGCCGCTCGCCTGTCGGATCGAGGAGGGTGTACCATTGGCTGAACGCCGCCGGACGCACCCGGTTGGGATTTCTCCGGCCCCACAGATGTCTCGACCCGACCCATCCAGGAGCAAGCTGTGATCCCCGACACTGTATTTTATGGGATCTTCCTTGTCGGCCTATGCTACTACCTGTTTGGGGTCTATGGCCCGAGCGTCCGTCGATACCGCACGTTCCGCCTGGCACAGGCAGCCTCGCGCCCGGTGGACCTCCTCCTCGACATCGCGACTTTCCTCACGTGGCAAGTACTCCCGCTGGTTCACATCTTGACGGCGTGGCTAGATTTTGCCGATTACCGCCTGTCACCGTGGTTAAGCGCGCTGGGTGTCGCGTTGCTCGCCACCGCCATTCTCGTCCTTCGACAGGCCTACACCGATCTCGGGGCAAGCTGGTCCCCCAAGATAGACGTCTTGCATGAGCAAGAATTGGTGACGCATGGGGTCTATGGAAGTATTCGACATCCCATCTATGTGGGCATGTGGCTCTGGGTTGTGGCGCAGCCGCTTCTCATCCACAACTGGATTGCGGGCTTGGGTTTCTTCGCGACGTTCCTGCCCTTGTATCTGCTGCGTGTGCCGCGAGAGGAGCAGACCCTGATCAGAGAATTCGGCCGGGCCTATCTCGACTATATGGCCAAGACACCCAGGCTCTTTCCCCGGCTCAGGAGGCGGGATCGACCATCTTAGACGGTGCCCTGCCGAATCTGCCCGGGATACCCTCATCAAGATTGCCGGTCGGCCTTTGCAGCGTCTCAAACCGGGTTCGACCACGAATCACTGATGCCCCTTTGACGGGCTAGGAGGGATCGGTGACCCGTTTCCGGCAAGTTGGCAGCCAATAGCAAGGGCGGGAAGACGGATAGACAACCATCGGGGATGCCTATGGAAGCTACTCAAGACGCCTACCGGGATGTCCTTGCGGAACAGTGGAATCGTCTGGTGCGGTTTCGGGAGAGCCACCCCCCTAAGCGAATTGAAGTGGGCAGTTTCAGGTGGGAGTACATTGCCTGTGGGCAAGGCGCAGCGACTCTGCTCTTGCTGCCCGGGGGCCTTCGCAGAGCCGAGACCGCTTTCCCTCAGATCAGGATGTTCGAGGGTACGCATCGATTGATCACGCCGGGCTATCCCCCGGCAACGAAGATCGATCAGATAGTGGCTGGAGTAGTAGGCATTCTCGACAGGGAGGGGGTCCGGCGAGCTTCCGTGCTGGGACAGTCGTATGGAGGGATGGTGGCGCAAGTGTTGATCCGAAGCCATCCCGAGAGAGTCGAGAGACTTGTCCTCAGCAGTTCAGGCCCCCTCAGGGGTTCGAGAGGAATGACAACCCTTCTCAGCGTCCTGACCGCACTTGCGGCGGTACTTCCCGGTCCCGCAGTCAAGGGGTTTTACCAATGGTCCCTGCGGCGCATCCTCTCGGTTCCCGAGAGCGAGAGCAGGTTCTGGAGGGTCTATCTGGAGGAGCTTTTCAGCCTCCATCTGAGCAAGCCTGATGTGTTGAGTCACTTCCTGACAGGGCAAGACGTCCTGAGGCGGCATGCCTATGCTGAATAGGAAAAGAGCAAGTGGGAAGGCCCCGTGCTTATCATCGGCGCCGAGAATGATCCCGTCAGCACGGAGGCCGACCGCAACGCGCTGAAAGAGGTCTTCCCGCAGGCCGAGGTCCGCGTGGTTGAAGGCTGTGGGCACACGCCGGCCCTGGAGAAGCCGGGAATCTACGCGGAGCTCATCCTGGATTTTCTCGGCCGCTCGAGCCGGCCCGTGTAGGCCGAATCGTGCAAACCTCCGCTACCATTGGAAAATGGGTGACGGCTATCCATTCTGCCGATGAGCGACCGTCGCTTTCTCGGATCCGGAGGGATCTGAACTCGGTGGGGAACGCGCCGGGCTGACACGCAAGCGAATGGAGGCGAGAGGCCGGATCGCGCCTGCCTCGGAGTCAGGTCGCAAGCGCGCCTCGGACGTCGGTCTTTGGGCCTGTCGGTTCCTGGTGGGAGAAGGCTCTGCGGAATCGTGTCCCGTTCCGAAGCGTGAGGGATGCATCATCGGGAAACGCTGGATGGGCGGGTAAGCGAAGCGCGGGCAGATGTCGCGTGTTACTGGTCCAAGAGAAGCGTCCGTCTCTTGATCGGTCGCGTCTGACGTCAGCAGGTCCTTGGCAAGGGAGCACGCGTAGCTGGATGCTCCCGCCGAGATCGCATCGCCGTTCCTATTCAGGGAAGGGATAGTGAATGTCCGAGCTTCTCCGATGGCTCGATGGTGGCGATTTGCGGTCGGACGGCATGGCCGGGGAAGTGGCCCGATGGGTGCTCGAGTGTCCCCCGTTGCTCGAGGAGCTTCTTCTCGGGCTGAGCGTGCCCGACGAAGTGATACGGGGGCGTACGGCCGATGCCTTGGAGAAGATCTCCCGTGACAGGCCCGAATGGCTGATGGGCAGTCTGCGAATCCTGGTGAGAGCGGCGAAGCTCGATCCGGTGCCGATGGTAAGGTGGCACGCTGCGATGATTCTCACCAACTTGGCGGGTTTCCAGGAATGCGTGCGCTCTGTCACGGCTACCCTGGTGCACCTCCTGGACGATGAGAGCGCGTTCGTGAGGTCGTGGGCCCTCACCGGGCTGTGCATGGTGGGGAGAATCTACGCCAGGAGACGCCCGGCAATTCTGCGGCGGCTTGCCTCTCTTCAGAACGACACGAGCATCGCGGTGCGGGTCAGGGCTGCCAAAGCCGTCGCGCTGTTGCTCAATGACCACCTTCCCATGCCCGCCGGTTGGATCAAGAGCCGGAGCCTGCGAGCGCCGTGACAGTGGGATCACTCCAAGGGAAGACGTGAGGTCGTGCTCGTGCTGCCTTGCCGATCACTGTCGGGGCGGCGCGGACGAGTTGGACGAGGCGACACGAAGATCGCGCTCCTCCGATCCGACGGAAGGGCCAGCTCTCTGATCTTGCCGGGAAACCCGAAGGCGGCCGCCTCAAGACAATCCGACATACTACGGCCCGTGCAAGGAGATGGTATTCCGTGGCTCCTGCGGATGGGTCCAGATCGTGGAGGTGACGCCGGGAACGGGCGTACACGCGGCGGCTCCTCTTGGAACGGGCCAGACTGACCGGGCTGGAATAGGGGTGGCGGAACGACTCCTGGGTATCATTGGGCCGATCCGCGTCCCCGAGGAGGAACCGGGCGGCGCATGACATGGCTCGAGCGGGGGTGCAGCATGCAAAGCGTTGCGTTAGTGACTGGCGCCAATCGAGGGATCGGATTCGAGACATGTCGGCAGATGGCCAAGGAAGGGTTTCTGGTCGTCTTGACAAGCCGCAGACGGGCGGAAGGGCTGCGAGCGGTCGAGGAGCTGTCCGCCGAGGGACGCTCGGTTCTGTACCATCAACTGGATGTGACGAAGCCTCGCCACCTCTTCAAGCTTCAGGAGTTTGTCATTCGCGAGCTGGGCAGGCTTGACGTCCTCGTCAACAATGCCGGCATCTGTCTCGATGAAGGCTCGGGTGTTCTCGAGGTTCCTCAGGGGATCTTCGAGAAAACCATGAGCGTCAACTTCTATGGGCCGCTTCACCTGACGAGAGCTTTCCTGCCTCAGATGAAACGCCAGAATTACGGCCGCATCGTCAACGTCTCGTCGAGCGCGGGTTCCCTGACCGCGATGGGAGTAGGAGATTACAGTGCTCCGGCCTACATGGTATCCAAGGCAGCGCTGAACGCCCTGACGAGGCTGACGGCGGCCGAGGCCAAGGGTTACAACATCAAGATCAACTCCATGTGTCCGGGATGGGTGAGGACGGATATGGGTGGCTCGGATGCCCCGCGCAGTCCCGCCAAAGGCGCTCAGACGATACTCTGGCTCGCGAACTTGCCGGCATCCGGACCAAGCGGTGGATTCTTCCGCGACAAGAAGCGGATTCCATGGTAGAGGCGTGGACACCTCCAGCCGCGTTTCAACATGCGTCGCCGGGTCCGATGCCGTACGGTTGGCAGGTCCTTGTCTGGAGAGTATTTGGGGCGGAGCCCGCATTACCCCGTGCCCGGTGCTCCTTTCACGCTGCGGCGTTTGACAAGTCTTCCCGTTGCCCTCCCCTTTCACAAAGGGCAGAACCGGTCATGGGGCGGCGAAGAGCGCATTCTGAGCGTGTGCATGGCGATCCCGCCGCTCTTCGAGATCGGAAAACCGTAGGGTCCTGCGGCACAGAGGGGCTACCAAGGACGGTCGCATTTCGGAGGCATGAGAAGCGATGGAAGATCGTTGGCGCTCTGCCACGGCCCTGGCTGAGGAGGATTGGTGTGCTGGCCGAATGCGGCGCGGGCCGTCATGGGTTGTGAGATGGACGCCGAAATAGCTGTCCGGTCTTTGAAGACCCGTGAGGACGTGGCAAAGCTCGTGGATCTTCACCAGGCGGTCTGGCCAGAAAGCGCCACCGAGACCATTCCGATCCAAACGTATCTTGACATCAGTCTGAACGGAGGGATCCTCCTTGGGGCGTTCGAAGGGGAACGCCTTGTCGGTTATGTGCTGGGAGTGCTCGGGATCGATGAGGAAAGCCCTGGAACCAGCGCCTTTACACGGCTGAAGCACTGCTCTCACACCATGGGGGTTGATCCCGACTTCCGCAATCGAGGGGTCGCGCTCCGACTCAAGGTGGAGCAGCGGAACCAGGCTCTTCGACAAGGTCTGCGCCTGATCACCTGGACCGTCGACCCGCTCTTGGGCGTGAATGCGAACCTGAATCTCTGCCACCTCGGCGCCGTGTGCCACACCTACTACCGTGACTACTACGGCAGTTTGCGAGACACGCTCAATCGCGGCATCCCTTCCGACCGTTTCCGGATGGATTGGTGGATCACCTCGCAACGGGTCGTTGAGAGGCTCGGCGCGTTTGGCCTCGAGCCCGCGAAGGCCCCCATACCGGACGAAAGACCGCCGGTGTTGAACCCCGCGGGCCCACGGAGGGACGGACTTCTCATCCCGCCCCGTACCTGGGATCAACCAGGCGGCTCCGAGGTCTGGGTCGAAATCCCCCATGATTTCCAGGTGGTCAAGAGGAAGGACATGGATCTGGCCCTCGAATGGAGGAACCATACCAGGGACATCTTTGAGCGACTGTTTGCTCTCGGCTACCACGCGGCCGGCTTCGTCCGAGAGGAAGTTCAGGATCCGCCTCGATCGTACTATCGTCTTTCGATCGTGAATCAAGAGGCAGGCTGAGTGCATTGGCGATGAATGCGGCGTCCGGCGCTGGGCCAAGGCCAGGTCCGTTCGAGGGATAGAGGCAGCCGATCATGGGACCGTACATGCTACTTCCCTGGTGGATGCGGGAAGGGAAGGACTGCCTGAAGAGACCGCAATATCCCGCGGAGATGAAGTAGGGCGCTATCCCTGTGGGGAGGATGCGGGAAGAGGCGGAGAGGCTCATTCGTGCGGCGACTCCCGCAGCAACACGTATCAAATGACACTTGACCAGGCAGGGCAGGACGTCTATACCAGACCCAGATAGGGGAACCGCCCGATTGGCTTGCGCGGGCAAGCCCATCCAGGAGGCAGGAAATGAAGAAGCGCAGAACCTTTGAAGAGCTTCGTGCCGACATCGCACAGCTCCTCGTCCCCAGTTTTGCGGAGGACTCGCCGAACTTCCCGCTGGAGCGGGCGGAGGGGATCTACCTCTACGGGCCGGACGGCAGGCGCGTGATGGACTTCACCGCCGGATTCGCGGTCGCCAACGTAGGACATTGCCATCCCAAAGTGCTTGAGGCGGCTCGCAAGCAAATGGAGAAGATCATCCACAGCGCCGTCGGGCTGACGCTGCACGAATCGGTGCTGCAGCTGTGCGATGCGCTGATTGACGTGCTGCCCTCCGGGATGAACATGTTCTTCTTCGGCAACAGCGGGGCGGAAGCCATCGAAGGTACGCTGAAAGCCGCTCGCTACATCAGCGGCCGCCCTGCCATCATCGCGTTTGAAGGAGGCTTCCATGGCCGAACCTTCGGAGCGGCCTCCGTGACCTCGATCAAGTCCAAGTACCGGGATCACTATGAGCCTTTTCTCCCGGGCATCTACTTCGCCCCCTTCCCGGATCCCTATCGATGCCCCCTGGGCGAAGGACCCGAGGCCGCGCTTCGATGGACGATGATGCGGATCCAGGAGCTCTTCGAGAGGTTGGTCCCGCCCTCGCAAGTCGCTGCCTTCCTGGTCGAACCGATCCAGGGCGAGGGAGGTTACATCGTGCCTCCGCCCGATTTCCTCAAGGAGTTGCGCGGGCTTTGTGACCGGCATCAAATCCTTCTCATCTTGGACGAGATCCAGACGGGCTTCGGCCGCACCGGGGAGATGTTCGCCAGCCAGGTATTTGGGGTCCGACCGGATTTGATGGCCATTGCCAAAGGCATCGCCTCCGGCTTTCCTTTGAGCGCTGTCGTCGGCAACCGGGACCTCCTCAAGAAGTGGAAGTTTGGTTCCCATGGGACAACCTTTGGGGGGAATCCCGTGGCTTGCGCCGCGGGATTGGCAACCCTGGAGGTGATACGGGAGGAGGGTCTCCTCGCCAACTGCCGGAAGATGGGAGCCAGGCTTCTGCAGGGCTTCGAGGCGTTGAAGGCCGAGTATCCCATCGTCGGGCATGTCCGGGGCAAGGGCTTGATGGTGGCCATGGAGTTCATCGTGCCCGGGGAAGGGAAGAAGGCCAACCCCGAGGCGGCAGGTCGAGTGCTCGATGAATGCTACCGCCGCGGGTTGATCGCCTACACGGCGGGAGCGCACGGGCAGGTCGTCCGCATGATGCCGCCTCTCATCTTGACGGAGGCCCAGGCGGATGAGGCCCTGAGTATCCTGAATGAGAGCCTGGCGGCGGCATCGAAGGCGACGTGAGAGCGTGTCGGATAGCCAGGGAGGATGCCACGCTGGAGGCGGTGGGTGCCGGCTCTTTGGCAGGGAAGGTCTTCCGCTTCGGATAGTTCCAAGGGGCATGGCCTCCAGTATCGCTTGTTTCGCGAGAGCGGTACGGGACTAAGGCCCTCCCCCTTAGGGCAGGCATGGGCGGGGAGTCTCCTGGACTTTGGGGCAGGACGGTTGGCAGACGGATGAGAGGTGTCGTGTGGAGGAAAGAGGCTTCAAGGAACGCGTTTGTCGGGCGCTCGGTGACGAGTTCCTCCAACTAGCCCTGGACAAGAACGCCGACGAGGCCAAAGCGGCGCGAGAGTGGGCGTTGGAGCCTCTGCATGATCTCCCGCAGCTCAGGAAGAGGGCGGCTGAGATCAAGCAGCGTGTGCTCTCGGACCTCGACGGCTATGTGGATCTGTTTGCCTCTCGCCTGGAGGAACACGGCCTCGTCGTTCACCGAGCCCACGATGGGGAGGAAGCTTGCCGGCAGGTCCTCGAAATCGCCCGGCGACACGGCGCACGGCAGGTCGTCAAGTCGAAGTCGATGCTGAGTGAGGAGATCAAGCTGAACCGCGCGCTGGCCCGTGCAGGCATTCGGCCGATCGAGAGTGATCTGGGAGAGTTCATCGTACAGCTGCGGGATGAGCTGCCTTCGCATATCGTGGGTCCCGCGATCCATCTGAGGCGCGAAGACGTCGCCCGAACCTTCAGCGAGCATCTTAAGATCCCCTACACGACCGACATCGGGGCCTTGTGCGAAGCCGCCCGGCAAGCGCTGCGCCAGGCCTTTTTCTCCTCCCCGGTGGGAATCACTGGCGTCAATTTCGGCGTCGCGGAAACGGGTACGCTGTGCCTGGTGACCAACGAAGGCAACGGCCGCATGGCGACCTCGTTGCCCACGGTGCATATCGCCTTGATGGGCATCGAACGCCTTGTGCCGGATCTGGACGACCTCGCTCTGATGGTGCAGCTTCTTTGCCGCTCGGCCACCGGGCAGAAGCTGACGAGCTATGTGACGCTGATCCAGCGACCTCGCCGCGGCGGGGAACAGGAAGGGCCGGTGGAGCGGCATGTCATCCTGATCGACAACGGCAGGAGGAGAATTGCCGGCGGCCCCCTGGCAGAGTCCCTGCGGTGCATCCGGTGCGGCGCGTGTCTGGATGTCTGCCCTGTCTTTCGGGAGCTTGGCGGGCATCCCTATGCCAGCATCTATCCTGGGCCGATAGGGTCGATTGTCTCACCCGGCCTGTGGGGCCTGGAGCGGTTTGGCCACCTTCCCAAGGCTTCGACGCTTTGCGGGGCATGCCACGAAGTATGTCCGGTGGAAATCGATCATCCCAGACTCCTCCTCCGCCTGCGCTCGGAATACCGGTCTATGGGAACAATGCCAAGCCCCTTGCGGTGGGGGATGAAGGGATTCGCCTGGATTGTGAGTGATCCTGGTCGCTACCGGGTGGGACTGCGGATGGCTGCCATGGTCTCGAGGGCTGTGCGCCCCACTGGAGGCTGGATCAGGAGTCTCCCAGCCTTCTTGTCGGGGTGGACGCGAACCAGGGAGTTTCCGCGCTTCTCGACGAAGCCTCTCCGGGAGAGAGTGCAGCAGGGGAGGTGGGAGGTCTGTAGCGGAGAAGGGAGCAGATCACCGGGAGGCGAAAGCCGCACGGCGCCGCGCCTTGAGGCGCCTTCCACAAAGATGGAGATGGTGGGGCGGCTCCAGGCTGAAATGGAGGCCCTGGGGGTGAGGTTCATCGTTTGCCGCCCCGACGCTCTTCTCGCGGAAGTGCAGGCAAGGCTTCAAGCTGCGCAGGCACGCTCCCTGCTTGTGTGGAGTCATGCGGATCCTCTCTTTCAACGCCTGCTGCAAGACCTGCGGTCAGCAGGCTTTCTACTTCAGGAGCCTGTGCTGAGAGCGGAGGGGATGGCCGAGCGGCAGGAGACTCTGGAGCGATATGACAAGACGCCTGTCGGGTTGACGGGGGCCGCGGCCGCCATCGCTGAGACGGGCACTCTCGTTCTGCCAACGACAGAGGGATGCCCCCAAATGGCATCCCTCCTCCCGAGGAAGCATTTTGCGATCCTCCGCAGGAGCCAAATCCATCCGTCCCTGCAGGATTGGCTCTCCTCCTCCGGCCCTGCGGTCCTTGCCTCCGCTCAGAGTGTCTCCTTGATCAGCGGGCCCTCGCGGAGCGCTGATATCGAGATGCAGTCGATTGTGGGCGTCCACGGCCCGAGCGAGGTCGTCGTGTTTTGTGTGGGTGATTGACCCATCAGCCGAGAGCGATCTGGAGGCCAATCTCGGTTGCTAGATCAGGAATGCCGCTGACAGCCCCTCTCGCGCACCTGAATCGTGGGTTTGTCAGGCGAACCTCCTTGGCATCGTCAGGTGCCTCTCACCCTGGGCGGCTCCCGTCGCCGGGGACATCGAAACCCTGTCCGCATGCGGCCCGACCGCCTGTCCTCCTCCCCAGTTCATAAACACGCCATCTCCTGGCCGACTCCTGTTCAGCTGCGGGTGAGAGGGAAAGGGATGAAGGCTCTGCAAGTACTGCGGCCGCAACGGATCAGCGTCGCCGCAACGCCTCGCTCCACCCTCTCGAGTACGACCGTGCGCCAGCTCGGACCGTCGGCGCTTACGGGGGTGGCCGGACATGAGAAGGTTTCTGGTTCCTCGGCCCTGACCGGGTGATGAGACGGGCCGTGAGCAGAATTGACGCCCCGATGAAAATCAGGCCGATCGGGAAGGGGAAATCTGCCCGGACTGTGTAGAGCGCACCCGCGGCGGAAGCGGCGAGCATAACCGCCAGATCGCCGACGCTCTGGACTATTCCATAGGCCTTCCCGACCTCGGATCGCCCCACAAGCCTGTCGGCCATAGCGACAAGGAGCGACCTTGAGGTCTTGAAGGCAGCTGCCATGAAGTAGGCCAGGCCGAACCAAGGCGCGGCGGAGCCTTTCCAGAGCAGGAGGCACGAGCCGGCGGTGATGAGTTGGGCCAGCGTGAAGGCCAGGCCTGGATCCAAGAGGCCGAGAGCCAGATTGATGGCGACGGAACCGATTCCGTTGAGAGTTCCGAACAGACCGATATGCGATAGGGACAGACCGTGGATGTCCTCCAGGTACACTGGAGTGAAGGGCCAGTAGAGGTTCATGGCGAAAACAGCCAAGAGTACCAGCGCCAGCAGCGATCGGAACCTGCGATGGGAGAGGGGACCGAGATACTGTATGGAGCGGGAGGGATTTGCAGGAGGTTGGGAGCTGATCAAGAAGATGAGCAGGGTCGAGACGACGAGGGCCGTTTCGCTGGCCAGGTATCCGGCCCTCAGCCCGACGGCCTCAGCGAGCAGCCCCCCGAAGAACGCCCCGAAGATGCCTCCGAAGGGAAACGATGCATAGACCGTTGTCAGGGCGCGCGAGGCAGTCCAGTCTCCACGCGCCGTTGTGATATAGCTTGACATTGGGGAGAAGATCAACGCCTCCGACAAAAGGTACAGAATCAGCCCGAAGGCGTATGCTCCCAGCCCGCTCGCGAGGTACATGATGAATACGCCGCATACCCCAGCCAGGGAGGCAAGGATCATGAGGCGGCGGCGATCATGATGATCTGCCAGGTAACCAGCAGGGATGTGAAGCAGCGCCGTAGCCAGGCTCGACAGCCCGAGGATTGCACCGGTTTGGACGGGGTCAGCTCCCAATTCCCTCATGTACAACGGGACAAAGTAGATGAACAGGCCTACGCCGAAGCCCCACAGGGCGATGCAAAGGGAGAGAAGGCGAAGATCGCGACTCATTGGTGGGGGTGTCCGGGAGGCTCCTGACGGTGAACTTTTGCCGAGACAAGTATACGCACAAAGAGTAGGGCGTAGCAGTGCGGAACCCCGGGAATCTGTCTCCCGAAGACCCTTCGAGCCGGTTCGGGCCTGACTCTGGAAGCGAGGCGGCCGCGGCACGGAGGACGGCGGCGAGGGGAAGGCAGACCCTACCCGCCGGGAACCGATGGGCCCCACGAGATCCGTCCAGGGGGGATGCCGGCCAGGGCCTGATTGTCACGGGGGCTGCTGGAGAGCAGAGGCCTGGACAAGCACGGTCGCCTCGAGCAACTCGAGAAGCCGGAGAAGGAGTCTTTGTGCTGGAAGGCTGCTTGCGTGCGCGACCGAGGAGCAAGAGACTCCGGTAAGCCCCTTGGTGCTGGCGGCAGGTTGCGCGAGAATTGGGATGCCGCCAGGGAGGACGGCTTGAAGGGACCGCCTCGCAGCGGGGCTGTGCGACTGTGCAATGTCTCGTATTCTCGCCTGAGATGCGTTCGGAGGGCCTCGGCGGTCGGTACGATCCGCCATTGGGGGTATCGAGTGCACGCCGGGCATTGAGCGCTGGCGGTCAAGCCTGGAAGGAATGGGTCACCCAGTGCCATCGCTGTCAGGAAAGACCCACGGAGGTCCAAGTACCCCTATCTGCATTCCCGCACAAGGCCGGAAGTCCACAACCCGAGGAATGAGTCACAAGGAGGGAATTCATGAACATCAAGCTCTCGAACGGCAAAGTCATCCCCATGGAAATGCACAAAGTCCGGATCGTACAGCAGACCAACCTTCCACCCATCCGTCGCCGCCTCGAAGCGATCGGTGAAGCAGGTTACAACACTTTCCTGCTCCGCACGCGGGATGTCTTCTTGGACATGTTGACGGACAGCGGGACGAACGCCATGAGCGACAACCAGCTGGCCGCCATGATGGTCTCGGACGACGCCTACGCCGGGAGCGAAAGCTTCTATAAGCTCGCCGACTCGGTGAAGGAGATCCTGGGATTCCGGTATACGATCCCGGTCCACCAGGGCCGCGCTGCCGAGCATCTGCTGGCGAAGGTCTTTGTCAAGCCAGGCGACGTCGTCCCCATGAACTACCACTTCACCACGACCAAGGCCCACATCGAGCTTGCGGGCGGGGTCGTGTTGGAGATCTTCACCGACGAGGCGATGAATACGCAGAGCACGAGTCCCTTCAGGGGAAACCTGGATATCCAGAAGTTGAAGGATGCGATCCGGAAATATGGCCGCGAGAGGATCCCCTACGTCCGCATGGAGGCGACCACGAATCTCATCGGTGGTCAGCCTTTCTCGCTAAGCAATCTGCGCGAGGTGAAAGAGGTCATTAAGGCGCACAATATCCCGCTCGTGTTCGATGGAAGCCTGATTTCGGAGAACGCCTACTTCATCAAGCAGCGCGAGAAGAAGTATGCGAACAAGAGCATTCGCGAGATCATCTCGGAGATGATGAGCTGCGTAGACATCTTCTATCTTTCGGGCCGGAAGAGCGCTTCCGTGCGCGGTGGGCTGATGGCCACCAATGAGAAGAAGTACTATGACCAGATTCTGGCGTGGTTGCCGGTGTATGAAGGTTTTGCCACCTACGGTGGGATGTCCACCAAGGAAGTGGAGGCCATGGCGGTGGGGCTGCGCGAGATGACGGATCTGAACGTGGCGGGCGCCTCCCCGGAATTCATCCAGTATTTCGTGGGACGGTTGGAGGAGAACGGTGTCCCGGTGGTGACGCCGCCGGGGGGGCTGGCATGCCACGTGGATGCCAAACGCTTCCTGGCCCACCTGCCCCAGAGCGAGTATCCGGCGGGAGCGATGGCGGCCGCCATCTATATCGCGTCCGGGGTGCGAAGCATGGAACGGGGTACGATCTCGATGGACCGGGATGCAGACGGCAAGGAAGTGTACGCTGACCTCGAGCTGGCGAGGCTGGCCCTTCCCAGGCGTGTCTACACCATGTCGCATATCGAGTATGTCGTCGATCGCTTGAGCTGGCTCTACAAGCACCGGGAGCTGGTCAAGGGCCTCAAGTTTGTTGAGGAGCCCAAGGTCCTGAGATTCTTCTTCGGAAGGCTAACCCCGTTGGATGGTTGGGGTGAGGATCTGGCGCGCGCCTTCGAAGCCGAGTTCGGAGACCAGTGCTAGACACACTGCGATGGGTGTCCGACAGGACGCCTGTCGACTCCGATTC
>Ga0315274_10005345_pt1 | contig 18770 bp, 15 predicted proteins | sample YL17G02_20_MG_FD_203700 | JGI IMG/M metagenome (GOLD analysis project Ga0315274, IMG submission 203700) | Sediment microbial communities from Yellowstone Lake, YNP, Wyoming, USA - YL17G02_20 | ecosystem: Environmental > Aquatic > Freshwater > Lake > Sediment | place: USA: Wyoming | collected... | reverse complement strand
CATGGCTCTGTCTCCACTAGCTTGCCTATGCCCTTCCTTATTAGGTTATCCGCATTCTGGGCGGGGAGGGAGGCGACGTCCTCCGCCTTGAATGGGCCGTAGGTTTTCATGTCGACGCCCATTATGGCGGGGAGAGGCTGCGTGAAGCGCACCACTTTGAGGATTTGTTCACCCTTTTCGGTGTACTGGGGGGGTTGTGGGGACGGGGGACGTGGCGTTACCTGCGGTAGCGCAGCCACCTGCGGCGCCTCAGTTTTTTGCTCCTTACCCTGTAGAACCTGCTTCATCCCCTGCGTGTGAGCCGCTAGTAGGCGGCGGAGCTCGACCTGGAGCCTCTTCTCCTCCGCCGTGAGGTTGAGAGGCTCGACGGGCGCGCCGTTCAGCTCGGCGGTGACGAGTTTGTTCAGGCGGAGCATGTTGAGGTCTTGGAGCATCTTGTCGACGTGGTCGTGTTCCTTCTCGATGAGCTTCCCCTTGATGGTGGTTTTGTCGACTGTTCGGCTCTGCTCGCGGAGCTGGGTTGCGTAGCCCGCCATGGCGCCGTAGAAGCCCTCGGGGAGGGGCTGTATGTCTGGCCTCTGCTTCTCCCTCCTCCAGGAGTCGTATAGGGTCCTGTATTCGTCGGTCATTGTTCTATCCTCGCCCCCTTCTTGCATAGTAGGAAGAGCGCGACCGCTGTGGGGACGGTCACGGTTTCCTGTGTGTATGGGCCGTATTCGGCGTCGGCGATCCTTATCTTCGGGGCGTGTCGGACATATACCTTCGCCTCGCCGGTTCTGAAGGCTATGGCGCTGGTCAGGGGGTCGTAGTCCGGGAGGGAGTCGAGTTGGATGGTCTGGACCTGCCAGCCGGTCTTACCGTGCAGGGTGTTGGGGAGGCGGATGAGGCGGTGGATGTCGGTGGTGACGACGGTGTCTATGTCGGCTGCCTGCTCCTTTACGGCGATCTCCATGAGGCGGGAGAGGTCGGATATGAGGCGGTCCTCGTCGCCGACCCCGACTGCCTTGAGGAGGACGCTGGGGTGGCTCTCCTCGAGGATGGTGAGCGCCTTGTCCTTCTCGTTGACGAGGAGGCTCGTGATCTTCCGGCCCAGCTTGAGTGCCTTGATCTCCTCAGGCGGCGTGGAGGCTATGTAGTCGTAGAGGGCTCTCCCCGCCCTGCCCCTCCAACCTTCTTCGGCGAGGGTCGATCGGCCCCCCTTGGCGCGTGGGTTGAAGCCGAGGTACTCGGGCTTGAGCCCCGTGCCGAGGATGTAGTCCACCACCTCGCGTCTGCCCGACTGGTCGAGGTTCCTGATCCTCTGGCTTCTGACGTGGACGTGGTAGCCTCGGTTTCCGGAGAAGTTTACGACGAGGTCGCTCGTTGGGCTGAAGCCGAGGTCCTGTATGAGCATGTCGAGGAGTTTCTGTGTCTCGTGTTTGGCTGCTTGCAGGCAGTGTTCGCAGAGCCAGATCTCCTCCTCGAAGGCGGCTTTGCCGCATTTGCATATCTCCGGGTGTTTCCCTGTGCCCTCTTCGCCGCAGTTTCTGCACTTCCACTTGTCGTGTTCGTGTTGGCATGGGAGGTCGAAGTGGTCGGCGTCGATGTCGAAGACTAGATCGGCTCCGCTCCACCCCTTCCCCGCCATGTCTGCTTCGGGGCGCTGGTAGTAGCTACTGCTGTGGTAGCTGTGTGCGGGGGCGTTGTCGGCGAGGTATCTTCGTAGGGTTGCCTCGTCTGGGAAGCCTATGTGGCGGAACATCGTCCTTCCCCCGAACTGGAGGAAGGCGAACTCGCGTTGCTTAATCTCCGTGGGGGCGGGGATGGTCTTCGCGTTAGTATGGTACCATCTATGGAACTGCTCCGCTACGAAACGTGGGCTCCCCCAGTCGGACTCCATAGGTGCTCATGTAGATGTGTCCGCCGTGTTTTAAAACTGGTTTGCCTCGATGGGGGCGTCTACTTGTTCAGGCTGCTGTGTGGGCACTTGCCGCAGAACTTGGGGTTGAACCTGACTATGTTATTGTACTGTACGCAGAAGTGGAGGCCGGTATTCTTGATGGTCTGCTTGATGCTGTCGGCCAACTTTATTCTTCTATTGGCTCTGCGTGGGGGTATTTGAGGGTTGAGGCTGCGGAGGTTTCTGGTAGGCTAGGCGCCGCGCCTTTATGCGGTAGTAGCTGAGGGGGTGCTTCACGCGTTCGCAGATGTCGTCCTTGTTTCGGCAGATGCCGTGGGTGCGGAGGGTGTCGCAGAGGGGTGGCGTGTACTTTGTCCGGTTACCACGGACTCCTGCTATGTGTTCGACCTGGTACTGTGTCATGGCGGGGTCGAAGTCGGTGACGCTCGTGTATAGGTCTACGAGGCTGTCGAGGGGCATCCCGACGGTGACGAGGAAGCTGGTGAGGGCGAATCGCTCCATGTGGCTGGCGCGCCTGCCCGCGAGAAGCCCCTCCATGCAGTAGCTGATGCAGGGGGGGAAAGCCTCGTTGATGACCTCTGATGGCAAGTCCTCGCCGCCGAGCCTCTTCCGGTTCTCCTCGAAGACCTTGGAGACGCGGTCCAGGCGCCTCTGGAGGGGCTCGGGGAGGTTGATCTTGACCGGTTTGGAGACGCGTTCCTTTATGAGGGTCTCGACTTCGCCCTGGATGAGGCGGGCGACCTCGCGTTGGGTGAGGAGGACATAGCCGTTCTTGACGATGCGGTTTACGAGTTTCCACTTGTCCTCGTGGAAGGATGAGGAGGATCTGAGGTAGTCGTAGAAGTGGAGGCGGAAGTCGTGGAGGACGCCATCGTATTTTTCGCCGGAGTCTTTTAGGTCCCAACCGAAGTCCTCTCGGGCTATCTGGGCGAGTTTTTCGCGTTCCTCGTCTTGTAGTAGGAAGTAGACGCGGACAGCCTCGGCGAGGGCGTAGCGCCTGCTTAGGAAAGGCTCCCCCTTGACGGAGACGAACATGACGGCGACGGGGAAGCTGAGCAGCTCGGTCATGTAGTCGTCGAGGCGATCGTCGACGGCGCCGTCCTCGATGGCTTGGACGACGCGCTCAGCCGCTCTATCCAGGACCTTCTCGTAGGTGGGGTCGGTGAGGTCGTCTAGCTGGAGGTTCAGGGCGTCGACTAGCTTCGCCGCCTCCGTGAGGAATGGGTACTTCGCCGCCTCCCTCTCCAGCATGTCCTTCAGTCCTCATGGGGGTTCGGCTGAAAAAAGGCTTCCCCTGCGACGGTTAGGTTTATTATAGATGCGTGGATAGGAGCGGAAGCTTAGAGGTTTCAGAGTTGAAGGAGATCATCACACTCGATTATCCGTCTGATGCGCACTATAACCCGGCGGTGAGGGCGGGGGACTTCATCTACACATGTGGGCACATCGGTCTTGAGGATGAGTCTGGCAGGGAGTTAACGACTATCGAGGGGCAGACCCGGGCGACGATGGTGGAGCTCAGGAAGACGTTGGAGGCTGCGGGTGCCTCGATGGATGATATTGTCAAGGCGACGGTCTACATAACCGACGCCGACGACTATGGGAAGATGAACGAGATCTACAGGACATTCTTCGAGGGTCCGACGCCGGCGAAGTCGACCATCGTGGCGAGGCTGGTGCTCGATGAGATTCTCGTCGAGATAGAGGCTGCAGCGTATAAGCCGAGGGCGTGAGCCCAGCTACTTTAGGTTCTTGTCGGCGAAGTGCTTGAGGCGGCGGAGCCCCTCTGGGGCCCATGTGCGCCCGTAGCTTATGCGGAAGTTGTTTCCGGGGTAGTTGAAGATCATGCCGGGCCAGACCATGACGTGCTCCTGCTTGGCGTACTGCTCGGTGAACTTCTCGACGTTCATACCGATAAGCTCGGGGAATCCGACGGTCGCGCCCCTGGGGCGTACCCATCTGAAGTGGTCGGAGTAGTCCTCGAAGAACTCGTCGAGGAGCGGGAGGTTGTCGGCTATGATCTTGTGGCTGCGGGCTAGGACCTTGTCCTTGGCGCGGAGGGCGATGGTCGCGAGTACCTCGCTGGGCGCCGGTTTGCAGGGGGTGGCGAGACCGTTTAGGTCCTTGAGCTTCTGGAGCATCTTGGGTTCCTTGATGGTTATCCACCCTATCCTGAGTCCGGAGAGTGCGTAGGCTTTGGACATTACGCCGAAGCTGACGGCGGCTTCGTCCGCGTCGACTGCGGGTGGGAGGCGGTACTCTAGCTTGTGTTCGAGGAGGTGGTATACCTCGTCGCCGACGAAGGTGACGCCCTTCTCGTGGCAGAGGTCGATTAGTTCCTTGTATGTGGACTTGTCTATGGTGGCTCCGGTTGGGTTGTGGGGGAAGTTCGTCACGAGGAACCGAGTGTTGGGGCGGAGCGCCTTGCTGACCTTGTCGACGTCGACGCTCCAGCCGTCGGGCTCGAGGGGGACTAGGGACACCTCCGCCCCGGCGAGGCTCGCGAGCTGATAGAGCGCCTCGTAGGCGGGCCAGAGGACGACTATGTGGTCTCCGGGCTTGAGCGTGGCTGTGAAGAAGACCCAGATCGCCTCGTCTGCGCCGGCGAATATGACGACTTGGCTCGGGTCGACGCCCTTGTAGAGTTTGGCGACCTCGGTTCGGAGCTTTATGCCTCCGGGTGTCTCGGTGTATTTGAGTGTGAGGTTCTCCCAGTCGCTTCGGAGTTCGTCGTCGGCGAGGGCGATTACCTCGCTCATCTTCATGGGTTGGACGTCGGACTCGTGCATGGTCATGTCGGTGTGCTTCTTCCACTCCGTCATCTGCTCTTCAAGCCGGAGCCTGTGTTCGAGGCGTTCCCTGCCCTTTCCCCCGGTTGGCTTTATTGCGCTCATGTCGTTGCCTCTGGTATCGTTGTGTGTTGGTGGCTTCAGGTTAGTAAATCTTTAACGGGGGGAGCTTGCCTGGCGATGGATAACGGTGGAAACTCGGGGCTGTGGGGAATGTTCGCCCCTTTGGTAGCGAATTTATGCTCCTTTTGACTAGATCCGATCATGAATGGGGCGATTTTCTAGGGTATTTTCCGAGACGGGGCATTTACCGGGTTATTTAACTTACCCCCCTTTTCTCACAGGGTTTTAGGGTGTATCCTTTTCGTCGTGGTGTGGAATATGTGCCCCTTTTGTAGGGAATATATGTTTCTTTTGCGTAGATCGGCGTCCGAATGGCGCTGTTTTCAGGCTCCTTTCGGGTGAAGAGGCTCTGGAATAGAATATTGGGGGTACCCCCTCACCCCTACCTTTTTTTACGGAGTGGAAACGCGTGAGAGGGGGAGGTTGTGGAGGTTTCTACCTTTTCGCCCAGTGTCTGGCGACTTCTTCCGCTGTTGCGTGCCAGACGGCGGGGAAGCGCTCTATGTAGTTGAGGAGCCTGTCTAGGAGCATGAGGCCCCCCGGTTTGCCTATGATCTGGGGGTGGAACATGGTAGTGTAGCAGAGGCCGTAGTGGTGGTAGCCGTCGAAGGCGTTGGTCCATATCTGGTACCCTGTTTCGGGGCTCTGTATGCGGGTGTTGTAGCTGGTGCCAGGGTAGTCGGCGAAGAGGTGGAAGTCGTCCATGTCGTAGTAGCTGGGGACGATGGTGAGTCCGTTGCCGAGCCTGTAGGGTAAGTCGCTGCCCCTCATGCTGGAGTCGTATAAGAAGCCGTTCTCGGCGAGGATGTCGTGTGTGTTGGGGCCGACCTCTCCCCCGGCGACGCGGTTGCCGACGGGCGTGAACCCGGACGCCTCCTTTATCGCGTCGCGGGTGGCGAGTATCCGCCTCGTCTCCTCCTCCTTTGGCAGCTTAACCGTGTCCTCGTGCTTCCACCCGTGGCAGGCGAGTTCGTGGCCACGCCTCCGGATCTCGGCGAAGACGTCGGGGTGGTTGACGGCGTTTATCCCCGGTACGAAGAACGTGGCCTTGACCCTGTGCTTGTCGAGGAGGTCAAGCAGGCGTGGGTAGACGGGGGCGTTCCACTCGTACTCCCCAAGACTCTTCATGCGGGGCATATCTGCCACCTCGGGCCTGTTACCCATGAAGACATACTCGGCGTCGCAGTCGAAGGTGAGACAAACGGCGCACCTCTTCCCATCCGGCCAAACACCACTCATGACCAAACCTCCCCCATAGACTAGTCGATCATGAAGATAACAACCACACCCACGAGCCGGAGAGACACAGGGCCAGCGTGATACCTCTTACAGATCCATAATGTAAATACCTGCTTAACACCCCGCCAACGTTAATAAAGAGAATTCGGATTAACCCGCCTTTCTTCTTCTGAGGTATTTAATCCTTTAAATATCCAAGGATAGGAAAGACGAGAATTTAGAGGTTAATCGGAATCCTCATAAATGTCAAAGCGGGCGAATTCGGGGAAGATCAGGGTCCTCTACGTCGGCGGAGGCCCAGTCCAGCAAGAGTTTACAAAGCTCTTCAGCGACGGCAACCCTGACCTAGACCTCACGACGACGAACCAACCACTAGAGATACTGAACATCCTGCCAAATGGATTCGACTGCCTCATCCTCGACGAGAAAAAACCATACATCGACGGCGTAAAGATAGCTAAAATCGTCAGGGACGGGGGCTTCCCCTACCTTCCGATAATCATACAAAAAAAGGATCAGAAGACGCCCAAAAGAGACACCGAGAAGGTCGAGGCGAGTATCTTCTTCGACAAACTGAGAGACCCGGAGAGCGCACAAAGGCTCGCGGAGGTAATCAGGAGTTTTGGGAAGAACACCTCTACGAGGTCAGAGTTGAATAAAAGAGGCCTACCCACTCCTATAGGGGATTAGGGCATAAAAATCCGCTCAAAGATCCCCTTTTCGTTTATAATCCACCGTCGAATCTTATCAGGGATCACGGCATGCGCTTCATAGTCTACGGTGCGGGGGGATCGGCAGCATCATCGGCGGACACCTCTACAGGACCGGCCACGATGTGGTTCTAGTCAGCAATCAGATGCACATCGATAAGATCAGGGAAGCCGGCCTCAGGCTGCTCACGCCCGACGAGGCCTATGTTTTGAGGGTCCCAGCGTGTAAGGGGGCGGAGGAGCTGGCGCCCTTCAGGGAGGATGACGTAGTCTTCCTCACGGCGAAGTCCCAGCACACCGCCACCTGCCTAGGGCAGTTGAAGAACGCGGGAGCCGACAGAGGCCTCCCCATATTCTGCGCCCAGAACTCGATAACAAACGAGCCCGCCGCCACACGCGTCTTCGACAACGTCTACGGCGCGATGCTCAACATGCCCGCCATTTTCCTCCACCCCGGCGAGGTCACCCACCCCATCACCGGCAACGGCGGCTTCATAGAGGTAGGCCGATACCCCAACGGCACAGACGAGCTAACACACACAGTCGCGGACGCCCTAAAAGCAGCGGGATTCGCATGCAGGGCTAACGACCACGTCATGAGGGTGAAGGCGGCGAAGACCATGGTAAACCTGAACAACTCCCTCGAGGCGATAACAGACGGCAGGGGAAACGCGGCCACATTCAACCGCGCCGCGAGGACTGAGGCTGAGACCGTCTGGAGGCGCGCCGGCATCGAATGGGAGGACTTCAAGGAGTACGAGAGACGCTCCAAGGCGATACGCGGTACGAACAAGATGCCGAAGGGTTACGAGGGAGACACGAAGCGCAGCTCCACGTGGCAGAGCCTTGTCCGGGGGACGGGCAACATAGAGGCAGAGGCAATCAACGGGGACATAGTAAAGCTGGGCCGAGCCCTCGGCATCGAGACCCCCTACAACGAGACCCTCTGGAAGGTCGCCGAGGACATGGCGCGGAAGGGGGAGAAACCCGGAAAATACGCCGTCGAGGACCTGACTAAAATGGTGTCTACCCGCAGCCATCCACCCCCACAGCCCTAAAAATTTTTTTCCGTTATCGTGTGTAGCACACGACAAGCCGCGGCGCTGGGGCGCGGAAACCCTCTACCCAACGCGAAAAAGACGAAAAGAAACGACGAAACTAAGCGGCTAGTTGACGACCACGTTCTCGAGGCTGAAGTAGCGCTTGGCGAGGAAGCGTATCTTCTTTATGTTCTCCCCGTTCTTACCGATGGCTATCCCCTTGTCGTGCGGGTCGACGGTCACCATCGCAATCTTGTGGCCGTCCATCCTGTCGACGAGGCGAATATCCTTCACCTGCGCCGGCTTCAACGCGTTCCTCAGGAACTTATCGGGGTCATCCATGTACTCGAAGATCTCGACCTGCTTGTTCGTCATGGCGCGGAAGCGCTTTATCTTCTCACCGCCCTTGCCGACGGCGAGGCCGACCTCCCCCTTCTTAACGGTGAAGATGAGACTCTCCTCCTCAATAATACAGTCCACCACCGTCGCCCCAGTCATGTTCTGGAGCAACTGGATGAACTTCATCTCATTCTCCGTTATCTTGACGTTGCTCAGCATCTTACTTCTTCACCAAATCGAGGATCTTGGAGTCGCCCGGCTCGAGTATGACCATGGCGGAGACCGGGAAAGGCTTACCACAAAGCGTGCCCAAGTCGACGCTGTCCTTAGCATGCTCCATCACGGGGATCTCGGCTAGCTTCCCGTAGTTGTCAATCGTCTCCCTCGCCTCGCGGGGGCAGTTGCTGCTGACTATCGCCAGCTTTGCTCTTCCTCTGCGCAGCTCCCGCACGGCAACCTTGGATCCTACCTGGACCTTGCCGGTGGAGAGTGCGAGTCTCAGCTCCTGATCTATGCTACTCATCGCGTTTTCCACCCATTGTCATGAACAGCTCGACGCTGCCCGTTCCGAGCGGCATCGACTGTCCGACGATTATGTTCTCGATGACACCTTTAAGCGGATCGATTTCTCCGCGGATCGCGGCCGAGACGAGGTGCTGGATCGTCAGCTCGAAGGCGGCCCTCGCTAGGACGCTGCTCTTCTCACCGCTGATTCCGTGGCGGCCGATCTGCTGGACCTCACCCATCTTGGTCATGATGTCGGCGACGAGCATTACGTGCCTGATGTCGACGTCCAGACCCTGTTCCTCTAGGACGTTGTGGGCCTCCTTGATGAGTGCGTTGCGGGCCGCCTCGATGCCGAATATCTCCGCGATCTCGTGGATGTTGTTCGTCGTGGTCCGCATGGCGTCGACGCCGTCGATCTTTATGACCTCCTCGAGGTTGCTGCCGTCGGTCCTGATTATCCACTCGCCCTCCTCTTGGAGGGTGAGGACGCGCTTGATCTCGGGGATGCCCCTTATCTTCGCCTGCCCTATGGTGTGTGTGAGGACCTCCGGGTTCCCACTCTTCTCCTCATCGAGGCTGACCGTGTAGATGAGGTCCGACTCCTTCTCGAACTTGGTTGGGAAGGCGTCCTCGATCTCCTTCTCGGAGACGCTGAGGGACTCAAGCTGGGCGGGGTCTATCTCTATCCTGACCACGTTGGCGTTGAAGTCGACGTTGACGCCTCCGACGACGTCGTCGAGGGTCGTGTATGTGAGCTTCTGGGCGACCTCACGTGCGAGCTTTTCGCCCCGCTTGTGCTTCGCATCGAGGTGGATCTCCATGACCGGGGTCGATGGGGTCCTCCTCGCGTCTACGATCTCGATGAGACGCGGAAGCCCTAGGGTTACGTTCTGCTCGGCTACGCCGGCGTAGTGGAAGGTACGTAGCGTCATCTGCGTGCCGGGCTCGCCTATGCTCTGCGCGGCGAGTATGCCGACGGCTTCGCCGGGCTCGACGAGGCTGTAGTCGTAGTTCTTCATCGCCGATTCGACCAGATGGTCGACGCCTGCCTTCGGGAGACCTGAGGCCTTGAGCAGGGTCTTCAGCTCGTTCATGAGGCTGAGTGGTAGCACCGTTAGCTGGTCGACCTTCTTGTCGATGTAGTCCTCGGTCGCGGCTGCGCCCTTCTTCTCGCTGATCTTGGCGCGATCGATGAGCTGTACGACGTTGACGGCCTTGCCGTGGTCGCTCTTGCTCGGGTCGATGCCGTCCTCGCCGTACTGGAACTGGATGATGTCGCCGATGCTGTTGCGGACCGTGCCGTCGTACTCAACGCGCAGGTGCTCGAGGGCGTTGATGAGTCTGCGCTGCATGTAGCCGCTCTGCTGCGTGCGTACAGCGGTGTCAACCAGACCCTCGCGGCCACCCATGCTGTGGAAGAAGTACTCGAGAGGTGTGAGGCCGTCGCGGTAGCAGTTGTAGACGAAGCCCCTGGCCTGTGGGGTTGGGTCGCCGTCCTTGAAGTGGGGGAGGGTGCGGTTCTCGTAGCCCCTCATGATTCGCTTGCCACGGATGGATTGCTGTCCTACGCTGCCCATCATCTGGCCGATGTTGAGGCTGCTCCCGCGGGCTCCGCTGCGGGTCATGATGATGCCCGAGTTGCCCATTCCGAGCCCCTGCTCGACGGTCTCGCCCGCCCTGTCACGGGCCTGTGCTAGCTCGTTCATGACCTTGATCTCGAAGGTCTCCTCCATTGTCTGACCGGGGAGGCGCTCCAGCCTGCCGGTCTCGGCCTGATCTATGAGGTTCTCGACGTTCTTCTCCATCTTCCTCATGACGGAGTTGATGATGTTGCGCTCCTTTTCGGCGATGTTTAGCTCGTCGATGCTGTAGCTGAAGCCGCGTATGGTGAGGAAGCCGTTGATGAGGCGCGTGATGCTGTTGAGGAAGTCGTGCCCGACATCGGTGCCGTAGTCCTTGATGATGCGGTGGAAGATGGTCTCGGCCCTCTCGGCGCCGATGCTGTTCTTGTCGATGACTCCGCTGAGGAGTTCACCGCCCCGTATCATGACGTATGAGTCGTACTGGCAGGCATCCTTATCGCAGGTCGGGCAGTGGCGGCATACGTTTGCGCGGCTGACGAAGCTGAAGTCCTTGGGGAGGAAGAGGCTGAAGACCTGCTTCCCCGTCCACTGCTTCACCGGCTTCTCGACGGTCGGCGCGGGTATCTCGCCGCGGTAGTTGGCATGTGCGAGGAGCTTACCGACCTCCTTCGCCGTGAGTAGAGTCGCCTTCCGGGTGAGGAGGTAGGCGCCGCTGATGAAGTCCTTCGTCGCCCCGATGATCGGTGCCCCGTAGCGGGGGCTGAGGATCTGGTCCTGCACCTGCATGAGCAGTCGTGCCTCGGTCTGCGCCTCCTTACTCTGTGGGATGTGTAGATTCATCTCGTCCCCGTCGAAGTCCGCGTTGTAGGGCGGGCAGACGGCGAGGTGCATCCTGAAGGTCTTGAAGGGGAGCACCCTGACCCTGTGGGCCATGATGCTCATCCTGTGCAGCGAGGGCTGCCTGTTGAAGAGGGCGATGTCCCCGTCCTTGAGGTGGCGCTCGATTATGAAACCGGGCTCCAATGTGTCGGCTATGCCGTGCCTGTCCTGAACGAACTCGAGCCTAATCCTCTTCTGGTCCGGGCGCACGACGTAGAGCGCGCCCGGGTGCTTGAATGGGCCGTTGAGTGTGAGCCTCTTCATCTCGTCGAGGTTCCTCGGCGTGACGACATCGGGGACCGTGAGCCTGACGGCGATGGCCACGGGGACGCCGACCTCGTTAATGTCGAGGTTCGGGTCCGGGCTGATGACGGTGCGCGCCGAGTAGTCGACACGCTTCCCGCTGAGGTTACCCCTGAACCTGCCCTCCTTGCCCTTGAGGCGCTGGGCTAGGCTCTTCAGGGTCCTGCCGCTCCTGTGTCGGGCCGGCGGGATGCCGCTGACCTCGTTGTTGAAGTACGTGGTAACGTGGTACTGGAGGAGCTCGCTGAGATCCTCGATGATGAGTGTGGGTGCGCCCGCGTCGATGTTCTCGCGGAGGCGCTGGTTGATCCTGATTATATCGACGAGTTTGTGGGTCAGGTCATCTTCTGCCCTGATGCCTGATTCTAGGATGATGCTCGGCCTGACGTCCACTGGCGGGACGGGGAGGACCTGTAGGACCATCCACTCGGGGCGCGCGACCAGTGGCTCGAAATCGACGAGCTTGAGGTCGTCGTCAGGTATTCTCTCGAACCACTCCCTGATCATGTTGGCGGTGAGTCTGCTGGCGGCCTCCTCGCCCTCGACGGCGATAGCCTCGGCGCCCTCTGCACTCGGCTCGGGCTCCGCCTCCTCGGCGGACTCGGACTCGAAGAAGGTGGTGGGCTTGGCGAACCTGACGTTCGTCTGCGGCATGCTACAGTGTGGGCACTCCTTCCCCCGCTTGTACTTCTTAGCCACCTTGAGTATCTCGTTGATGGTGTCGTCCGTGACCTTGCCGAAGAGCTTGAGGTCTTCCTCCCTCTTCCGCTTGAAGTACTCGATGCTCTCGTTCCCCTCGTTGGGGAGCAGGATGCGTCCGCAGCCTCGGCACGTGGCGGTGAGGAGCCTGTAGATATGCTTGGCGAACTCTACGTGTATGACGGGCACCGCGAGTTCGATGTGGCCGAAGTGGCCGGGGCAGTTGAGTGCTATGTTTCCACAGGTCTGGCACCTTTGGCGGGGCTCGAGGGTGCCTAGGCGGTGGTCCATGAGGCCCCCCGCGATGGGTGCGCCGTCCTCGTCATAGGTGTCGCTGGTCCCGATCTCCACCGCGCTGAGCTTCCTGACCTCGTCGGGTGGGAGGAGGCCGAACTTTATGCTGTCGATGATCTTGCTCATCTTACTCGAACTCCTTTGTTAGCTGGAGGCTTGGGGAGAGGCAGAGGCTCTGCATCTCCTGTAGCAGCAGCTTGAAGGCGTAGCTGATGGTGACGGGCTCTATCTCGCCCTTGCCCTCGCAGATTGGGCAGACGTATTTGCGCTGCCGGATGTCGTAGTAGGCCTGTTTGCCGCATCTCTCGCAGACGTAGATGCTGTAGGCGTCGGATTCCTCGAGGAGTCTGTCCTTGAGGAGCATGGCGGCGCCGTGTCCGACTAGGCAGTCGCGCTCCATCTCTCCGAACCTGAGGCCTCCGCCCCTTGCGCGGCCCTCGGTTGGCTGGCGTGTGAGCATCTGGACCTGTCCGCGTGCGCGTGCGTGTATCTTGTCGACGACCATGTGGTGGAGCTTCTGGTAGTAGACGACGCCGACGAAGACGTCGGCCTCGAACATGCGTCCGCTCTGGCCGTCGTACATTATCTCCTTGCCGCCGGGGTGGTAGCCCATCTTAGTTAGTGACTCGGCGAGGCTCTTGGCGTCCTCGTTGTCGAATGGGGTGCCGTCGACGGGTTCGCCTCTTAGGCTGCCGGTCTTGCCGGCGAGGCTCTCCATGAATTGGCCGACGGTCATGCGGCTGGGGAAGGCGTGTGGGTTGATGATGATGTCTGGGATTGTGCCGTGGACGCTGAAGGGCATGTCCTCGGGTGCGACGAGCATGCCGATGACTCCCTTCTGGCCGTGGCGGCTGACGAACTTGTCGCCGAGCTCGGGGACGCGGTTGCTGCGGACCTTTACCTTGACGAGTTGGCTGCCCTCGATGTCCTTGGTGATGAAGATGCCGTCGACGGTGCCCTCCTCCGTTGGGCGGACGCCGATCGAGGTGTCGCGGAGCTGTGGGCCCCTGACTTCGAGGCCGCCGTACTCCTCCATGAACCTGGGTGGGCTGGTGCGGCCGATGAGTATGTCTCCGCCCTTTACCTCGGATTCGTTGGCGATGAGGCCGTCGTGTTCGAGTTGGCGGTAGGCTTCTGCGCCGTGGTAGCCGCGTATGCCCTCCTCGGGGATGGTGAGCTTGTCCTTGGCGCCTCCGAGGTATTGTTTGCATTCGGCCTTGTAGATGCGGTAGAAGCTGCTGTGGCCGAGGCCGCGTTCTACGGCTGCCCTGTTGAATATGATGGCGTCCTCCATGTTGTAGCCGCTGCTGCTGAGGACGGCGACTATGTAGTTTTGGCCGCTTGGGCGTTTGTCGAAGCCTATGACGTCCATTGGTTTTGTGTTGACGGCTGGTTTCTGGGGGTAGTGGAGTAGGTGTCCGCGTGTGTCGCTGCGGTCGCGGTAGTTGAGGACGTAGAGGCCTGGTGCCTGTTTGGCCATGGCGGCTTGGTATGTGTTACGGGGTGATTGGTTGTGTTCTGGGTAGGGGATGATGCTGGCGACTACGCCTAGGATGGCGAATGGGCAGATTTCTAGGTGGGTGTGGTCGGTTGAGATGTTGTTTGGGTCGATGGCGACGTAGGCGTTCTCCTCCTCCTCGGCGTCTAGGTACTCTATGATGCCTTCGCGTACGAGGTCGCTCCACTGCCAGCGTCCCTCGCGGAGCTGGCGGGCGTGGCGCTGCTTGAGGAGGCTCTTGCCGTCGCTTACGACGATGAGTGGGCGCCTTATGCGGCCCTCGTCGCAGTTGACGTATATCTCGTTGTAGGTCTGGTAGTAGCAGGTGTTTACCTCACCGCTCATCTCGCCGCGGCGCCTCATGTCGCGGACCTTCTGGACGAGCTCCTGGGGGGTGGTGGTGTAGCCTAGGAGGTAACCTTCAACGAATATCTTGGCGCCCTCGTGGCGGAGGTTCTCGTCGGCGTCCTTAGCCTTCACTACGCCCATGAATTCGAGGGTGCGCTTGACCTTGTCGGCGTCGGTGCCGGAGGAGACGCTTGCGGTTAGGCTGAGGTTCTTGACCAGTCCACAGTTTGCGCCTTCGGGGGTCTCGTTGGGGCATAGTCTGCCCCAGTGTGTGCTGTGTAGGTCTCGGGCCTCGAAGTTGGGTTGGCTTCTGCTGAGTGGACTTTGTAGTCTGCGTAGGTGGCTGAGGGTGCTTAGGGTGTTTGTGCGGTCTAGTAGCTGGGTCATGCCGACGCGTCCCCTGCGCCAGTTTCCGGTGGCGAGGGCGTGCTGGATGCGGCTTGTGATTATGCCGGGTCTTATGGCTGCGCTGATGAGTACGCCCTTGCGTCGTGTGCTCATCCTGCGGAACTGGTACCGCATGTCGCGGTATAGGCTCCAGAAGGCGCTGCGGAAGAGCTCGGCGAGGAGGGGTCCTGCGAGCTTTATGCGCTTGTTCTTGAGGTGGTCCTTGTCGTCCTCTTTCCTTTGTTGGAGCTTGAGTTCGATGATGCGTGCGCACATCTCGCCGAGGAAGATGGCTTTGTCTTTGCGCTGGTCTGTGCCGCGGCCGATGTGGGGGAGGAGGTTGCGGTCGAGGATCGCCTCGGCGCGCTTCATGCGGAACTCCTTGACCTGGCCGAAGGCGACGCGGTTTCCGATGTAGAGGACTGCGTCCTCGCGATTGTGGACGTTGCCTGCCTCGCGGAAGCTGGACTCCAGCTCCGAGAGTGTCTTGGTGTCTAGGCTGACCATGTCGGCGACCTGTTTGTCGGTCTCGACTCCTAGTGCCCTCATGAGGATGACGTAGGGGACGGGTACGGGTACGCCGGGGATGGTCACGCTCATCTCGCCCTTGGCCTTGAGGTTGGCTTCGATGCGTGCGCGGAAGCCGACGGTTGTTGAGAAGACTTTGCCGCGGTAGACGGGGTTGCTTCCGCGGTCGTCGATCTCGACGAGTACGCGGTTTGGGGCGAGGTCTTCGAGGCTGACGATGACGCGCTCGGAGCCGTTGATTATGAAGTATCCTCCGACTTCCTCGGGGTCTTCTCCGAGTGACATGAGTTCGTCGGGGGTGTGGCGGCTGAGGAGGCAGAGCTTGGATTTGACCATTATGGGGAGGTCGCCTATGTTGACCTTCTCGTAGGTTTCCTTGCCTTCGTCTTCGAGCATTATTTCGAGGTAGAGTGGGGCGGAGTAGGTGAGGTTGCGTATCCTGGCCTCGCGTGGGTAGACGGGGCGCTGCGTGCCGTCGACCTCGGTTATGACGGGGTCGCCCACCTCTATCGAGCCGAACTTTATCTCGTATGTGTGGTTCGGCACCTCTATCGTGATGCCGCCTATCTCATCGATGATCTGCTGCAGCGTGCGCTCGACGAACTCGTTGTAGCTGTCGAGGTGCTGCTTCACGAGGCCTTCCTCGGCGAAGAAGGTCTTCATGAGGTCCCAGTTGTTTTCCTCTGCGAGAAGCATTACATCAATCCTCAAGGGGGGGTGTTTGGCTGCAGGGCGTGTGGCTCCCGAGGTTTAGATGGTTAAGCGAACGGTATCCCTTCTCTCCCTCGGTATTCATCTCTTAGAAGCCACTACCCTGCAGAGGCTGCTATGTAAGGCGAGCACTTGCTAATAAACGTTTTTGAGTCTTAGGGTGCCGTGAATGGGGGGTTGTTTGGGTGTTTTTGTCGTGGTTGGGGCGGGGGGTGGGGTATACCAAACGTTTAATAGGGTAACTCGGTTATTCGATTAGAGCCCGACGGGGAAAATAGAGGAGATCAGTATGGCTGAGATGATTGAGCGGGTCCTTGAGCGTAGTCTTGGTAAGACCGTCCTCATAAAGGTGAGAGGGGGCAAGACGCTGCGTGGGATCCTTGAGGGTTTTGACCAGCATGTTAACCTTGTGCTCAAGGACGCCGAGAATGTGAGTGATCCGATGAGGTCTGAGACGATTGGGCTCATCGTGTTGCGCGGCGATAACGTGATTATGATCTCTCCGCCGCCCGAGGGTTAGGTGTAGTTTATGCCGACAAAGCATGCTCTTCATACGGGGAAGCGGACTCACATGAGGTGTAGGCGCTGCGGGCGCAGGGCTTATCACATGAGGCTTAAGACGTGTGCCGCGTGTGGTTTTGGTGAGACTAAGACTCTGAGGCACTATCAGTGGATGCGTAAGGATCTTCAGAGGACGCATCGCCTCATCTAAGTGGTCTTTTATTCGTTCTCGCTGTTTCGTTTCTCTTCTTGGCGTTGTTTCTCGTTGCGTGTGCGTGGGGGGGAGGGGGGGCCTCCACCGTCGTCACGATTTTGGTTAATTTAGCCGGTTTTCGGGTTTGGGGCGTTTTTCTGGTTCTGTTGGTGGCGAATATCGGTGGTGGATGATGGTTTTGCTCGGTTTCTTGGTTTCCCACCCGGGGGTATTTGGCATATTTTGTGGGGGATGGATGCTTCTTTTGCTTAGATCGACGTGTGAACGGGACACGTTTCTAGCTTCGTTTGGTTGAAAAGACTTGGAAAAGGAGGGTTCGACCTACCTCTTATCCCCTGCTTTTTGTCGGGGCTTATGGCGTGCTACTGCTCATAACGGAAAAAATATTTTTCTGGGTATCAGTTGTCGGGGGCGGCGGGTCTGGTTGGTTGGGGCCGATTTGGCCGGGTTTTATGTCGGCGTGGATGAAGTTCTCGGAGGGGACTGGTGATCCGGCGAGTCGGCGGAGCATGAGTAACTGGCCTACGTGCGCCATGGCGTCGCTGAGTGGGCCTTGGAGTAGCTGCTCCTCGGTGACGCCGCGTGGCTTCCCCGACTGGATCGAGTGGTCGAGTTTGGAGGGGATCTCGTAGAGGCCCTGCAGCTCGCCGTCCCATGGTTTCTGTGGGGGCCGTGTGTTGTCGTAGTGTTGGTAGAAGCTGTGTGCGTAGGTTAGGACGCTGTTTATGTGGTGGAGGAGGCTGTGGGGGGTGAGTGCGCCGTTGCCGGGGTCGTGTTCGGTGTAGTTTGGTGGCGCGTCCCTGAGTGCCTTCGTGGCGTGGTAGGCGATTGAGGCGAGGTAGTGTCGGAGTAGCTCGTTTTTCTCGGGCATGGTTGGGTGTGGGTGTTTGTCGGGTTTTACTCTTTCGCGCGGGGGTATGTTTTTTAGGTTTGGGGTGTGGGTTGTTGTTGGGCGGGGGTACCCGAGACTGGCCAAAGGGGCGGGACTTAAGATCAGGCGGTCCCTGGTGAGAGATCCCGTAGCTCAGGCTTTCGAGGGTTCAAGTCCCTCCCCCCGCACCAAGTAAATGACGTTAGAACCTAGTTCATCGAGCTGCGAGGAACGTTTAGGGAACCTCCCCCCCACCGTTCTAAAAAGTAGTATTAATACGTAGCAACCGCTACTATACTCCATGGATTCGAAGTTCTACATCATCGCCATCGCGTGCCTCATCGGTGGCCTCGCGGGAGGGTATCTGTTAGGCAACAATTCATCCCAGAACCAGTTGGCGGCCTACGATCTCCAGATCAAGAACACGGAGATTGCTCTGGACGCTAGTGAGGCTCAGATTCATGTCAAGGAAGCTGAGATTCAGGCCAAGGACGTGCTGATCCAAGCCCAAGAAGTCCAGATCCAGGCCAAGGAAGAGCTTATCCATGCTGATGAGGCTCAGATCCAGGCTAAGGATGCTCAGATCCAGGCTAAGGATACTCAGATAGCGGAACTGACCGCTCTGGTTCAAAGCCAGTATGAGATGATTCAGCTTTTACAGGCTGCCTTGACAGCGCCGTAGGGACGTTTCTACTTTTCTTCTTTAAGCCGCTTTTTAGCCTCGTCCGTGTTCATGGCGTATTACGTTTGACCCTCTAAGAGACGATCTTAATTGGGAGTTGGGCGGTGGTACCCGAGACTGGTCAAAGGGGTGGGGCTTAAGATCAGGCGGTCTCTGGTGAGAGATCCCGTAGCTCAGGCTTTCGTGGGTTCAAGTCCCACCCCCCGCACCAGTTCCCCATGGGCCCCGTCCCGAATGCCCCCGGATTTACCAGATGAATCATTTAATATCGTGGTCGGGGTACTCGTATTCGGTGGATTTGGTATCCCAGAGCAGTTCCGTGATGACCGACGAGGACCGTGCCCTCCTGCTTAGGGTGAACGTCCTCCTTGAGGAGCTGATAGAGACCTTCGACATCCTTGGGGACGGGGAGGCGATGAGGTCGATCAGGGAGTCGGAGGAGGACCTCAAGGCGGGGAGGGTTAGGGGTTACGGCGAGTTCATGGGGGAGCTGAAGAAGTCTGGCGAGGTATAGGATAGAGGTCACGGGGAGCTTCGAGAGGGACACGGATTCTCCCAAAATCAAGGACAACGACATCTTCATCTACGCGGGCGAAGATTCGAGAAAGATGTGCGAAACGCTAAG
>Ga0315274_10005344_pt1 | contig 18771 bp, 11 predicted proteins | sample YL17G02_20_MG_FD_203700 | JGI IMG/M metagenome (GOLD analysis project Ga0315274, IMG submission 203700) | Sediment microbial communities from Yellowstone Lake, YNP, Wyoming, USA - YL17G02_20 | ecosystem: Environmental > Aquatic > Freshwater > Lake > Sediment | place: USA: Wyoming | collected... | reverse complement strand
GTGATTTGGACATAATCCTCGGCCAAGATGCTAGCGGCAACGCTATCTGGTGGTGGGAGAATCCGTGCCCGGACTACGGCAAACCGTGGACTCGCCGGTACATCAAAAACTCCGGGGCTAATAAGCATCACGACCAAACCATCGGCGATTTCGACGGCGATGGGGACGTGGAATTTGTCTCGTGGAACCAAGGGGACAAGAAGCTGCTTCTTTTTGAGATTCCGTCCGCCCCCAAGCCTGCCCCGAGCGAAGTCGAGAGGTCGTCCGGTCCCTGGCAGTCTACGACAATTTATTCCTGGTCAGCCGGACTGGAGCGAGAGGGGTTCCCATCCATTCCCGTCGATATTGACCTGGATGGTAAGCTCGACATCGTAGGCGGAGGCCGGTGGTTCAAGCATGTGGGCGGCACAAATTACACCGAGAACATCATCGATGCTAATATGGCCTTCACACAGTGTGCAGCCGGCCAATTGGTCAAAGGCGGTCGGCCCGAAGTTGTCTTTAGTCCCGGCGATATGGATGGAGACGCAAAGTGGTACCAGTGGAATGGAAACGGCTGGATAGCCCGCACACTTTGTCCTGTCGTGCACGGTCATACGTGCGAGATACGAGACATAGACGGCGATGGGAACCTGGACATCTTTATCGGCGAGATGGGTAAGCCCGGCGCCGGTGACAATGCCAAGACATACGTTTGGTTCGGCGACGGGAAAGGCAATTTCCGCCGGACCATCGCCTCACACGGCCAGGGCATCCATGAGGGCAAGCTCGGCGACCTCGATGGTGACGGCGACCTGGATATTCTGCTCAAGCCCTATAGTCATAATGCCCCTCGTGTCGATGTCCTGCTTAACGCAGGCCCGCGTTGATTTTCGCCTGGGGCGTCACGGTCTGCCGGGAGTGGGGTCGGCTGGCTGCCAGCTCTCAGCCAGGCTCCAGGCGGCTGCATCCGCCATCGGGTCAACGATAGCCAGCGACTCGCCGCCGCCATCGGTCGTCGGATACCACCTGTCACTATAGCCAAACCGCGTTATCGCGGCCTCCAACGGCAAGACCAGCGTCAGCACAATATCCTCGCCATTATTGCTCAGGCTGCCTGAATACTGCCCGGCAACCCTGACGCCTGAGCCGTACCGAAGCCGAAAAGAAGCTAAATCACCAGCCACAACCACGAATTCGCCCGGAGCAAGCTGCATCTGCCCAAATGTAAACTCAATGCCTTTGGTAAAACGCACGCCCGTAAGATCCAGCGTCACATCGCTCACGTTCTGCAGCTCAACATAATCAAAGTCGCTGCCCTCCGGCGAGTGATACATAAGCTCAGTAACTCGCAAGCCGTCCAGCAGGTTCAAATCGTTCTGGAGACCCAATTCACCCTCTACCTTCACCGAAACCGCATCCAAGGCTACGCTCATAAGCAAATCTGAGCTGGTCGGTGAGCTGTTCATCAGGTGAATGGCCAAGATATTGGCCCCCACCTTCACGTTGCTTGCGTACTGGTAAATATCAATATACTCATCAAAATCCTGAACACTCGCTTCAATGGCGCTGTCAGCATGTGAGTTCCACGAAGGCGTGCCTGTAAAATTCCGACTTGCCACCTGGGTGCCATTTAGGTAAGCAACGAAACCGTCATCATACCGCACCTTCAGCATCAGCTCGTTGATGTCGGCAAGAACGTTCGCATCAACCGTAAACGGAACACGAATGTAGCAGGAATTATTCTTGCCCGATCCATACATCTGGGCCTCCGTATCGAGCGTTATCAACGACTGATAGCTGCTGCCCGTTTCATAACCAACCCCGCCGGCACCACTTGTGCACAGCGCCCAGTCTGAATCATTAAACGGCTTGCCGCCCTTCCAATCGTCACTAATAGTGCCGGCCGGAACAAGGACTCGCTTATCAGCCCGCTCATTCACAAGCGTAGTAGTGGCAGTAATGGTTCTTACCGATGGATTAGCAACGCCGGGCGTAGGCAATGGCAGAAAGTCAAGACTATCAGCCCCATCGGGAGCGCGACCTTGCGAGGCATCGGTCGTCTGCGGGCCATAGAGAATTTTGTCGATCTCTCTTACCTGCGCATCAAACAGTCCGAGGATTTCACCATCCGCTGAGAGCCTGAAACTAACATGCCCGGGCTGATTGCTATCATCAGCCGTCAATACCGCATAGCCTTTGCCGGCGATAAAGTTCAAAGGACCGATCTTATGCTTATCCGGCTGCGTCACGGGATTATCGGTCAGGTAAAAACCGCTAAGGTCAACCGGCAAGGAGTGTGGATTGAAAAGCTCAATAAAGTCATCCTCAAATAGTACCAGGCCATCGGCAAGCCATTCGTTAATCCTCAGTGTATCGGGATTGCCCAACGGCTGAGCTATATTGGCCCCACCAAAGGTCGGCTTGGTAAGATGCCAGTTGTCTTCAAACCCGACCCGGCCGACAGACAAATCCGGCAGTTGCATGCCAAACTCGACCGAGTCGATCAGAACGCCCGACTTGTCGGATAGATATACAGCATCGCCGCCACCATCCAGGGCAAAGCCCAGATGAATACCGGATGTCGCGGTGTTGGAGTCAGCATAAAGGACCAAATACTGGCCTGGGGTCATAATGACGCCGGCGGGAAATACAAACATCCGCGGATTATCAGCGGTGTCGGTGATGCTCATACCGGATAAATCCAGCGAGCTTGGCCCATCGTAGAACAGCTCTACGATGTCGGGGAACGTGCCTTCGTGCTGGACCGCCGAATTGTTGATTGCCAGCACCTCGTTGATGACCATTTGCCGGTAGCTGGAGTCAACAGTCCAGGTGCGGCAAGCAACAGCTTCCGATTCATTTTGCCAGGCGCCGGCCGAATTCTTTACTATTGCATAAACGGTGTATGTGCCGTCAGCCAAGCTCGTCAGCTCGATGGGCGTCAGCGGCTGAATCGGCGTGCCGGGCAGGTCCGGCTCGGGACGCAGGATTTCATTACTCCACGGGCCATCGTTAACCCGGTACTTATATCCATAGATTTCGGGGCCGCCCACAGTAAGTGTGGCGCTATTTCTCCAGGTGCGGGGAGCCGGCTCACCTGAAATTGACGCCCCTGCAGGAACAAGGCCGCCCATGTCCCGTCCGTTGGGGCCTGTGCCGATAGCCGGCGAAGTGGGCCGAAGCCTAAAGTCGATCCGCGGATCCGTCACATTATTTGGATTAAGCGGCTGGGGGTCTTCGTGCAGATTGCCGCTGCCCATCCATACCACCGGGTCTGCGGCGATGATTGGGAATATCGAATTATTCATTGTGATAGATGTCGGGTGACCCGCCCAGTCGGGGTTCTCAAAGAGATGCGCAACATCGTGAAAAATGTTGCCGTCGCCGTAAAAGCCGTCTCCCTGCCATTGCCCCGAACGCGCCTCATACATATTGACGGCTGCAACCGTAGCATGAACGATGGTGTTATTGACGGCCGTAATGAATCCGCCGTCCTTTGAGAGAAGGGCATGGTCTACATCGTAAAACAGGTTGCGTACGACCGTCACTTCCGAGACCTCTCCATATTCAGTACCGGTGGAGACTGCGTGCGACTTAGTTTCCCTGGGCGAGTCCATGTGCACGTGCATAAAGACGTTGCCCTCGATGTGGCCGTCTGCGGCGTCCATATCGATGCAATCGTCGCTGCCGCCTGAAAACCAATTGTTGATGAACTGCGCAATCGGGCCGGGCCTCTGACCGCCGGTAAAATCGATGATATCGTTGTAACCGGCGGTGCTGCCGAACCAGTTACCCTCGAAAAGGGCGTATCCGTCCGAGGGCAGTCCCCAAAAATGGACCAGCTCAGCATTGGTAAGACTGGGCAGAACACAGCTCTTCAGGATGAGCGACGAATCATCAAAAGTCAGATACTGTTTGGTGTGATTACCCCAGATGATGTTATCCAGATACACCCTGGCGTGATCTGCTCGGATAGCGTGCGAGCCGGAATCGCAGTACTCCATGTCGGCGTAGGCAATTCGATTATCCTGCAGCGTGTTTAAGAGCTCCAATCCCGCCCAATTGCCCGAGCCGGGCGTCCTTGTGAAACGAATTCGCTCGTACTGCGTGCCCTCGGCGACAAGTCGCCCGTTAACAATAAGACGTGTGCCGGGGGCGAAAAACAGTGTCGTGCCCGGCTGAATGGACAGCGTGACACCGGCAGGCACGGTCAAATCGCCAACAACCTGCCACGGACCGGAAGCGGCATCCAGGATCCTATTGCCCAAAGCTGAGCCGGAAATCTGTGAAACGTTGCCATCGTCGTACCAGATGTCGATATGCCCACGCTCCAGCTCAAGGCCCTCGCCGTAAGGACCGTCGAATGCCTGGACGATGACACGATTTATGCCGGGCTTCAAAAGCAAGACGACCCTGTCTAAAGACCAAAGGCCATCTACCTGTGACCACTTGGATAGTTTTCCGTTGACCAGCACCGAGCGGGTGTTAATCGCGTTGGCTGAGCCTCTTACGTCATCTGCGGTAGCAGCAGGAATCGGCGAAAAATGATAACCATTATTCACAGGCAAATCGCTATCGACGGTCAATTGCAGAGGAATTGCCGACAGCACGTACGCGGTTCGCTGCCTGACGAACTGCTTCATGGCATCTATGCGACCCTGTGGCGTGAATCCGCCCAGCACCTGGTCGAACAGCGGATCGAGGATTTCCGGGTTGAAGAATCCATTTATGAGGTCCAGAAACGCCTGGTAGTACAGAGGAACGACATCCGGATGATTGAAGAGCCGTCTCAATCCATCGACCCCGTTGGCTCCTGCCACTCCGGTAACGATCGAGAAAATGCTCTGATCGATGTTGCCGCGGCTGTTTCCCTCGCCCAGTATCGTGTCCAGGTCGTGCGGGATCAGCACAAACCGAGGATCGGTAACGCCGCAGTACATGAAATAGTCGTCTCCCATGCCACGGTTTAGCCCCGTCTCGTAGTTCATCAGGAGCGAGTCAAGCGCGATATATCGCAGCCACTGGGGAACGTTGATGACCTTACCGACGTCCTGCAAGTACGTGGCGTCGGGCGCATTGTTCAGCACGTCCAGCATGTGAATGAGATCGGACCAATCGTCCTGTGCTTCGTTGTTGGCCTTGAAGTACCGGTTCCGGTAAGCGTTGGGGTTTATACCTTCGTAGCGCAGGTCGGCCTCCTGCCCGCCCCCGTCCGTACGGAAGCACGTATAGAGGTTGCCGCTGGGGTCGTCGGGGAAGTGTTTGTCGGCAAAGTCGCTATTGAATGCCTCGAGTCGCGCGTAAACGCCGTACATAGGACTGCCTGTATAGGCGAGGTTGGCGCCATTAATCCGCAACTGCACTGGTACCGTCTCCGCGGCAATGAGGTCCGCCATGCGAAAGATCGCGCTGCCGATGATTTGCGCGTGCGTGTAGCGGCAGTTGAAGCTGACGGCGCCAACGTCTTTCCATGGTCGATCGTGCGGGAAATTGACGTGGTAGTTGTTGGGCGGTCCGTTGCGCGTGCCATGCCCGCGATTGCGGACTCCCACGTTGTAGCGGAATTCCATGCCTGTGCCATCGATACTAATGAACGTGCCATTCATCTGAGAGTCAGGTCCACTCACAGTGCTATGGCTGCCGATATATGCCAGCCGGCCTCGCTCCATTTCGGTCATAATGATGTAATAAATTGGCTGGCTGCTCGCGACCCATTGTGCAGCCGGGTCAAACGTCTGGTCAACCTGATAGAGGAGATTGGTCACCTGCTGGGGTACGCCATCTATAAGACTCGGTGCAGGCCAGGTTCGGGACTTGCCGTTTTTATCTGTCGCCTGAATGAAGAACTCTACAATTGTGTTATGCGGCAACGCCGGTATCTGTCCGGCGTAGACCCCATCACCGGCCTGGCCATCACCGTGAGCCCCATCGTCAAACATCACTACATTGATATAGTCACTTGGGTCGTAAGTGGGATATACATTTGTACCCTGATAAGTTGACCTATCCACACGATAATGCAGCCTCACCGTGAGCCCGTCTGCCTGCTCATCAATAATACGGGCCGTTACTGTTACCGAGTCACTGGGCCGAGGAATAATCGGAGAATGTGCAACGTCAAGTATCAATGGTGCGATGTCACTGACTGCAACGGAATTCGCCCTGCCGGGCGTACCGTCGTTGGTCTGGCTCGCAGCCCAGTTCTGCCCGTATTCATTAGGCATCGCCGGGTTAATTAGCTCCAGCGACTTGCCGCCTCCATCGTGCGCATCGGACCATTCCCAGCCGCGATGACTACGATCTACCGGGCCAAGCTGACGCACCGACCAATCGCCCTCATCCGCGTAGTGAACCCAGTCGATCCTCACGCCGGCGGCGTCAACCAGCTCAATCGCCTCACCCATATTGCTTAAACGCCCGTCCCAGCCGCCCACCACGTTGCTTACACCCGGATACTTGGCGATAAATACGTTTACGTCCGCAGCAACTACAAGATATTGCCCCGCACCCAGTGTCACCTCTGGGAACACAAAATCTACGCCATTGGTGAACTTCCAGCCGGATAGATTGGCCGGCTCGGCGCCGCGGTTAAATAGCTCGATGTACTCCTGCCCTAAATTCTCCGGCGTATTTAAGGCGTGGTAGGGATGATACATAATCTCATTGATGACAACCTCAACAGGCTCAGCAGCGTTCGATGCACCCGGCGTAGGACTGGTAAAAACCTGCCAGTTATCGCTGCCGTCGGGCAAGCGACCATAAGATTCATTGCCGTTCTGCGGGCCAAAGACGATACTGTCTATCGGGTTTCCGCCCGCATCGTACAGGCCGATCTGCTCGCCGCCGGCACTGAGCTTGAAGCCGGCGTGAAGTATCCCCTCGCCAGCCTCTTCATCCGCCCAAATCAATAAGTACCCGTGTGATGGAATGGTTGTTAAGGAAGGGTTATTGTTAGGAACCCGCCACCTGCCGGCAGAGGTCGGATTATCCGCAAGGTACATCCCGCCTATATCGACGGCCTCGTCCCCATAATTATAAATCTCGATCCAGTCATCGTAATCACCATAGGGGTCCAGGACAGAGCCGTCGTTCTTAGCCATGAACTCATTGATGACCAGCGTGATTTGGGCGTAGTTTGTCAGCCAGCTCTGGGCCAGAAGGGCAAAGTCTGTCAGGTTGACGCCGTTTATGCCATCGAGGTTGGCAGCAGTGGGCGAGGAAACCAGCCACTGGTGGGCGAGAATCACAAGGTCCTGTGGATCGACTTTGCAGTCCCCGTTTAGGTCTGCCGTGGGGCAATGTTGTGCATTTGTTGAAACGACCAAGGACAAGGTCAATGCAAGCAGCAGCGGCATCTGTTTCATCAGTATAGACGTCCTGTACAACCTCCCCCCTCCACCAAAGCGCTCTTGGTTTCCCAGCGCAGTATTGCCTTGGCAAGATGGTTATCCAATCCAGCCTTCGTCCGCCAGCGGCGGACCCCAGCGGAGCAGGCAAAACCTGCATGCTTGCCACACAAGTTTTGTCTATTTTAACATTTGTGGGTCGATCGAGTCAACGACTTTTCTGGCGGCCATGGCGCAGAACAAGACAAACGTTACTGCGGCACACAACTCAACTTTTTTACCGCCGAGACCGCAAAGTTCGCGGAGAAAACATAATTTGTTCCTTCAGTCTCCGGCCTCTTGGCATTCTTTGCGGCTAAATGTTCGCCCAGTCGGAAAGTCATCACGGCGGAATCCCGTGGTCCGGAGCTTTTGGACCGCCCCAACTTGGCGCCTTGACGGCAGAAAGAGAGCCTTGGTATCGGTTTTTAGGGTCCTATATCGACTATTATTACGCGATAGCTGTAGAGGCTCAGTTCGCCGTCAAAAGCGGCGGCCGGATTATGGTTTGCCTGGTCGCAGGACTCTACTTCTGCTCCAATAAGAGGGTTCCGTCTCCGGCGGATCCCCGCCCCCGCCTTGCCGGGGTAAACTCCTGCCTGCGCCGGCAGGCAGCGGGGATCATTCGAGTCTCAAGATACAGCCCAGGCCAACGCCCCAGGCATCGCCGGTAAACTGGTACTCGGCGTAAAGTGAGGTATTCCTGACCACGTCCCACAGTGCGCCGCAATAGCCGCCCAATTCCGATTCTTCCGTGACATCGTGCGAGCATATTAGGCGTCCCGCCTCCGTTGCACCGGGAAACCAGCTACTTTCGATGTCGAGGTCGCCTCTGATAAAGAGCCAGAATGGGCCGCCATAGATGCAAAGACCGTCTCTGACCTGCCAGGTGGGCCCGATGGCGATTTGGATTTCTCTCCAGTCCAGCTTCATCTCGCCGGACAGTGTTTCACCGGGATCCTCTGGATTCTGCCAGTTCAGACTGCTCCGACCGGGGTCTGCCCAAGTTACCTGGAATAGCCCGCCCCAGGCAAGGTTGCCTTTCTGGCAAAAAGTTGCCTTGGCTCCAAAACCCCAGGCAAATCCGCTGCCGCCGTCGAAGCCGAAATAGTGCTCGCAATCCGGACAAGTGGTGAAATCTATCGGGCCTATTTCGTCTTTGGCATCGGCTGCACCGAGGCGGACAAATACATCCACGTTCTCGCGGACGCCATAACCCAAACTGCCAAAGAACATATCCGATTTGAGGTCCTTGATTTTGAACCTGGCAGAAGACGTGAATGGATTGTCCCACCAGAGCGGGTCGTAGACTTCTGTGCACTGGCCGCACGTTCCGAGATCTATTTTTTGATGGGCATACTCAAAATCCACTACCCAGCGATGGTGCCCCACCAAGGCTCTTGGAGGGCCCATCGGACTGCCGGCCGGAGCAGCCGAGCAACACAGACCCAGTGCCACGGACACCAGCGTAAACAATGGTATTTTCTTTCCCATAAGTTGGCCCTTTCCGTGTGTTAAATTCAAAATTGTCAATTTAAAATTGGTTTGCTGGACCATTCTGGTAAGTCAGCCTACACGACCTGCTTGGCCAAATCAAGCAAAATCCTGCCGGGCCTGATTGAAGGCGCACACGATCAAGCGAAGTTGGGCTGCGAATTCCTGCGGCACATAGAAGGAACCCGCATTACCGTGCACATCCTTAATATAAGGAAAAGCTACAGCGGCAGGTTTACGCCATCTCGGCCTGTAGCAAGGCACCGGGCAGGCTGAGCACCGGAATCTATGGGAGGTTCTCCAGGTCGGCAAGGTCCTGGTGTCTGCCGGAGGCCTTTTTGTTGATCTTCAGGTGATTTAGGCTAATCAAGTTGACTTTCACGCCGTCCAGTACGTCCACTACACGCTCAGCGTAGCATTGGCTGAAATCGACGCCGGAAATGGTTGTGGCAAGTTCTATCCTGACAGGGGGGACGCCCAGGCGGATGATTTGCCATTCTTTAAGGAACAATTCCGGCGATAATTCGGGAGGGTCGAAGCCAAACTCTTTCAGAACGGCAACTATCCTATCTGCGTTGACTGGATTCATAGCAGTCCAGACATCCATATCGGCGGTGGCTCGCGGATAGCCATGGTAACCGACCGCATATCCACCGATTAGCAGGTACTCAACCTTATGAGCGTTGAGCAACTTCAAGAACTCTTTGAAGTCGCATGGCAGATGGATTGTAGCCATAGATAATTTGTCGCATCAGCTCAACGGCTTGCAGACGCTCGTAAGGCGTCTTGGAAAGCCAATATGATTTCTCATCTGATTCGTCAAAAAGCGATGCTAATGTAAAGGCCGTTCTTTGTACCTTTGGAAAACCGAGTCTGTCCATAAGACAACTATACCAGAAAAAGATAGCTATGTAAACAATCCGGCAAGCTGAAAGGGGGTGTAAAATGGTCATAAATTGACATCACTCAAAAAATAGGGTACAAAATACGAAACACGACTCACGAGCTATGAGCCACGGATTATGAACATAATCGCGATAGACATCGGCAATACAAACATTGCGATCGGGCTTTTTCTGGCCGACAACGAGCAGTTTATTAAGTCAATTCCGGGCCAAGACCGGGCTGAGTTAACCGCCTGTCTGCAATCGGCCTGGGAGAAAGTCCCGGTCGCCGAGAGCTCCAAAGAGGAAAAACGCGACGGCGTTATAGTCGTCAGCAGCGTAAAACCCGCCTGGACCGAATTTATCCAAGCGATAGTAAAGGATAATCTGGGCGAAAAAATATACATTATAGGTAAAGACATACCGCTGCCGATGCCCGTGTGGCTGGATGAGCCTGCCAAGGTCGGCACCGACCGAATAGTCTGCGCGGCAGCGGCTTACGCTGTAGTTGAAGACGCGGTAGTCGTTGCCGATTTCGGCACCGCTGTCACCATCGACCTGGTGGATGAACACGGAGTCTTTCAGGGCGGCGTTATCTGCCCGGGCTTTGAGATCAGCGCCCAGGCTCTTAAAGATAATACCGCTCAACTTCCCAGAGTAACCGTCACCAGGCCGAAAAGCCCCTACGGCAAAAACACCGCCGATGCCATAAATTGCGGACTGTACTACTCCATTATCGGCGCGCTGGAAGAGATAATCAGGCGTTACGCGGAAAAAATCGGCAAATGGCCGCAAACAATAATTACCGGCAGCGGGGCCGGCATCATAAAAGACGACTGCGAATTCATCGACAAGTATGTCCCTAACCTGGTCGTAAAAGGCATTGTCCTGGCCTACAAGAAATACATAGAAGAAAAAATCGAGCACGGCTGCGACCTATGAGCGCTTTGGCTGCAGTAATGACCGACAAGGGCACGGGGGCGATAGCAACTATCCAGCTTTTCGGCGATTCAGCCGAAGCAGTCCTCAAAAAAATATTCAAGCCAACGGACGCCAAGCCGCCTACATTTAGAACCGGCAAAATACTGCTGGGCACAATTAACGACGGCTCGGAGACCATCGACCAGGTTGTTATCGGCTGCGAGGCTGCCGAGAGTTTTGCGATAAACTGCCACGGCAATCCGCTCATAGTCGAGATGATTATGGAGCTGCTGCGGCGCTGCGGCGCAGAGCTTGTAACCGCCGAGCAATTATTAGCCAAGTCACTCCAGGCGCAACAGCCTGTCAACACCATTGCGATTGAAGCGAAACTTATGCTGCCAAAGACCAAGACGCTCGCCGGCGCCAAGATAGTCGCAAATCAGGTCGAGGCCGGCCTGGGCAAAAAAGTCACTGAATGGCTACGGGATATAAACACCCTCCCTCTAAAGCAGATCAAAGCCCAGGCAGGGCAAATACTGAATAATAGCGTCCCCGCGAGGCTGATTATTGCCGGCTGCAAATCAGCGATAATAGGCCCGCCAAATACCGGCAAGAGCACGCTGCTTAACTGTCTGAGCGGCCGGCAAAAAGCCATTGTCACTGACATCAAGGGCACTACCCGCGATTGGGTCTCGGCACAATGCCAGATTCCGCCGCTCGCTCTGGAGCTGTTCGACACCGCCGGATTAGATGAACGGCTCGCAGCCGTCTCTAAGGACACTATTGCAAAAGCTGCTCAAAGAAAGAGCTTGGAAATTTTAGAGCAGGCCGATTTGGTTCTGCTCGTTCTGGATAATAGCCAGCCGGTAAGTCAGCTTAACCAGCAGGTTGTCAGAAGAGTCGCCGGCAAAAAAGTTCTGACTGTCCTGAACAAATCCGATTTGCCCGCTGTGCTTGACGCCGCCGACCTGCCGCAAGTTCTGCCCGATACCGTCAAAATAAGCGCAAAATTCGCCACAGGGATTGAGCATCTCGCGGAAAAAATCCGCCAGATTTGCGGCGTCGACAATTTCGATCTGCGGCAACCCGTCTGTTTCAGCAGCCGACAGGAAAGCCTGCTCAGGCAATTGAAGAAGGCCAGATCCCAATTTGAGGCCTCTTCAATTGTAACCGAGTTGTTGAACGGACCGATAGATTGAGATTGCTTCGCTTTGCTCGCAATGACACTGTGGCGCCGTCATTGCGAGGAGCGCAGCGACGAAGCAATCTAAATCCCAGAGACAGGAAATGAATCAATATTGGGTGTACATAATGACAAATGTGCGCAATACAGTGCTGTACACCGGCGTTACAAATAATCTTCGCAAAAGAGTCGCCGAGCATAGAGGTAAGAAAGGCTCGAAATTCACAAGCAAGTATAACGTCGGAAAACTGGTCTATTATGAAAGTTTCTCCCACATCTGGGATGCCATCGCCGCCGAAAAGAAAATCAAGGCAGGTTCACGTGCGAAGAAGATAAAACTGGTAGAAAGTGTCAATCGTCAATGGGAAGATTTATATGAACAGTTGTTTAGCTGAGATTGCTTCGCTTCGCTCGCAATGACAAGTTAGCGTTCCTCCACGTCATTGCGAGTCCGCCGGAGCGGACGACTAAGCAATCTCAGCCGTAAGTTTCTAGATTGCTCCGCTCGCAATGACACTGCGGGACCGTCATTGCGAGTCCGCCGAAGGCGGACGTGGCAATCTCTTCATCGTTGCACCGCGCTTAAAGTTGCCATGCCAGGCGCTCGGTGTATAATTGTGCAGTATGACCACGGAGACCGCAAAACTGACGCCGGCGATGAAACAGTTCCATCAGTTCAAGCAAAAGTACCCCGACTGTGTGCTGTTTTTCCGCATGGGCGATTTCTACGAGACCTTTTACGAAGATGCCGAGACCTGCTCGAAAGTGCTCGGCCTGACCCTGACCAGCCGAAGCAAGGGCGATAATCCCATCCCGCTGGCGGGCGTGCCATATCACGCGGTCGATGGGTATCTAAAAAGAATGCTACAGGCCGGCTACAAGGTCGCCGTCTGCGAGCAGGTCGAAGACCCAAAAACAGCAAAGGGCGTGGTAAAGCGAGACATAGTTCGCATCGTCACTCCTGGGACACTGACCGACGACATCCTGCTGGAGGCAAAAGAAGATAATTTCCTGTGTGCGATAAGCCTGGGCACAAATGCGACTGCCGCCGTAAGCTGGGTCGACGTCTCGACCGGACATTTTTTCGTCCAGGAGCTGCCCGAGAAAAACCTGCTCGATGAGTTACTCCGGCTCAGCCCCGCCGAGTGTCTGCTGCCGGATAAACGCGGCGAACTTTTCGAAGCCGAGACAAGGAAACTTGCCGGAGACATAAGTCAACTGACCAAGGCCGGCGTAACCGAACGCCCCGGCTGGTATTTTGACCCCTATCAGGCACGACAACGCCTGCTGAAACATTTCGGCATCGCCACGCTGGAAGGCTTCGGCATCAACGATGACGATTATGGTCTAATCTGCCCCGCCGGCGCCATCATCGAATACCTTAACGAAACGCAAAAAACCACGCTCGCGCACATCCAGAGTCTGAAAAAAATCGATCGAAAGAAATTCTTGCAGATCGATCAGACCAGCCTGCGGAGCCTGGAAATCCTGCGAACGATTCGCACCGAGAGCAAAAAAGGCTCGCTGCTGGATTGCCTCGATGAAACCGTAACAGCAGCGGGCGGCAGAATGATAAGAGCCTGGCTGTGTATGCCTTTATCCGACCTCGGCGCGATCGAGCTGCGCCAGGACGCCGTAGAAGAGCTCAAGAACGCCGACTCCAGACTCGCCGACACGCGCAAGGTGATGTCAGCCGTTGCCGACACCGAGCGAATCGCCGCTCGCATCAGCACGTTCAGGGTCACGCCGCCGGACTTGGTCGCTCTTGCAGCAACGCTGCGACAGATACCTCATCTGCGGGAAATCCTGCAAGGATTTGCCGCCGACCTGCTTGTGCAACTGGCGGGGCGGTGCGACAGTATGGACGAATTGGCTAATCTGCTTGAGCGTGCAATCAAGCCGAATTGTCCCTCGCATCTTCGCGACGGCGGCGTAATACGGGATGGTTTTTCGCAAGAGCTTGACCGCCTGCGCTCAATCTCCAAAGACGGACAGTCCTGGCTGCGACAATATCAAAAACAGCAGATCGAACGCACTGGCATCGGCAATCTAAGAATCGGCTACAACCAGGTCTTCGGCTATTATATTGAAGTTACTCGCTCATCCGCGGATAAAGTGCCCGCCGACTACGTCCGCAAGCAGACAATAAAAAATGCCGAACGCTACATCACCGAGGAGCTTAAAGAATACGAAACGCAGGCCCTCGGCGCCGAGGAGAAGGCGCTGGAATTAGAACAGCAGCTATTTGACGAGCTTCGCCGCCAGGCGGCCGAATACATAAGTAGACTTCAGGCGCTGGCCGATACCCTCGCTCATTGCGATTGTCTTGCCGGCTTTGCGTATCTTGCTAAGCGGCGAAACTACGTCCGTCCAAAAATGACCGAGGGCAGAGAGCTTATCATACGCGAGGCAAGACATCCGGTTCTGGCCGAAACGCTCGGGCCGGAATTTGTGCCCAACGATGTCGAGCTGGGCAACGGAGCCGCTGACATCCTGGTCATCACCGGCCCCAATATGAGCGGCAAAAGCACGTACATCCGGCAGGCTGCGCTTCTGGTCCTAATGGCACAGGCCGGCTCATTCATACCCGCCAAAGAGGCGCAGATGGGCCTGGTCGACAGAATCTTTACCCGCGTCGGTGCATCCGATGAGCTTGTCCGCGGCCAATCGACGTTCATGGTCGAAATGACCGAGACAGCCAACATCATAAATAACGCCACGGGCAAATCGCTCGTCATTCTTGACGAAGTCGGCCGCGGCACAAGCACCTATGACGGCCTGGCCCTTGCCTGGGCGATTACCGAGCACATCGCGACAAACATAAAGTGCCGGACGCTCTTTGCCACGCACTACCACGAGCTGACCGAATTGGCCGACCTATTTGCCAATATTAAAAATTGCAACGTGGCGGTACGCGAGTGGATGGATGAGGTGGTCTTTTTGCACAAGATTCTGCCCGGCGGAACCGACAAAAGCTACGGCATCCACGTTGCAAAACTGGCCGGCGTGCCGAAATCTATCGTAAAGCGCAGCGCCGAGATCCTCGAAGAGCTGGAAGCGGCCTTCACAAAAGAAGCTACCAGCGACCGCCTCGCCCGGCACAAAACAAAACAGCCGGATAAAGACCTGCTCTTTGTGGAAAAACACAAATCCGTGCTTGAGAAACTGTCCTCGATTGACATAAACAATCTCACGCCGATCGAGGCGATCAATCTGATCAACCAAATAAGGAACGAGATGGGTAAAACGTAGGAGGACGGAAGACGGAGGACAGAGGACGGAGGACAGAAGACGGAGGACAGAAGACGGAGGACAGAAGACGGAGGACGGAAGACAGAGGACGGAAGACAGAGAACAGAAGACGGAAGACAGAAGACGGAGGACAGAAGACGGAAGACGGAAGACAGAGGACGGAGGACAGAAGACGGAGGACAGAAGATGAGTGAGAAAATCGAGAGTTTTCGTGATCTGAATGTTTACAAGCTCGCTGTTGAGCTCCAACAGGAAATCTTCGTACTCACAAAGAAATTCCCTAAAGAAGAACTCTACTCGCTCACAAACCAGATTAGAGGCTCTTCTCGCTCCATAGGAGCGAATATAGCTGAGGCCTGGCAAAAACGACTATATGCCGCTCATTTTGTCAGTAAACTCTCTGACGCAGACGCAGAACGAGCTGAAACCCAGCATTGGTTGGATACTTCTGTTAAATGTGAATATATGTCGCCCAAAGAACAGCGAGCATTGCTTGAAAAATGTAGGAAAATCGGTAGAATGCTTGGCAAGATGATGGCTGAACCCGAGAAATGGTGCAACCAATTTCAGAAAACGTAAGTGTCCGTCATCCGTCCTCAGTCATCTGTAGGTCAAGGAAAGGAACAAATGCCATGAAAACATCCCTAAAAAAGCTGGAATTGGCGGCTCTCTGTGGCCTTTTGCTGCTGCAGGCCGGCTGCTCGGAGGTCGAAATCACCGGCAGACAACAGTTCAATATCGTGCCCGATTCAATGATACACTCGATGAGCTTCCAATCCTACGGCGAGTTCCTCGCCCAGCATAAGCTCAGCGGCAACGCCGGGCAGACCCAGATGGTCAAGCAGGTGGGCAGTAGAATAAAGACCGCCGTAGAGCGATACTGCCTGGAAAACTACTGCTCGGAGAAGCTGGAAGGATACCAGTGGGAATTCAGTCTCGTGGAGGACCCCAACGTCAACGCTTGGTGTATGCCGGGCGGGAAAGTCGTGGTCTATACCGGCATATTGCCGATTACGCAGAATGAGACCGGCCTGGCGGTGGTGATGGGCCACGAAATCGCCCACGCCTTTGCCAAGCACGGGGCAGAGAGAATGACGCAGGGCCTGCTGGTCGATTTTGGCGGCATGGCACTATCGAAAGCTCTGGAGACCAAGCCCGCGCAGACCAAAGAGCTTTTCATGCTGTCCTACGGCTTAGGAACACAGGTTGGCGTTCTGCTTCCCTATAGTAGGCTGCACGAGAATGAGGCGGATCGCCTGGGCCTGATATTTATGGCTATGGCCGGCTATAATCCGAACGAGGCCGTCGGCTTCTGGCAGCGAATGGCCGCCGAAAAGAAAGGTCCACGACCACTGGAGTTTTTGAGCACGCACCCAGCCGACGCGACTCGAATCCAGAACATCAAAGACCTAATCCCCGAAGCCATGCAGTACTACCGACAGCAGTAAACAGAGAGACCGAAATGGAGTATGATATTTTTATCTGCCACGCCTCTGAGGATAAAAAGGAGTTCGTGAAACCCCTCGCTGATGCTCTGGTCGCGCAAGATCTGAAAGTATGGTATGATGAATTTGAATTAACGTTAGGCGATAGTCTCCGCGAGAAGATAGACTATGGGCTGGCAAATTCCACGTATGGGGTGGTTGTTCTGAGCGAAGCATTCTTTGCGAAGAAGTGGCCCCAGGAAGAACTCGATGGACTCGTTGCCCGGCAAACCTCAGAGGGGAGAAAAGTTATTCTTCCTGTCTGGCACGAGGTAGGGTACGAAGACGTCAAAAAGTTCTCACCTACTCTTGCTGGTAAATTGGCGGCTAAAAGCGAGGACGGTCTTGAAGCCGTTGTCGTCCAAGTCATCACGGTGGTTAAGGCCGAAGGACCGATTCAACCAAGGTCCGTATTCCAGACAGGTGGCAAAGAGAGTCTTCGAGAAACATGTCTCGAACTCATTCGCAAAGACGACCTTATTGGGTGGCGAGACCTTGTTGATAAGCGCACAAATGAAATAGCCGACAATCTGCTCTCATGGAAACAGACAGGAGAGGCAGCAATTTCAGAAGTGGAACGATCGGCACAAACCAATTGGCAACCTTGGCGAGTTGCCGTTCTTGAAGCAGTGAACATATCAATACCAGGTTTGGTCCCGATTTATACAGCAATTCGAGCGCGCAGAAAGGACTACTGGGAGGAATCGGTTGTGTTCCTCCGACGTTTAGCACTTCTTCGTAAGGTCATGGGAGGAGGGACTGTGGCAGTCATAGAGATCGGTGATTCCATCCTTTATATCGCAGGCGCGATAGGAATGGCTCTGGCAGGTCGAACGGGAGAACTGAATTTCGCAGATGCATGGGCGACACTTCCCATGCCAGAGCAAGGCTCACCGGGTTGGATCGAAAAGCCGTGGTGGGAGATTTATGGGATAAACGGCTATGGGCGGTGGACACGGACCCATAACGGCGAGCCATACGCTTTTATCGCTCAGCTTGCTAACTCGGCCGAACTGAAAGAGTTTTTCGACAATCCGGAGCAATTTCAGCGTTCCTTGTTTGCCGGAAACCTGCTTTTGTCTATGGTTGAATTCCGCCATCTCGCGCCCCAGCCGGGTTACCAGGATAACCTTAAGCAAGAATTTTGGCACCCGAACGTATATCCGCTCTGGCCGCTGATGGAACCAAAGGATTTCACAACCGAAGTTTATAGAATTTTTGGATCTTCTGCCGCCGTAATTAGCTTTGCACTTCCAGACCTGCAGTCGCAGTCGGATAGGTTCTGGCCTTTGTGGCAAGCGTGGAAGGAGAAGTGTGTGCAACTTTGGACTAAGACTGGCGACCAGCGCTATTGGAGGTATGCACACAACATCTACAGCCTCAATCTCCCAGGTGAACCGCCAATTCAGACTTAAACTTGATTTAGAAAATCTCATGCAAAGGCCCGGCCGATTCGTGCCTCGTATTTCGTGGGGAACGCGGATTCCCGCTTTCGCGGGAATGACAATATTATTGCAATCCTGAAAAATATACGCGCTGCTGCTGGATAACCCGGCAATAGGTAACCCGCCAATAAACCCGTCCTGAGCCGGGTCGAAGGATTGACGGGCTAAATATAACAGGCAAAACGTGCGGTAACATCGCAACGTGAACCGGCGGTAAAACCGCCAAGCGGAAAACCCCACGTGAGGGTTCCCGCAACGCGGGGTCCCAAAAGTGGGGCTAAATATTTAGCCCCCAGTTGTACTGGGGGTTATTTGCTTTGGGCGGCGGATGAGCCGGCCAAAGCGCCGGTCGACCAGCACATCTGAAGATTGTAGCCGCCGCAAGGGCCGTCGGCGTCAAGGATTTCGCCTGCGAAAAATAAGCCCGGACAAATCTTAGATTCCATCGTCTTGGGATCCACCTGCGCGACATCTACGCCGCCGCGTGTTACCATCGCCTCAGCGATCGGCCTTGTGCGAACAATCGAAAAGGGCACAGCCTTTAGAAGATGCAGCAGTCTCCTTCGCAGATCTGCGCTTAACTGATTGGCATAAAGTCCACCTGCAAGATTAAGCTGCTCACACAAAACCTGCGCGACTCGCCTCGGCACAAATTCAGCTAAAATACTGACAAGGGCCTTTTTTGGATGGTCGCTAACCTGTTTGAGAATCATCTTTTCAAGCTCGGCTTCGGCAATGTCA
>Ga0315274_10005340_pt1 | contig 18784 bp, 31 predicted proteins | sample YL17G02_20_MG_FD_203700 | JGI IMG/M metagenome (GOLD analysis project Ga0315274, IMG submission 203700) | Sediment microbial communities from Yellowstone Lake, YNP, Wyoming, USA - YL17G02_20 | ecosystem: Environmental > Aquatic > Freshwater > Lake > Sediment | place: USA: Wyoming | collected... | reverse complement strand
AGCTCGCGCAGCGGCAGACATTCGAGATCAATGGGAAGTTCTTCTCTCTCACGGACCTGAGACAGGTCGACACGCAGCCCATTCCTGCAACCTTGAGGGTATCGACGCTCACGGCGCTCAAGGACTACCTGGCAGCCAACATCGACGTTTCCTCAGCGGAGGATGAGGAGTTCATACCGGAGAAGCCCATGCCGGAGAAACTCATGCTCCACGTCGAAAGCCCATCGGCGGTCGAGCTGATCGGGCCGGTCCAGGGCGACTGGAACAAGCGGATCGTGTGGGTCCGGGCGCAGAGGGAAGAACTGGGGGCGCTGAAGTTCGGCGCATACCTAGACCATGAGACTTTCATGATCGGGTTGCTGACGCAGTTCGAGCCGACGGAGGACCTGGCGGCGGTCTTGCGCGTTATTGGCACGATGAAGGCCGAGTCGGTGAACACCTCGGCGGATGATGGGATGTCGCAGACCGTGAGCGCGCGCCGAGGCGTCGCCCTGGCTGAGAACATCAAGGTGCCGAGCCCGGTGATGCTGCGGCCGTACCGGACCTTCCGGGAGTTCGAGCAGCCCGAATCGCCGTTCATCTTCAGGCTGCGCAACACGGAAGGGATGCCGGAGTGCGCTCTGTTCGACGCCTCGGGGGCGGCCTGGAAGACTGCGGCGGTCGAGTCAATCAGGAAGTGGCTCGCCGAGAACATCAAGGACGTTCCGGTCATCGCATGATCCGCGTGGCTGACCTATTTTGCGGGGGGGGGGGGGTGACGAGGGGGATCGTGCAGGCAGCGGCTGCCGCGGGGCTCCGCGTGGAGCTCGCCGCGGTGAATCACTGGCAGATTGCCATCGACACGCACCACCTGAACTATCCCGAGGCTCGGGCGTACTGCCAGGACCTCGCGACGCTCAATCCCCTGGATGTGTTCGGAACTCGAGATCGTGTTGACCTGCTCTGGGCATCGCCCGAGTGCACGCACCATTCGAACGCCAGAGGCGGGAGGCCGCGATCGGAGCAGGGCCGCGCCTCGGCCTGGCTCATCCTGAAGTGGCTGTCCGAATTGTACGTCCGGCGAGTGATCCTCGAGAACGTCTCCGAGTTCCTCCAGTGGGGGCCCCTGGGCGCGGATGGGAAGCCGCTGAAGAGTCGCCGCGGGGAGACCTTCAAGGCGTTCATCGCGGCCCTGCAGAGCATGGGCTACAAGGTAGAATGGCGTCTCCTCTGTGCGGCCGACTATGGCGATCCGACCACGCGGACGCGGCTTTTCGTCCAGGCTGCCCGCGGGGGAGCTCGCGTCGTGTGGCCCGAGCCCTCGCATGCGAAAGCGCCCGGCCTGTTCGCGACGCAGCCGTGGAGGTGCGCGCGGGAGATCATCGACTGGAGTATCCCGGGGCAGAGCATCTTCGACCGAAAGCGCCCGCTCGCTCCGGCGACCATGCAGAGGATCGCCGCGGGCATCCGCCGCTACTGGGGGGAGTGGGCGCAGCCGTTCTTGACGGCTATCGACCACACGGGGAGCGGGCTGGACCGGGCATACACGCTGGACGATCCACTGCGCACGATCACGACGGAAAACAGGTTCGCGCTCGTGCAGCCGTTCCTTGTCCCGCACTACGGCGAGCGAGAGGGGCAGGAGCCGAGGACGCATGCCATCGGGGAGCCGGTGCCGACGATCCCCGCGAGTGGCGGCGGGAAGTTCGGCCTCGTCGAGCCTCTCATCATCCCGCCGCTCGGCTTCTACCACAAGGAAGGGCAGAATCCTGCTCGGCTCACTGATAAGCCCCTCCAGACCGTGACCAGCCGCGGGGGCGGAGGAATAGTCGAGGCCTTCATTCTCCACCAGGATGCCCCGGGCCGGCCGCGTCCAGTGGGAGAGCCGGTGCCCGCCATCCGCTCGCGCAACGGGCACGGCCTCGTGCGTCCGTTCATCGTGCCGTACTACGGGACCGGCGTCGCGGACCGCGTTGACTATCCGCTGGCAAGCGTGACGGGCAAGGACCGCTTTGCTCTCGTGAACGGTGAGCCCGTGGCGCTGGACATCACGTTCCGCATGCTCCAGCCGCACGAACTCGCCGCTGCGCAGGGATTTCCAGATACCTACCAGTTCGCTGGGAATAAGGGCGACCAGGTGAAGCAGATCGGCAACGCGGTGCCGGTGAATACGTCACGAGCGCTCGCGTTGTCGGCGCTGGGGGCTGCATGAAGCCGCGCAGACCGGTGCTCCGATACTTCGGGGGGAAGTGGAAGTTGGCCCCCTGGATCATCTCGCATTTCCCAGAGCACCGCGTCTACATAGAGCCGTTTGGTGGCGCCGCGTCCGTGCTGATGCAGAAGCCGCGGACCTATGCTGAAATCTACAACGACATCGACGGTGAGGTGGTGAATGTCTTCCGTGTCCTACGAGATCCCTCGAGCGCAGAAGAGCTACTGAGGCTCGTGCGGCTGACTCCTTTCGCGCGCGATGAGTTTGACCAGGCTTGGCGGCCTTCGAAGGACCCGGTCGAGCAGGCGCGGAGGACGTTGCTCAAGGCATTCGCGGGGTTCGGATCTGATTCAGTACATCGAAGGGCCAGCCAGGGCATGCGGACATCACCTCAGTGCTGGCGGCCTACCACGGGGTTTCGAACTACCGCCCACAAACAGCGAGGGACAACGCCTGCCACGGACTGGGCCAACTACACACTTGAGATCATGGCCTTCTGCGATCGGCTGCAGGGAGTGGTGATTGAGAACCGGCCCGCTCTCGATGTCATTCTGCAGTACGACGACAGCGACGCCCTCGTCTACGTGGATCCCCCCTACGTGCTGGACTCGAGAAAGAGGACAGACCACGGATACCGGCAGGAGATGACCGACGAGGATCACCGTGAGCTCGCTCGCGTTCTGCAGGGGGTTGCGGGCATGGTCGTCGTTTCAGGCTACCAGACAGATCTCTACGACGAGCTGTACTGCGGCTGGCGGAGAGTCGAAACGCGCGCCTACACAACCGGGGCACACGGCCGCGGTTGCTCGATTGCGCGCGAGGTCCTCTGGTTCTCGGCCCGGGTCCCTTCACGCCAGGCGCATTTGTTCGAGGAGGCAACTGGATGAAGGTCAGATTGGAAAGCACAACGAAGATCGTTGAGTTGAACGGGGTGCCGGCGCGCGTGTGGGAAGGCGAGACAGAGACAGGTATCAAAGTGCACGCCTTCATCACGCGGATCGCGGCGCTCATCACGGAGGACCTGTCGCAATTCGAACGCGAGCTGAAGAAATGCCGTGCTCCAAGCAATGGGGACGTGCGTGCGTATCCGCTGAGACTGATGCTCTGAAGCGAACGGTCAGCCCAGAGAGTACGGGCAACATTTTGAGAGAGAGGGGAGGGAAAGGTCATGGAAGAAAAGATGCCGCCGACGGTAGGGCGAATCGTGCACTTCTACACGAAGGACACGAGCAAGCATTTCAACGGGCAAGGGGAGGGTCCATACCCGGCAATCGTCACACAGGTGTGGACTGGATCCGGGTCGATGGCGAACCTGAAGGTGCTCCCTGGCTTCGGTGATTCCTGGGACGCGGGAAGCATCTCGGAGAAGCAGGAGGCCCTGCAGCTAAGCCATTCTCAGTACTGGGAGTGGCCGCCCAGAGTTAGCTAAGCATAAGCAAAATGCCCGCCCGGTGTTGCGTGCCCGGGGGGAACGAGACGCCGGCCTGCACCTCTAAATGCTACGGGAGGGGTGTGCTGGTGGGGTAGGGCGAGCTCGGGGCGGCCCCTCCCAGAAGTACCGCCCCTGGCGAGCTTCATGGTGTGACGCTCTTTTAGAGTAAGGGGCCGGTGGAGGCGCGCCGAAGCCGGCCAATTTTTCAGGGAGGGATCCATGGCGAAGTACAGGAAGAAGCCGGTCGTGATCGAGGCCACGCGGTGGTTCAAGAACGGCGATCATCCGCTGGACAATCCAGAGTTCGTGGGCTCTACGCCCGATGATCCGCTCGAAGGAAAGATCGTGCGGTTCTACAGGCGCCCCGACGATTCCGGAGAAAGGCTTTGTGAGAAATGCGGCGTTAAGATGAACGATCACGGGTGGATCGACACGCTCGAGGGTGGTCATGTCGTATGCCCGGGTGACTTCATCATCACCGGGGTCAAAGGGGAGCTCTACCCCTGCAAGCCGGATATCTTTGCCGCAACGTACGAACCCGTTGAGGGCTGACCGTGGGCGACAAGACGAAGATCGAGTGGGCTGATAGTACTTGGTCGCCAGTCACCGGTTGCACGCCAGTCAGCGCCGGGTGTGAGCACTGCTACGCGAAGCGGCAGGCTGAGCAGATGCAGAGGCAGGGCATCGAGAAGTACCGGAACGGGTTCTCTGTGACCGTCCACCTGGATGAGATGGATAGGCCGAAGCGCTGGAAGAAGGGGAGGCGGATATTCGTGTGCTCCATGGGGGATCTGTTCCACGAGCGCGTTCCGGGCCAGACGATCCTGAGCGTCTTTGACGTCATGAGGGAATGCCCGCAGCACACGTTCATGGTGCTGACCAAGAGGGCGCAACGAATGGCGTTGGAGCTGCACGGGATGGATGTCCCCTCGAACGTGTGGGTGGGAACCACTGTTGAGAACGGTCGGGCGAGCTTGAGGCTTTACTCTCTGGGAGAGGTTTCCGCCGCTGTTCGCTTTGTCTCTTTCGAACCACTTCTCGAGGATCTTGCTGGCGCATATTTGCCTGATGCTTTGGATCGGGCCCACATCGATTGGGTGATCGTCGGCGGGGAGACCGGGCCCGGAGCGCGCCCGATGGAGAAATCCTGGGTGATTCCGCTCCGCGACTACTGCCAGCAAAGAGGGATCCCTTTCTTCTTCAAGAATTGGGGAGGCGAGCGCCCCTGGTCTGGGGGCCGCCTGCTCGACGGCACGACCTGGGACGAGGTTCCGGAGGTGCGAAGTGCAGAAGCGTTTCACAGCTCCCGCTGATCTGCTTCACCAGGCTGAGGAGTACGCCCGGCTGGACCATCGAACCTTCTCCGAGCTGGTCTGCGAGGCCCTCCATCAGCATATGACGCGATTCGAGAAAAAAGCCCGGAAACGATCAAAAGAGGACCTGGCGGCCAGAGTATCGGTCCTGGAGGAGATCGTTCGCCAGAAGTACGCGCAAGTACATCCTGGCCGAGTTTCAAGGCAGGGCTGAGAGGAGCATAGACATGGATTTCTGGTATTCCGGCTTCACCCCTCAGGTCCAGCATATCCTCCCCACGATCGCCATCATGCTCGTGAGCGGGCTGCTGTGTTTTCTGACCTGGCTCGCGACCCGGTATCTCACGAATGAGCAATGGCGCGCAAGGATTCGGGACTATATGCCAGAACTTGCTCGCACAGCCCTGGAGGCAGAGCAGGCGCGCGCGGACTCCGCGGAATCAGTTGCGAAGGCAGCCGCGGATGAGAGAGACGTGCTCGCGGCAGAACTCAGTGCCGTCCGGCAGATCGTGTCCAGCCCACTGAGCCTGGTTCGGGAGCAACTGAGGAAAGCAGCTCGGTAGGGGGAACGGCAGGGAGGGGACCGTGGAATACAACCTGATCATCAACCAGGCCGCGTTGCGGAATTGGATCAAATCCGGGGCGGTCACGGTGAAACATGCGCTCATCATCGGCTTCATCCGAGGACTGAACGCTGACGATCCAGAAGTCAAGCGCTACATGTTCAACGGGTACTACCTGATCTCGCGCGCCTGGATGCTGGGAGAGATGCCGCTCTTGAAGATCAAGGAGGACACGCTCTCCAAGCAGCTCAAGTACCTGTCGAAGTTGGGCCTGATCGACCTCATTTCTGCCGTTGATAGCCATCACCGCTACCGAATGTACGCGCGTCTTTCCAAGCTGTACTTCCAAGAGGAGGCGAAGCGCAGAAAAGAGGTTGGTGAGGGGCAAAAGAAGGGGAGGTCGGCAAAAATATCCGACGGAGAAAAAGCCGACGGAGAAATATCCGACGGAGAAAAAGCCGTACGGCTTTTGCAGCAAAATCCGTCGGACGAAAACACGCCTGATCATATTAAGAATGATCATAAAGAGGCTGACGGCACCGCCCCCCTGGATGGGGCGGTTGCCGACAGCCAAGAACAAGAAGTTTCCGCCGAGGCTGAGTTCAAGGCGGCGATCGCGAAGCTGCCGGCCGAAATGAGACGGATTCGGCAGGTGCGGAGAATGGAGCTCAAGCAGGCCGATCTTCCCGGCCTGGGCCCGCCGGCTGATTCTGACACCAAACCCGCCCCCTCTGAGCCGAAGGGACCTGATCCGTGAACCCATTGCGGCCAGGAAAGTCGATCGGGGGCCATCGGCCTGATGTGCTGAGGCCGAAGGGAAAGCCCCAGGAACACCGGGGGCGAGGCTTCCACCGATGTTTGATGCCAGGGTGCCGAGGGCAGGTAGAGACATACGCCACTGACCTGGCGAGTTGCCAGTCTTGCGGCGCCGACTATTTCGTGCGTAGGAAGAAGGACATATGGACCTTGCAGCTAATCAAGAAGGGCCGACAACAGAGCTGACCGAGTCGCTCATGGCGCGTGTGCGGCGGATCCCGCAGCTGGTGGACCGCCAGGTGTTGCTGATCAAGGCCACGGGCGGCTACAAGTTCATGATGTCCTTCGCGGCGAGTGAGGCGGAGGTCAGAGCGGCCGCCGAGAAGTCGATTGCGCAGATGTGCGCGCTGCAGATGAGACTTGCCGTGGCCGAGGACCTTCTGCGCAACACCTCGGTGATCAACCGGTGCATCGAGACCTATGAAGAGCGCGTGAAGGAGTTGCTGGTCTATCTTATGGGCCCGAAGGTGATCGAGGCGGCGGCGGAGCGGAAGGAAGAGGAGCGGTGAGCAAGTTCATCGTCTACTTCATCAAGCGAGTGAACTCCCTGCCCAGGATGGGAGAGGAGATTGAGCACATTGTGAGCAACCCCCGCACGCTGCGGCGCCTTGGCCTGCCGGAGTACAGCGCCCGGATTCGCGGGTATCAAGTCGCCCTGTTCAGCGGCAAGACTCCTTGCTTCTTGGTGAACCGCTCGGACACCGGCAAGCACGAGGACTGGCTGGAAGACTACCAGCTCGAGCCAGAGCCCGACTGGAATCTCATGTGCTTCCTAAACAGGATGCGTGAGATGAGGAAGCCGTACAGAACGACGCGACGGGGACCGGATGGAAGGCTCATTTCAGTCGAACCGGGAGACGTAACAGGCAAGCCGCTATTTCGTACCGATGGTCATCATCAACGAGCGCCGTCGTCGGCGCGATTGACGGAGAGGAGGTTAAAATGAGCGAGGAAAATATTCAGGTCGCGCTGAGGGACGGCCTCATTATCATACGAGCAGGATCGTACACCGAGATCAATCTCAGCAGACAGGAGGCTATCGAGCTGGCGGGAAAGCTCCGGGATAGCGTGTACCCTGTCAAAGATCTGGGAATGCAACTGGGCAAGGATGGCTCGATAGAACGCGTGGTCGAGCTCCCGTTCCCGGATGACTCGGCGCGGTACATCAGGTTGAGCGCGGCGGTGCTCTTGCGATGAAGCTGATCTACGCCATTCACTACCACCCGGGCTATTGCGTGGTGGCGATAGGCACGCGGGACGATCCTGTCATTTGGGCTTTCGTTGTGAGGATGAATTGAAGGAACCACTATTCAAATTCAAGTCCGTCCCCGTGAGGATGATGGACGCACTCATTCTGACCAGCAGCCGCTGGTGGAGGTTCAAGCGATGGCTAAAGAAGCTGCTCGGAAGACCACGGTGGAAGCAATGAGCCAAGCTGAGATTGATGTCCTGGCTGAGCGCCAGAGACAGATATTCGAGGAAGGGCACGACGAGGCGCACGACGATCTATGGACCGGTGGAGAGCTTGCGGAAGCAGGAGCATCTTATGCGCTTGCTTCTCATAAGCCTGCACGCGCACCGATTGAATGGCCATGGGAGTCCGGATGGTGGAAGCCAAAGGATCGACGACGCAACCTGGTTCGCGCCGGCGCGCTCATCATAGCGGAGATCGACCGCTTGGACCGGGCCAAATCATGAGCGTCCAGGAAGATCAGAAGGCCCTGCAGCGGATCCCCGAGTACCCGTACTGGGAGATGGCCGCGCGGAAGTCCAGGTGGCGCAAGGCGATCAGCTCGAAGCCGATCCCCGTGACCCTCACTGGCTTGAGGTACCAGGTCAACGTACTCATCGTGAAACCGATCGGGGCCGACCCGTATGCGGTGTACGCCTCGGCAGTGGGGATCCCAGTCCCATTCGCCAACTATCGACCAGGCACCGTCGAGGTGGATAGCATCCGCTGGTGGAAGGCGTTTTGAGTGTCGATCGTGAGGCAGCCGCAGCTGATTTCTCTCGCCACATTCGAGCTGATCGAAGACGGGCTCGCAGACCAGTTGCTCGTCACTTGGGGCCACTGGCTCGGAGGGTGCAAACGTCCCTTCGGACGTCAGAGTTTTGGACTCCAACTGCAAGGGATTGGGATCATTTCGGTTGCTGTCTCAGCGTCGACAGTGAACAAGAGATGCGGCGGGTACGATCGGAAAAAATGCGTGGAGCTCGCGCGACTGGCCTCGAGTCCCGTGTATTCCTGGGCAACTCGAGTATGCCTTCGACTCTGGAGGGAGATCGCGCCAACGGTCTGGCCGTACTGGCCGGTGAAGGCTTGCGTGTCGTATCAGGATGCGGTCAGGCACACCGGCAACATCTACAGGTTCGACGGCTGGACGAAGGTGGCCGACGTCCGCGGGGGGAAAGCCGGGGGGAACTGGAGCAGGGGCAAACGCTACGGGCCAAAAAGCGTCTGGGCCTATGATGTGGGGCTGTGAATGGTGGGAAGAAAATGCACGGTATGCGCTCATGCGAAAGCCCAGGAAATCAACAAGGCGATCGTGCGGGGGGACTCATACCGCGCCATTTCGCACCGGTTTGGAGTCTCGAGAGATGCGACTCTGCGTCACAGAAAACATCTGGCCGCCCAGCTCTTCAAGCTGGAGGAAGCGAAGAAGCTAGCCGATGCGAGATCGCTTCTTCAAGAGGTCAGAAACAACAGCGAGCGCATGTACAAGATGTTCGATGCCGCGGACTTGTACCTCCGGGATCCCGAACATCCCGCCCGCTACGACCTGGGGCCGCGCGCGGAGGACGTCGCGGTCACGTATGTGGACCAGCAGAAGGTAGGCCGGGGCAAGAAGGCGAAAGTGTTGTGGGTAAGGAAAAGGGCGCGGCTTTCCGAGTTGCTCAAGCGAACGAGGAAGCCTATCACAGGCTGGTACTACAGGATTGCGGATCCCCGAGAGCTCTTCCTCAAGACGGCTCTCGCGTTGAACAAGCAACTGGAGCTCATCGGCCGCCTGAATGGGCAGATCAAAGATGTGCAGCTGCCAGTATCCATCGCAGATCTATGGTTGCGGATCCGAACCGTGGTATGGATCGCCACGGAGAAGCATCCTCAAGTTCGTGAGGCCATCGTGAGGCTGCTCGAGAAGCAGGCGGACCAGGATGAAAGCGGCCTGTGAGCTCACAAGGACCGAGCTGAACGAGTGGATCTACCAGCTCTCCATCACTCGCTACGTCGAGTCGCTTGGATTCGAGCCCTATCTCTGGCAGAAGGAAATCTATCGAAGCGAGCACAAGCGGAAGCTGATCAACGGAGCACGGCAGAGCGGGAAGAGCACACTGATATCCTCAAAGCCCTGCCATCTATCAAAGTACTGGCCCGGCAGCCTATCGATCATCATAGCGGCTACGGAGGAGCAGGCGATCGAGGACATGCGGAAGGTGAAGGATTTCATCGCGCGGGATCCGGACTACCCGCGGCTGGTTCGAGATGCCGACACGCTGCTCGAGCTGTCGAACAAGAGCAGGATCGTCGTCCGCCCCGCCACAGAGAAGGGCGCCCGGGGACAATCGAGTCCTGACCTGATCATTCTGGACGAGGCAAGCCGGATTGAGGACGCGGTCTATAAGGGCGCGGTGCGCTCAATGTTGACCGACAACGAAAAGTGCGAGTTGGCCGCAATCTCCACGCCGAACGGCAGGGAGGGATTCTTCTTCCGCGCCTGGGAGTCCAGCAGATGGGAGCACTATGAGATCCGCTCCCAGTGGGACGTGGACGAAGAGGGATGGAGGCTTGTGCCTGCGATGCCGGAGAAAGCATTCCGCGAGCCGCGCGAGAAGAAGGGGATCCGCGCGTTCTATTCGCCTCGCCACAGGAATCTCGAGGAGCAGCAGGAGAACCTGGAGGAGATCGGGCCGCTGATGTACCGGCAGGAGAACAACGTAGAGTTCGTGGAGCCGGAGGACCAGGTCTTCAGCTACGAGGAGGTCGAGAAGATGTTCTCCCGCGAGGTCAAGTCCATGGATTTCGGTCTGGTGAAGGAACGCGAGGTGGCAGCGCTGGAGGTGAGGGGATGAGTCCGATCACAACGTTGCTCAAGAGGTGCGAGGGGTGAGCAAGACGATCCGCGATGACAGACCTTTCCCGATTCAAGACGACTATTCTATCCCGCCTTGCACGGTACCCTGGTGGCTTGCTGAGGAGGCGTACAAGGTCTATTCGGCGAAGTATGGCACCGGTCAAAGCCTTGAACGCCTGGCGGAGCGTGGGGGTTTCGGTAGGGAGGAGCTTACGCGGCTTCTTCGAGGGCCATAAGAACATGAGCGAGACAGGGAGGTGCGAGGGGTGAGTGAAGGCGAACAGCAAGACGGCCGCCAGTCCGTCACACCGCAATTCATCCTGACGAACATGCTTCTCAAGGCCTCCGAGATTGAACATCTGGTGCTCTGCACCAAGACCAAGGATGGCTTGTTGCATGCGTACTGGAGCGACATGAGCAGTGAGCTGGCCATCGGTCTTTTTGAAATCGGCAAGATGAGCGTCTACAACGAGATTCTCAAGCACCATGTCGACGTTGAGGGAGAGGGATGAAGATGATCAGCCAAGAGCAAGCCGGGCGCCTGCTGGTGGCACTGAAGGAAGCGGAGCAGGTATTTGCCAACGAGTGGCAGCACTTCGAGCCATGCGAGACCTGCACTCTGATCCGAGAGATCGATCCTGACTGGAAGGTACAGGATTGAAACAACACATGGGAGGAAGAGGGCGATGAGTAAAGAGGACGGACTTGATTCTGTATCTTTCGACCTGGTCGACGACCTCAGAAGAAAAAAACAGTGTGCTCGGCAAGTCATGGCCAGCATCAACCGTGATTTTCAGACTGTGCCGGCGATGCTTCTTGAGGACCTTAAAGACGTGAGCAAGCGCAGGATTATCGCAAGGTGGCTTTACTGGAAGGTACCGGAGATCAGTCAAACGAAAATAGCATTTGCACTCCTCGGCAGGTATGGTGAAGAGGGGCTGGTCGCGGAGATAGGCGGCCTCAAGGCGAAGTGCACAATCTGTGGAGCCGAGACCGAAATCAGAAGCCGGCGTGACCTGGGGTACCACCTTAAGCTCAAATCATCGGTCTGTGAATCGTGCCATAATAAAATCAATCATTACACGAGTCATCTTGAGCTAGGTCAAGAAATGATGAAACCAGATATGTGGATTCTTGAAAAAGATTTGTGTCCAAGATGCGGAGAGGCTTGGCCGGAGTACCCGTGAAACAACACGCTGTCTGCGTCGACCTGGGGAAGAAGCGCGACCGCGCGGTGTTCTTCGTCATGAAGGACAACCCGCAGATCGTCGACGGGGATAGGCGGTTCGGCAAGCCCGACCGGCTTCTTCATCTCTACGATGTGCTTTTCATCGATCAGTTTGTGAGGAAAAGCTACCCGTCCCTGGTCGAGTCCCTGTGCGTCCTCATGGGCAACAAGGAGCTGAGCCAGGCGAGCGACCTGCTGGTCGACGGGCGCAATGTCGGGGAGCCGGTCGTTGACATGATGCGCGACAAGGGCCTGTACCCAATCCCGATCCTGGCAGGCGGTGGCGAGCAGGTCCACGAGGTCTATGAGGAGATGGGGCACGTTTTCTCCAACGTGCCGACAAAACTGAAGGGAGCTCGAGTCCTTTCGCAGATAGACGTGCCGAAGCAGGATCTGGTCGACGCGGGCATGTTGCTCGCGCAGCAGGGCAGGGTGGGAGTGGCCAGGGGCTTGCATTGGGCTGAGGAGTTCAAGCGCCAGCTCGCTCACTTCAAGGGCGTGGAAAACAAGAGGACGAAGCATAGATCTTACGCTGCGGATGACGAGGACGTGCACGACGATATCGTTTTCACCTACCTGATGGCCGCTTGGTGGTTTACAAGAGGGGGCGAGGCTGTTAGTCCAGAAGACAGGGAACTCTCGGGCGGGAGCGAGAAGCGAAGCGCGGATTGGAATCCCGTCGAGTACTTCTGAGGAGGTTGATCATGGCAAAGCGATCCTCTAAAATGGAACTCACAGCTCCCAGGATATCCGAGGACAGCCTGAAGAGCCTTGAGAAGATCGAAGGCCAGGAGGCGGAGAAGCGCGCCGTTCGGATGCCTGCCTTGCGCGAGGTGGCCAGGCTTTTCAATCCGCTCATGACAGGTTGGGACACGGGTGAGGACGAGAAGAATCCCATTCCAAGCATGAAGGACCTCATGGAGAACCGCGGCTGGAAGGACTCCGTACGAATGGGCGACGGTATCCAGGCCTACGGGTTTTCGCGCCAGAACCCATGGGTGCGGATCGCGATGGAGGATGAGGACCTCATGGAGGAATCCGACGTCGCTGACTGGTGCCAGAACGCAGAGTTGCACTGCTCTCGCCAGTTCGGACGCAGCAATTTCTACGACGAGGGCCGGGCTGCGGTGAGGAGTTGCGGAGATTTCGGGACCGCCATCATGGTGCGCAACCGGAACAAGGAACGCAACTACCCCAGCTACAGGAATCTCCACATAGGGCGCTCTCTGATCATGGAGGATGAGAACGGCGAGGTTGACGTACTTTTCTACGAACTGTGGCTGAGCGCATTCGACGCCGTGCGGATGTTCGGCGAGGCTTCTTTGCCCGCCACGATCCAGGAGGCTTACCGGAACAACCTCACCAGCAAATGGCAGTTCTACCACCTGATTTTCCCGCTGGACAAGTTCGATCTCGACTTGGGACGGCGATCAATACGCGGAATGCCGATCTACTCGCTGTACGTTTCCACCTCGCCGAAGTGGAAGGCTGTGAGAGAAGGCGGCTACGAGGTGCCGAACTTCTGGGCATGGAGATGGAGCAGGGCGAGCGACGGGTCAGCCTGGGGGACGGATGCCCCAGGGCTTCTTTCGGTCTCCGATGTGCGCCAGGCCAACGGAATGCGGAAGGAGTTCAACCGACAGATCCTGCTCAAGTGCAGGCCGCCGATCAAAGCCACGGAGGGCATCGCCAACCGGCTCAATCTCACTCCAAACGGCGTGACGACGATCCGGCCGGGGCAGGATTACACTGCAGGCCTGGTGATCGGTGACCCAGTACCTATTCTGGACATGATCAAGTACATCGGCGAGGACGTCGACGATACCTATCACACGAAACTGTTCCTGGTTCTCTCTCAGACCATGGACCAGCAGCGCACCCTCGGCGAGGCCGGGATGATCAAGGGAGAACAGGCGGCGATGCTCACAGCATTCATGGGCAGAATGAGCATGGAGTTTCTGGAGAGGGCCCACGAGGACATGGTTCAATCCGAGCTCGAGGCCGGGCGGATGCCTCCTCCCCCTGCCGTGCTTCAAGGGAAGAGGATAAGGACCGACCTGGTCTCACCGCTGGCCCTGCTGATGAAACGGTATATGCTTTTGGATCCGACGCGGCAGTGGCTTTCGGAAGTCATCACCATAGGAAAGAACTTGGACCCGACGATAGTGGACGTTGCGAATGTCGAGAGGTATGTACGGAACGCTGCCGAGCTGTACCACGTGGACCGCAGAGTCGTGCGCGATGTCGTGGAAGTGGAGAAGCGACGTCGGATCCGCGCGGAGCAGCAGCAGGCGATCCTTCAGGCTCAGCTTGCTGCGCAGAAGGCGGAAGCGGGAGCGAAGGCGTATGCCGCGGGGTCCAGGGCACCGGAGGCCGGAAGCCCGATGGCGGCGGCGATGGGCCCAGCGGCGTGATCCTACGGCGGTTTCTCACAACACTGAAAGCCTGGAAATGGTGGAAGAAAAACCACACCGAGCGGGTCTACACGCTTCTGAGTCAGGAGGATGCGCGCAAGATCATCTGGATCACCTTCGAGACGCGGACCATGCGCGTGAACTACGCTGTGCTGCCCGACAGTCTTGACCTGGAGCAGAGCCTGCGGCAGCTCATGGCAAAGGCCGAGGAGCGCCTCCGAGCGCGGCAGGCGGACGAGGCATCGGCATCGTGAGCGACGAATATACCGCGGAGGAAGTCAATCAGGTCCAGAACGAGCGGGCGCTGTTCCAGCGGGTGCTGCTCAAAGACAGCGACGGCAACAACGTCATGGCCTGGATCGGCAATTACTGCGGCGCCTGGGCGCAGGATCCTGCCGTTATCAAGCCCGAGCTGATCGCGTTCTGGAACTCACTCCTGGGCATGTGCGGCATCGTGCACCCAGCTAACCTGGAGGAGATCGCCGAGAAGCTCAGCCAGGCGGCCAATAACAGCGACCTCGCGGAGATCCGTGAGAGGATCAAACAGTCAGAGGGAGGGGCGAATGCGCAAGGATAGATTCGATTTCGATGTGCCGCTCAACTGGTTCGGGGATGCCGATCCGGCAGGTGGAGCGGGAGGCGCCGCCTCTGATGGCGGCGGCGGAGAGGACGGAGGGGATGGGGCCGGGGGGAAGGGCGTAACGGTAGCGTACGTTTCCCAGATGTCCCCAGAGCTCCGCGCGGACAAGGAGTTGATGAAGCTGCTGCAAGAGGCGCCGAAGATCTCCGACTTGGCCACGCGTTACCGGGACCTTCACGTGCGGTCGAAGCGCTCGATCGTCATCCCGAACGCGGAGAAGCCCGACCCCGCCGAGGTGAAGGCGCTTCGGGAAGCGCTGGACATACCCGAGAAGGAAGACGGGTATGCACTCAAGATCGACGCCTTCAAGGACCTTCAAAGCGCGCAGCCCACGGCGCAGGCGGTGACAAAGCATGCGGCTGCATCCTCGATGACGCGGGTTCAGGCCCAGAAGACGCTGGATTTCATTCTGGGAATCCAGAGGCAGGCCCGGGCCGCGGCCGAGAAAGCCGGCAAGGAATACCGGGGGTCGTTCGAGGTGAGGCTTTTGGAAGCCGTGCAAGGTGATACGAAAAAGCGAGATGCGATAGTCAACCTTGCCACGCGCTTCTGGGTGAAGAGAATCGGAGACGCTGCTCTGATCAAAAGCCTGGACGCAACTGGTCACATTCATGATACCGCCTTGGCGCTGAAGCTTGCGAAGGTCGAGGCGGACATGAGTGAAGAGCCTTTCTTCGATGGCGAAGCGGGCCCTGTGCGCAAAGGGGCGAAACAGGGAAAGATGGGGAGCTACGATCCGGAGTTCGAAAACCGCTACGGCGGGAAAGGGACGTGACGATGGGCATACTTGAAACCGTTCTTTCGCAGCTGCCGCAAGAGGATCCCGTAAAGCCAGCGGGGAAAGAGGATAAGCAGGCAGGCAATCCCGCGGCGGCCAAGGCAAAGGCGAAGGTGGATGACGCTGCCGGTGGGGAGAAACCGGCTAGCAAAAAGACCGATGAGCTGGAGTTGCCCGCCGAGGAGCAGCCGGAAGAGGAACCGGGCTCCACGGGGGCAAAGAGAACTGGCAACGATTACAGCCCCGGGTTCAAAGAAAGATTCGGGGAGAGGGCTTGACAACTAGCGTCGAGGTTGTCACAAGGCACTCAGAATAGATATCCAGGGTTCCTGGATAGCGGCCCGATTGGATCGGGGCGCTGGAAATGGACCTGAAAGGCCGTCCCGCTGAAACCGGGTAGGTAGTAAGAGGGGACATCCCGCCAGGGGACAGGACGGCACTACCAACCAAACAAACGCCGCTGATCGCTCACTGCTCGCCGTCTCAAGACGCAGCGAGAGGAGGACAGCATGCCTACCATCCTTGCCAATGCCGCACTGACATGGGCAGAGGTGGTGAAACGCGCAGGCTTCGACGACGACGCCTCAGTGCTTGGGGAAATCGCTCAGAGCAACGAGTTCTGGGACGAGGTGATCTGGTTCCCCACCACGCACGGCTTGTACAACAAGCAGCTCCAGGCGAAGCGCCTGGGCAAGGGCGCATTCTCGAAAGCCTACGGACCCACCACCGACATCTCCTCCAACACGGATGAGATCACCGAACCGGTGAAGCTGTACGAAGGTGACAGCAACATCGACGACCGCATTTTCAAGGGCGTCCCCGCAGGCGGCGCGTATTCGCTTCGCGACGGAGAGGACGGACTGAACCTCGAGGGGATGATCCAGGACCTCTCGTACCTGCTCGTCTACAACCACGAAGGCGACTACCCCGACGGCTGGAAAGGCTTCTGGCGGCGCAGGGGCACTCTTTCCGTGCCTGGTAGCCCCCCACTGACCACATGGGGATGTGGCGGCACTGGCTCGGACCTCACGAGCATGCCGATCTTCGAGTTCTCCAAGAAAGGTTTCTACCTCGCCTATCCGCCAAACAGCGGAACGCCGGGCCTGAAGAACGAAGACCGCGGCCTCAACAAGATCCCGGTGCCCGTTGGCTCAGGAACCTACTGGGCCTGGATCAGGCACTACGAGCTCTGGGCGGCCATGGTCCTTCGCAACAACATGGCGATTCAGAGGCTGGCGAACATCGAGACGGCAGGCGCGGCGAACCTCTTCGATCCGTCGATCTTCATCAAGGCGAAGAACTGGTTGCCTGGGGTGGGAAGGAACGCGGTCGCGTTCGCCAACCGCACCCTCAAGGCCCAGGTGGACAACAACGCCTACGCCAAGACCAACGTCTGGATGACCGTGCGCGAGGTTCAGAATTACGGCCCCATCACCTTCATCGCCGGGGTTCCCGTGCGAATGTGGGAGGCCCTCCTCGAAACCGAAACCGCGATCGCATAGGAGGCCACCATGCGCAGCGCACTGGAAGATTTTGGCGCCATCGCCCTGGCCACCAAGGACACCGACGTCTTTGCTGTCGACGAGATCGACTGGGGGACGATCGACGCGCGGTTCCGCTCGACGATGCACCAGACCGGCGTCCACCCGGACGCCGTGGTCGTGTACAACGCCGCGGCGGATTTCGTTGCGGGTGACGGATTCATCCCGTTCATCGTGGATGGAACGGCAACCGCCCCGACCGACAAGGTCATCACGGGCCCGCAGGTGGAAACCGTCACCGGCGCCACCCCGAAGAAAGGCATCGCGTGGGTGCTCCCCATGCCGAGGATGCACCGCCGCTTCATGAGGGCGGGTGCCACGCCGAAGAGTACGGGAACATTCACCGCCAAGAGCGTGAAGGCCTACATCGAGTACGGCCCGAACGCCGGGCTGGGGATCCTGTAGGGAACCCCTGATCTGAAATCAAGCCCCCTGCCGACCAGCGGGGGGCTTCTCTCGAGGAGGAGCACATGGCGAAGTTCTACTGCACGCAGAGGTTCTACCAGGAGAGGACCTACTATGAGGGGGAAACCTACGACCTCTCCAAGGACGAGGTCGCCTCTTTACAGAAGTCCGGGCAGATCAAGCGCCTGCAGCCGGCGGATGCTGAAGCCCATGCCATGCTCGCCGGCGGGGACTCCCCCACGGCGGCCACGGCAGAGGGCAAGCCGCGGGAGAAGATGAACCGGGCAGAGCTCTTGGCTTTGGCCAAGGAGAACGGCATCGCCGGGGCCGAGGAGATGACCAAGGCCCAGCTCAGCGAGGCACTCACGGCAGCCACGGCAAAGTAAGCCATGGCGTCCGGCATCACGTACCCGTCGAGCTGGACAGACATCGCGAACTTGGCGCTGACCCGGCTGGGCTCCGCCAAGATCAACAACCTCCTCCAACCCGACAACGAAAACGCCAGCTACTGCAGCATGTTCATCGGGCAGGCGGTGGACGACGTCTACAGCGAGCACTCCTGGAAGGGCGCGACACGCCGCATCGAACTCGCCCAGCTGAGCGAAACTCCAGCCTTCGGATTCTCCTACTTCTACCAGATGCCCACCGACTGGGTCCGAAACCCAGACCAGGAAAAGGAAGGCGGGCGCTCCAACATCGACACTGACGGCCAGCAGTACTCGATAGAGGGGGATCGGCTGCTCACGGACGCCACAGAAGTCTATATGGCCTACATCGCGCGACCGGATGAGGTGAGCAAGATCCGTCCCTACCTGCGCACCGCAATCGCGCTGCGCCTTGCCTTCCTCCTGACTACTGCCCTGACCTCTGCGGAGTCGTTGGCCAACCGTGTGGCGGCGGAGTACTCCGCCGCAATCAACAGCGCGATCGCCAACGACAACAAAGTCAGGGAGGAGAAGACCCAGGAGAAGGAGATGGGCGCGACTTGGTTCGATGAGATGAGGTAGGCGAGTGGCCAACGTCACCCTGCTGATCAATGACTTCTCCAGCGGCGAGCTCAGCCCGAAACTCGAGGGCGCCGTTGATCATCCCTCGTATGCGAACGGGTGTCGGATCATGGAGAACTTCATCCCGATGAAGCCGCGGGGATTCCGCACGATCCCCGGCAGTTATTACTGCGGCGCCGCGCCCGGGCCGGGGCGCTTGGTGCCATGGTACGCGAAGAACGGCACCTACGCGGTGGAGCTGACCAACGCCCTTGCACGATTCTGGAAGTTGGACGATACCACGCATGCAACGACGATCGTGATGCCCTACGCGGCCGCACAGCTCCCTGCCGTCCAGTGGAAACTCATCAATAACGAACTGTACCTGGTCCACGCTACCTACG
>Ga0315274_10005339_pt1 | contig 18787 bp, 16 predicted proteins | sample YL17G02_20_MG_FD_203700 | JGI IMG/M metagenome (GOLD analysis project Ga0315274, IMG submission 203700) | Sediment microbial communities from Yellowstone Lake, YNP, Wyoming, USA - YL17G02_20 | ecosystem: Environmental > Aquatic > Freshwater > Lake > Sediment | place: USA: Wyoming | collected... | reverse complement strand
GACCGCGGTGGATTTCGCGAGCACGGCGACGCCGGGCGAGAGCAACTATCTGCCGTTCCCCGGTCTGGTGATCAACGAAATGCTGGCCCACACCGATCCGCCGCTGGAGGACGCGATCGAAATCTACAACGAGACGGCCGCGGACCAACCGATTGGCGGCTGGTACCTCAGCAACACGCAGGATGAACCGGCCAAGCTGCGCCTCGCCGAAGGCACCGTGGTCCCCGCGCACGGCTATCGGGTAATCTACGAGTATCAATTCGGCACCAACACGGCGCCGGGCGTCACCACTCCCTTCACCTTCAACTCCGCCCACGGCGACCAGGTGTGGCTGTTCCAGACCAATGGTGCCGGCGGCCTGACGGGCTATCGGGTGCACGTCGGGTTCGGCTCGTCGGAGAATGGCGTCTCCTTCGGCCGCTACCCGGCCAGCGTCGGCGTGGATTTCGTGGCGATGAGCCGGCGCACGTTCGGCATGGACAACCCCGGAAGCGTCGAGGCCTTCCGCACCGGCCAGGGCGCGACCAACGCCTACCCGCTGGTCGGACCCGCCGTCATCAACGAGATCATGTACCACCCGCCGGACGTCGGCACCAACGACAACACGATCGATGAGTTCATCGAGATCCAGAGCGTGACCAACGCGCCCGTGAACTTCTTTGACCCTGCCGCGACGACCAACACGTGGCGACTTCGCGGCGCGGTGAGCTTCACCTTCCCGACGAACGTGACCTTGCCGGTGGGTGGGTATTTCCTGCTGGTCAGCTTCGACCCCGCAGCCGATGCGGACGCCCTCAATGCGTTCCGCAACAAGTATGGGGTTTCGCCGACAGCGCGGGTATTCGGTCCGTACTCGGGCAAGTTGAGCAACACGGGCGAGAGCCTGCAGCTCTTCAAGCCCGATTCACCGCAGATGGCGCCGCATCCGGATGCGGGCTACGTGCCGTTTGTCCTGGTGGATCAGATCAACTACGGTTCGACGGCGCGCTGGCCGACCAACGCCAATGGGGGCGGCACTTCCTTGCAGCGAATCACCGCCACCGCCTACGGCAACGAACCCCTGAACTGGCGGGCAGCGCTCCCCACGGCCGGGCGCACCAACGACACGCAGAATCCGGACAGTAATGGCGACGGACTCCCGGACGCGTGGCAGACGAATTACTTCGGCTCCATCACCTCACCGCAAGCGGCGCCCGGCGCCGACCCCGACCAGGACGGGTTGACCAACCTACAGGAATACCTGGTGGGCACGGTTCCCACTTCCGCAAGCAGCACGTTGTGGATTGAGATCGAACCGATCACGGGCGCGAATCGCACGCTGCGCTTCAACGCCGTGGCGGGTAAGACCTACACGGTCCAGTATTGTGACTCGCTCGCCTATGGCGTGTGGCAGAAGGTCGCTGACGTGCAAGCCGCGGCGGGACCGGTCGAGGTGGTGGACAACGATCCCGCGGCGCAGACCCGCTTCTATCGCGTGGTTGCCCAACCTTAGCTTGGGTTCCAGCGTTGACGTTCCAACTCCGCACGCTCAACTTCCCGCCATGAGCACGGTCGCCGAGATCGAAGCGGTGCTCCCCCAGTTGAGCACCGAAGAACTCCTGCGAATCGAGCAAGCGTTGCACCAGGAATATCGCCAGCGTGGCGGCAACATCATCTACGATGATTCCCACGGAGTGGTGACGGATGCCTACTTGATCGCCTCGGCGGAGGACGCCTTCGTGGCCTACGACAAGGAGGAGTCCGAACCTACCCGAGCTCAAGCGCGGTGAGGTCTGGCTGGTGGACTTGCTCGTGGCCGTCAAAGCCCGGCCTGCCGTCGCCTTCAACGTTCCCTTCCTCGACAACGAGCGCGCGGTCTATGCCGGCCTACGCGATGCGGGTTGGGGCCTGCCCCGATAACTCTCCGATTTGCTGGGCGAGCTCGCCTGCCTGCTTTTCGAGTCCGGTGCTTTCCTTTTCCAGCAACTTCGACCGCTCCGCCGCCAACTCATCGAGCATGCCGGGTTTGCTCTGCGCCAACTGGCAGAGTTCGTAATCCGGGCTTTCCCTCAGGCGATTCAGCGATTCCAGGACGTTGACGATCTCCAGCTCCAGCGTTTCGTAGAGCCGGCGCAACTGTTGGAGTTCGCGCTCCTCGCCGAAGTCGAGGCTCTCCCAGCCCTGTCGCATTATGAAGCCTTCCGGGTCCTCGGCGATTTCCCGCAGCGTCGCGATGTCCCCATTGTCCTTGGCGAGATTGATGGCGCTGGTCAGCTTGTGATACGTGGCCAGCTTGTCCGGCTGATTTGCGAAGCGGTCGGGATGGTAGAGCTTGACCAGCTTCTTCCAGAGCCGCGTCAACTCCGCTTCCTCCGCGGCGGTGAGTTCCTTCCTCTGCGCGACGGACGTCGCCGTCTCGTCGTATTCCTTGTCGGTCTGCGCTCGGGCCTGGTGGTAAGCCCGCTCCGCTTCCGCTGCTTCTTCATCGCCGCCGCGCAGCAGCAGATCCAGGTATCGCTTCCGATAATCCACGATCAACCGCAGCCGGTCGCGTTTCTGGTAATGCTCCCGGAGACGGCGGAAAAGCTCGGCCTGCATGACGTCCACGCGTGCCTTCTCCCGCGTGTACCCCGCCTCCAAATCGGCCAGCCGCGCTCGCGCGCCAGCGACCAATCGGCGGAGGACGCCTTCATGGCCTATGACAAGGAGGAGACCGAACAGGCCCGACATCAAGCGCGGTGAAGTCTGGCTGGTGGGCTTGGGCATGGCCGCCAAAGCCCGGCCTGCCGTCGTCTTCAACATCCCCTTCCTCGACAACGAACGCGCGGTCTATGCCATCGTGCCGCACACGACCGCGCTGCGCGGAGGTCGCTTCGAAGTGACTCGGGGTCGGTCCTAACTATTGACACTCGCCTTCACGCTTGGTCGTCCCGCGCGTCGTGCTCAGCAGGTTGGACACATCAGGCAAAGGGCATGCACCGGCCAGCCGGTCTTCGCGCACGCCTCGCCCAGGGGTGCCCAGAAACCGTTTCCGATCCTTGTCATCGCGGAAGATCGGCTCCCGCCGATCCCCCCGGTTCATCACGTGATAGATCGCTCCCGGGTACTCGACTCGCAGCTTGCGCGGCATTCGCAAGGACTACCTCCCGCCAACCCTGTGTCAATGTTTGGGACTGACCCCTTCCAGAGCCGACCGATTTTTCCGATCACTTGCTGCAAATAGCCGTGACCAATTCAGGAGGCAAGGGTCGGCAAGCGGTAGGGTTCGCATACCCGTTCATCGCCCACGTAACATCCCTTCTTGAAACCCAAATAGCACCACTCAACACAGGTTCTTCATCAAACAGAGAATCTCGTTCGCGCCTGACTCCCTGAACTTGCCAAGACCCGTTTGCCTTATCCTCAGCGACATCATGAACGATGTGACCGAAAAGGACATTCTCGAATTCCTCGCGGTCGTAGCCCGTTCGAATGTCCGCTACCACAGCGACCAGCAGCGGGATGTTGTTCTGTGTTGCCAGATCTCGATAGTGTTCAACCTTCTCCTTCAGTTTCCGCCGCAGCGGTGCTGGATTCACGAAAACACACCTTGAAAAGCCGATGAATTGAATCCCTGGAAAGCCTCGACCTCTGAATATGATCTCAAACTGCAATCCGCCATTACAGAACTGGGAGCCGATTCTGGAATCACCGCCTTCGAGCCATGTTCTCACGGCGCCTACAATCAAATCGTTCTGAGCAGAATAGTCATTTCGCCATTGATCTACGTCTGAACAATTCTGAAGGGGAACAAAAAAGTTGCTGTTCTTCGTGAACTCAATACGCAGGTCAACGTCCATTCTAATTTCTCGAAGCTTTAGCTGAACGTCGACCAACTGCTCGTTCTTCATATCTTCGTGACCGGAAACATTCTTGGTGAACACATCAATGACGAGCGCCGAAGAAGACCAGTCCGGCGTCTGCGACTTCCCACCGACTCGCCATTCCCGCTCATAGTCTTCGAATGGCAGTCCTCGCGATTTCAGGAGATTTCGGAGAACCAATTCGTGATAAGTGTGCCGGCACTGCTGAAGATCCTGTAGGTTCTTGATTGCTTTGGCTTGGGAAGCGGGTGGCAACTCGGCCACCCATTTCTCAATTTCATCTCGCATTGGCTGACATTCTGGCTCGGTTGCAATGAAGTAGCCGAACGGCCTCAATTGTCGTGGCTTGCTTTCGTGGCAGGTGCGAATCTTTTGTATCCACTGCTCAGTGAAAACATGCATCGTCATCGTCCTGCCACGATTCTGATTTCCTCATCGGTTAGGCTCCAATTTTGGTTTTAGCGCCGTCAGCAGTGGCATATTAGGCTGGTCTCGCCCCGACGGAGCTTTGGCGAGTTTTCGTGGGCGGTCTTGGTTGAGAGCGAGGAGTTGGGCGAGCTTCATAGCGCGGCGGTGGCATGGGCATGCGGGCGGGGCGCTCAACGTTCGACCTCCTTTTGCAGCAACTTGATTTCATCGGCGGAGAGATCGAACAGGCGATAGACCCGGTCGTTCAATTCGGCTTCGGCGTCGTTCAAGGCGCGGGTGAGCCGGGCGTTCTCGTCCCGCTTCTCCCGCAAATACGGCTCCCATTCATCGGCGGCCCTTGGGTTCTTCAGGGGGTTGGTCGGGAGTTTGAAGCTCTGCTTCAACGCGTCGCCGAGCTGATTCAGCGAGAGTTCCCACCACGCCTCGGCCTTTTGGTTCAACTGCCCAGCCCCGCCTTCCGAGAAGGCTTGGAGCAGCCGGCGCTGGAAGTTGATCTGCCCTTGGTAACGCTCCTGCCCAACCGCGCTGCATGTCCGCGCCAGGTTGGCGATGGCTTGCCGCTCAGTTTCGGGAGCGTCTGGGATGGGCACCTGCTCCATGAACTGGGCGATCAACCGGTATTGCCAGCGGTCCCCGCGCAGACGCAGAGGCTGCGCCGTCTTGCTGATAAAGAACCAGGTCGCCCACGAGGATAGGATGCCAAGCAGGTAGTAGTCGCCGCCGGGGATGATGTAGCCCGTGTTGCCCAGATACCGGCCTCCGGTGTCGATGCTGAAGCGGGGCAGCTTGCTGATGTCGGGCCAGACGATCTTCGGGCCGTCGAAGGCATCCCAATAATCGCAAGACCGCAGCTCCCACCAGAACTTGCCTTGATCCGTCCGCTTGATCGCCGCGTCTCGAAATTGATTCAGATGCTCAAACACCGATGGATGGGTTTCGCGGAAGACTTGCTCGGCGTCATTCGCCTTCGCTGACCAAGGCCATGAATAGTTCTCGCTGGATTTCAGCGTAATGAGAAACTGGACAGAATCCTCAATGTAGAATGGGCGCAGGTGGGTTCCCTGAACAAATGGTTTCAGGATAGCCTCGCTCGGTGGGTGTGCTTGCACGAGGCGGTTTCTGGTGGCCTGATCGATCACGAAAGCCTCGTTCAGGCCGGTCTTGATGCCATAGAAGAAACCTCCTGTCGCGTACACGGCGAGCGCCCGGCGACCGTTTGCCATCTTCTCCCGCAGTCCAATGGCGCCCTCTGCCTCCAACTGCCAAGGAGCTTCTCCAAAGCGTCCGGAGTTCACAATTGGGGACACGGCGATCTCAGCGGACAGAGTCTCCGGTGGTCGGCCGACCGTCAGCCACTTGAACAGCCGCATTTCGCCGCCGGGCGTGTCCTTCGAGACGATCGTGATCGAAGGCCGGATCATTTCCGCATCTTCGAATGGCTGGAATTCCCCGAAGTCCACCATGGATTCCATCCGCACGTTTGCGGAGAGGAACCTTCGCAACGGCGCGCCGAAGTTTCCCCTGACCCAACTGCCAGAGGTGATGAACGCCAGCCGGCCTCCCGGTCGGAGTACTTCGATGCCCTGTTCAAAGAAATAAACGAAGATGTCCGCGACGCCGTGGTAGGTCTTGAATCGTTGCTCCCAGTAAGGTTTGAACGGCGCCAGCCATTCCTGGCGGATGTAGGGCGGATTGCCCACGACGACATCGAAACCGCCCTGGGCGAACACTTCGGGAAAGGCGGCCGGCCAATCGAGGGCCTTGGGATGCACCGCCGGGTCGCTGATGACGCTGTTGCCCTCGCGGATGGTGTGGTCGAGGCTGGTCAGCGCCTTGCCGCGCGCGGCGGTCTTGATCCACAGGCTGAGCTGGCAAATCTGGATGGCCTCGGCATTGAGGTCCACGCCGTAGAGGTTGTGCTGGAGAATCTGCCGGTCGAGATCGAACAGGGTGCGCTGCCCGCGCAGTTCCTCGAGGCGCGCGTTGGAGATTTCATAGACCGCGTGAAGTTGGTCGAAAGCTTCGATGAGAAACGCGCCGCTGCCGCACGCCAGGTCGAGGATGCGGAGGCGCTTCAGGTCCTCCTGCCACGCCTCCCAGAACCGGATCAGGGCTTTGCGTTGCGGTTCGTTGAGCGCGGCCAGGTCGTAGGCGTTGGGATCGGCCAGCGCCTTGCGCGCCGTGCCGCTGGCTTCGGCCTCATGCGTTTTGCGCAGCGCTTCAAAGCGGACCTGCAGGACGCCACCCAGCGCCTGTTCCACGATGTAGCGGGTGATAAACGCCGGAGTGTAGAACGCGCCTTCCCGCTTGCGCCGGGTCTTCGCCTGCTCGTCATCCGGCGGGACGCCCCCGGTTTCCAGGCTGTGGCGCAGCCGCTCGAGGTCGGTGATGGATTGCTCGAAGATGTGACCGAGGATGTCCACGTCGATTACCGAGCGGACTTCGGTGCTCTCGTCCTCGTGCGCCACTTCGCGCGGGGGCCGGTAGTCGTAATCGCCCAGCTCCTTGAAATGGGCGCAGACTTCGTCCGGCACCTGGAGGGCGTCCAGCCCTGGATCGGGCGCGAACAGGCCGCCGTTGTAGGCGGGGATGTTCAGGCCGGCATTGCCGGTGTCGATGGCACGGAAGAGACCGCGGAAGTTGGTCCAGATGGGCTTCGGATTGTAAGGATCGTGATGCGTGAAGGCGTGCTTCAGGGTTCCGGCGGGCAGCAGGCTGCGATCTTCGCAGAAGGCGCAGAACAGCACGCGGTCGAGCAGTTTCTGGGTGCAGCGGAGGATTTCCGGCGGGGCGATGGCGGCATTATCGTGACAGAGCCGGGTGAGGACTTTCTGGCGGGTGTCCGCGTAGAGGGCGTAGAACCGGTTGGTCAGTTCGCGTCCGACCGACTCGGAGGCCTTGAGCAGTTCGTAGAGATGGCACTCGCGTTTCTCCGGCACGATGCGCTCGGCGCCCAGGAGGAATACAAAGCGTTTCAGCAACGCGGGATCGGACGCCAGGCGGACGGTCTCGAAGCGTTCGTAGGCGTGCTGGTTGGAGCCTTTGTGGTACAGGCGGGTTTCCCGCATGGACGTCACGATGATCCAGTCGCACGGGAGATTGATGGCGTAGCGATACGCCTGGTCCACGGCGGACATGCGCCGCCCGGCAAAGGGACGGTCCAGCGGGTCGCGGGTGCCTTTGCCTTCGAGGGCGACGGTGAATCGGGTCGTGTCCTTGTGAAACCGGCCCAGCACGGCATCGGCGAACTTGCCGTCCACCTCGACGTGTCGTTCGCGGGACAGGGTGAAGGTGTCCGCCGGCCCGGCCGGGCGGGTGTAGCCGAGCAGGTGACAGAAGATGTCGGTGAGGAAATCCGGGAGGAGATCGGATTCCTTGAAATCGTCCGCGCGGCCGGAGGCGAGGAGGTCGGCCCAATGCTGGAGTTCGGGCTGCAAGGCCTGAACCCGCTCCGGCAGGGCGAAGGACCGCACCTGCTGGCGGATGACCTCCGGGTGAAAGAGCGGCTTGGATTCGACGGCCATGAGTTTTGAAAGAGGTTAAGCAGGGACGGAAAAAAACCAAGCGTGTGGGTGGTCCGGAAAGATGTGGGCCGGAGTGCCTGACCGGAAGGTCTTGTCGCCGGTGATGTGTTTCTGAGTCCACCCGACGAAGGCAGCGAGTTTGTCCCGGCTCGGCATGGCGGGATTTTACGCGAGGCGCACGGGCCCGGCAATGCCGAGTTGCAGCAGCTATTCCATCGCATCGAGCATCTGGAACCGCTCCAAAGCCAGCCGGTCGCATTCGGCCAGCGTGTCGGCGTCCTGTTCCGTCTGGGAGTAGCCCGTGAGGGTCGGGACTTGCCTCCTATGCGAGAGGCTTCCAGCTTCCCAGCGGTTTTCCCCTGTCGCCACCGTCATCCTCCGGCAGACGGGCCGCGCAATATCTCCGCGAACAACTCGTAAACGACGGCGCGCTTTTCGGCGAAAACACAGCGGGCCACCCGCTGGCCGCGTTCGCCATAGAAACGGACGATGATCCGATAACCGCCCACGCGAAGTCGCGCGTAGCCGGCCAGGTCCGCCTCCAGTTGTTTGAGATCTCCCTTCTCGCGCTCCAGACCGCGCAGCCCTGCGCGCAGGCGTTTCCTCGGTTCCGGCGCGAGGGCGCGCACGAAGCTCGCCACTTGCGGGTCCAGTTCGACTCTAAGCTTCATCGAGCACCGACAGCGGCAGGTACTTGCCCTTGCCGGATTGGTCCCGGCGGATTGCCCGCATGGCCTCGGGATTGGCCAGGATTTCCATGGTCTCCAGAAGGGCTTCCATCCGATCTCGGGGCACCAGGAACGCCACCGTTTCGTTGTTCTGGCGGAGGGAAAGCGTCTGCTTGAAGCGCACCAGCCTGGGCAGTTGCGCCTGGGCTTCGGCAAGGTCGAACGTCGTCTTCACGCCGATCTTCTAACACGACGCAGCGGGGTAAGCAACGCCCGCATTTCGCCCATGTATTCTCGGCCAGGGTTCGGGGCACCACCAAGGTTCCGGCTCAGACCCGCAAGTTGAGCAGGCGCGCAGCGCCGTCTTCACGTGGCGGTCCCTACCAGACATCCTGCTCATCCTGTTGATCCTGTCGGGAAATTCCGCCGGACATCTCGTGGCCCACCCGAGGAGGAGACAGGATGAACGGGATGAACAGGATCGGATTCGCGAGTCCCTGAGGGACATCCTGCTCATCCTGTTGATCCTGTCGGGAAACTCCGCGGGCCATTTCTGGGTCGGAATCGGCCTTCTGCACAAGTGGCGAAATCCCGCTTCGCCTTTTGGCGCGGTGTGCGCTAGCGTCGAGCCACTGTCGATGAACGCCACCGCCCGCCGTCGCTCCTGGTTCCGACGAATCCTCCGGATTCTGCTGTGGACCGCGCTGATCCTCCTGGTCCTGATCGTCGCCCGCTGCTTCTACGCCTTCCGCGATCGCTCCCCCGGCGCGGACTTCGTCCTCAACCTCGACGACCGCGACGCCCGAAGCCAACCGCGCCCGCTCCGGGTGGGCTTCGGTCGGGTGAAGATCAATCCCGACCTCAGCGATCCCGCCCGGCCCGTGTGGCTGGCCGGTTTCGATCAACACCGCGCCGCCACGAAGATTCACGATGACCTCTGGGCGGTGGCGTGCGTCCTCGACGACGGCACCAGGCGCTTGGGACTCGTTGTCCTCGACGCGATCGGTTTGTTTCACGACGACGTGCTGAAGGTTCGCCGGCGCCTCGCGCCGGACTGGAAGATCCAATACGCCATCGTTTGCACCACCCACAACCATTCCACGCCCGATCTCATGGGGCTGTGGGGGCCGGACTACTTCCACACGGGCGTGGACCCGCGTTACCAGGAGCAGGTGATCGCGGCGTCCGTGAAAGCGCTGGGTGACGCCGTGGCGGCGTTGCAGCCGGCCCGCGTGGCGTTCCACGAAATCCCGACGCCGCCCGACGGCCTCGTGACCGACACGCGCAAGCCGCTGGTGTTCGACTCCGATCTCCGGGTGATGCACTTCACGAACCCGACGAACGACAGCACGATCGGCACGGTGATCAACTGGGGCAACCATCCCGAAACCGCCTGGAGCCGCAACACGGAGATCACGTCCGATTACTGCGGCTACCTGCGCGATGCCCTCGAACACGGCGTGGTGCAGGACGGCCAGGTGCGCGAGCCCGGGCTGGGCGGCGTGCACCTCTTTGTCAACGGCGCCGTGGGCGGCCTGATGACTACCAGACCCGACGTCACGGTGCGGGATCCCTACTTGAACCAGGACTTCCAAGAGCCGACGCACGACAAGGGACGGGCGCTGGGGCGCCAGCTCTTCAAGCGCGTCCGCGCGTCCTTGCTCAACACCAACGCACCGGCCACCGACCATGCGCCCATCTCGATCCAGGCCCGGACCGTGATGCTCCCCCTGGACAACCTCGGTTTTCTGCTCGCCCCGGTCCTCGGCCTGATGGACCGCGGTCATGCGCAATGGATGAAGATGCGCAGCGAGGTCGCCCTGGTCACGTTCGGCGACGCCGCCATCGCCTGCGTGCCGGGCGAGATCTACCCCGAGATCGTGAACGGTGGCATCGAACGCGCACCGGGCGGCGACTTCGATATCGACCCGGTGGAAGTGCCGCCGATCCGCGAGTTCATGCCGGGCAAGGTCAAGTTCCTCTTCGGCCTCGCCAACGACGAGATCGGCTACATCATCCCCAAGTCCGAGTGGGACCGGAAACCGCCTTATCTCTACGGGTCGGAGCATGGGGTCTATGGTGAGATCAACTCGGTCGGGCCGGACACAGCCGGCGTCATCCATGCCGCATTGCGGGAGATGTCGAAACCGCGATGAAACGCTGGCTTCGACGACTGCTGCGAGTGCTGGCGCTGGGCCTGGCACTGATCGTCGCCGTGCTGTGCGCTTGCCTGGAGGGTGTCGATCACCGGCCCTATTTCCGGGCGCCCTACTACGAATCAACGCGCGCGCGTTTGAACGCGGCGCTGACGAATCAGGCCTTCGTGTTCGGACCGTTGCGGGCCGGGTTCGGCAAGGCGATCCTCACACCCACCTTGAATGCGGCTCAGGAGAATCCGGAGCGCGGCCAATTCCGATCCGTGCCGCTCGCCGGATACGGGAATCGTCGGGGCCGCCCGGCCACCGGGGTCCACGACGACTTGTTCGTGAAGGCGGTGGCGTTTTGCGTGGGGGCACGAACCGGTGTGGTGGTGAGCGCCGACGCGTTGATTATCCCGCGCGAGGTCGCGGAGGACGCGTCGCTGCGGCTGGAACAGGAACTGGGTTTGCACCGCGAACAGGTCTATTTCGGGGCCACGCATACGCACGCGAGTCTGGGCGGCTGGGGCGAAGGAATGGTGGCGGAGGCGTTCGCCGGCGGCTTCCAGCCGGGCATCCGACGATGGTTCGCGACCCAGCTCGCCACTGCGGCGCGGCTGGCGGTGGCGGACCTTTCGCCGGCGGCATTCGGAGCGGGGAGTTTCTCCGCGCCCGCGTTTGTGCGGAATCGGCTGGTGGGAAACCTGGGCGGCGTGGACCCGGCGTTCGATTTCGCCCTGGTCAAACAGACCGACGGGGACCTGGCGGTGCTGGGGGTCTATGCGGCGCACGCCACTGTGTTGTCGGATCAGGTGATGGAGTTCAGCGGCGATTACCCCGGCGCCTGGCAACGCGCCGTGGAGCGCGCGACCGGCGGAATAGCGATGTTCCTGGCGGGCGGCGTGGGCAGCCACAGCCCGGTGGCGGGCGAGAGCGGCTTTGCCGGCGTCGAGAAGATGGGCGAGGCCCTGGCGCAGTTGACCGCCCAGCAGCTTTCGACCCTGCCGCTCACCAACCAGCTTGCGTGGGGCGTGCTCGGCCTGCGGGTGGACCTGCCCGAGTTGCACGTGCGGCTCACCGACGACTGGCGGCTGCGTCCCTGGCTCGCGAAGCGCCTGTTGCGCGTGCAGCCGCAAACTTACCTGCAAGTGTTCCGCTTGGGGAACGCCCTTTGGGTTTCGACTCCCTGCGACTTCAGCGGCGAGCTGGCCGTGGCCCTCAAGGAGCACCTGCGTCTCCGCAACCAGCAGGCCGCGATCACGAGCTTCGGCGGCGACTACATCGGCTACGTGATCCCGGACCGGTATTACCACCTCAACAGTTACGAGTCGCGGTTGATGTCGTTCTTCGGTCCGACCGTGCCGGACTATTTCGAGGAACTGATCCGCTCGCTGGCCGGAGGGCTGGCGGAGCAGTGAGCTCGCGGCCACGGTGACGCAGCTCTGAGCTGGAACGAGTGGAGAAACCACAGATCGACACAGATGGACACAGATTCCAGAGCCAAGGAGACTCCCGCTCTGGCGTGGTCGCTTCACGGAACCGTCAGGTTCTGAAGGGGCGCCCCTCACCGTGATTCCTCGCGTTTTATCTGTGTCCATCTGTGTTCATCTGCGGTTTCGAGTGAATTGATCCGGCTGAGCCCGGGGCCGGCATGGCCGGTTGCCCTATCCCAGCAAGCCAAACGGGAGCGCCAGCAGCGCGAGCGCGAAGTCGGTGAATGCGGCGAGGAACACCTGGACGGCCCTGATCTGAATGATGACGATGAGGAAAAGGAAGCTGAACTGGCTGAGCAGGCGATAGGCTTCGTCGCTGATGCCGATCAGGTTCCTCAGGATGTGGCCGCCGTCCAAGGGGGGGATCGGCAACAGGTTGAAGAAGCACAGGAACAGGCTCAGGCGCGCCAGCTCCAGCCCCGCCTCCACAAACGAACCCCCACCGCTCCAGTCCACCAGCCGCGTGATTCCCAGAATCGCCACCGCTGCGACCACGTTCATGGCCGGACCAGCGCCGGAGACGAGGATGTCGTCGAGGCGGCGGTGGTGGAAGTTGGCCGGGTTCACCTCCACGGGTCGGCCCCAGCCAAACAGCATCATGTTACCGCTGGCGGCGCCGAGAAACGTCACGATGAGCGGAAGGATGATGGTGCCCAGCCAATCGATGTGGGCGAGCGGGTCCAACGTGAGCCGGCCTTGCAGCCGCGGGGTGTCGTCGCCGCAGCGCGTCGCCATCCAGGCGTGGGCAAACTCATGGACGCTTACCAGAGCCACGAAGCCCACAAACAACATCAGTCCCCGGATCAGAAGTCCCTGGTCCATGCGGCGTCAACCAGTGTGCGGACTTCGCCCCGAGAAGCAGGGAAGCCGGGTTCCCGCCGCGCGAACGTGCCTCCGGCCAGTGGGAAGGGCGCGGTTCATAGCAACGCCTCCTGCCGGCCGGCCGGCGGTTTGACCCGCAGCCTCCGGTAGCTCAACTCGGTGGCCACGCGGCCCTGCGACGTGCGGTTCAGGTAGCCTTCCATGATGAGGTACGGCTCATACACCTCCTCGAGCGTGTCGGGTTCCTCCCCCACCGCCACGGCCAGCGAGTTGAGACCGACCGGCCCGCCGCTGAACTTGAGGATGATCGTCTCGAGAATGCGCTTGTCCATTTCGTCCAGGCCGTGCTCGTCAATCTCCAGCATGGCCAGCGCCTTGTCCGCCACGTCGCCCGTGATCCGGCCGTCGCCGCGCACCTGGGCGTAATCGCGCACCCGGCGTAGCAGGTTGTTCGCGATTCGCGGCGTCCCGCGGCTGCGCCGGGCGATCTCGTGCGCGCCGGTGTCGTCGATTTCCACGCTGAGCAACCGCGCCGAGCGGACGATGATCGTCTGCAATTGCTCGGCGGCGTAATAGTCAAGCCGCTCGCGCACGGCGAACCGGGTGAGCAAGGGCGCGGTCAGCAGGCCGCAGCGGGTCGTCGCCCCGATCAACGTGAACCGCGGCAGACTCAGGCGCACGCTGCGGGCGTTTGGCCCCTGATCGATGATGATGTCCAGCTTGAAGTCCTCCATCGCGGGATAGAGGTATTCCTCGATGGTCTTCTGCAGACGATGGATCTCGTCGATGAACAGCACGTCGCCGGGTTCGAGGTTGGTGAGCAGGCCCGCGACGTCCGCCGCTTTTTCCACGGTGGGGCCGCTGGTGGCCTTGAGATTCGCCCCCATGGCCTTGGCCAGGATGTGAGCGAGCGTGGTTTTTCCCAAACCCGGCGGGCCGCTCAGGAGGATATGATCCAACGCTTCGCCGCGCTGCCGGGCGGCTTGCACCGCGATCTCGAGGCGCTCGCGGACCTTGATCTGGCCCGTGAACTCGGAGAAGAGCGACGGCCGGAGCGTCATCTCCAGCGCCACGTCGGGTCGCGCCAATACGTCGGAAAGCGTCCGCTCAGCCATTGTCGCGGGAGCATGGGGAAACCGGCCAAGAGCGACAAGGTAAAAGGCGTCGGGGCAGAAGACCTGGGTTGCCGGCGATACTCATTTCTACCTCCCTGCCTACACCAACACGCAGTTTCTGTTGGATCCGAACTACGCCGCGTTCAGCGGCTACGTGCCGTCCGCAGCGGTCTTCAAATGCCCGGAGGACCACAGCGTGCTCAAGCGGAGTGGAGTCAAAGGCGCGCCCCAGATTCGTTCGTACGCGATGAACGCCTTCCTGGGGTGGACAGGAGAGGCTAGTGAGCTTGATTCCGGGTACAAGTTCTTCGTCAAGTCATCCGATCTGGACGCCGCTTCCCCGGCCGAGCTATTTGTTTTCCAGGACGTGCATCCGGACAGTTTGTGCATGCCCGCCTTCGTGGTGTACATGCCGGGGGACAGCGCGGACGGTTTCTATCATTACCCATCCAGTCTGCATGAGGGCAGCGGGGTCCTGACGTTCGCTGACGGCCACGCGGAGATCCACCGGTGGCAGGATCCGCGGACCGTCAAGCCGGTGACGGGAAACATCCTCGGCCACTGGGACAAGTCACCAAGCAACCGTGACCTGGACTGGCTCCGCCAACGGACGACGGTTTCCTCCGAGTAACGGCCGGTTGCCTTCCGCCGTGCCGGGCCGAATCCCGTCGGGGGCTCTCCTCGCAGTCGGTCTGGATCACCGGCATAGGCGCGGCTCGGGCCGTCACGTCGAGATTGGTTTGGGGCGACGGAACCGGGCGGTGATGGCCACGAGGACGAGCAGTAGCCCCAGGACACACACGATGGTCGCGCCGATGGGCAGATCGAGCTTCGGTGTCAGACCCAGGCTGATGAGGCTGGCCAGCGTGGCGACGCCCCAACCGGCCGCCAGGCGGCCACGCCAGGAGTCCGCCAGGTAAGTCGCGCACACCGCGGGCACGATCAGGTAGGAGAAGGTTAACAGCACACCGCCCAGGTGCACGAAGCTGGTGACGACAAAGCCGAACAGCAAATAGAACAGGAAATCCCACCACGCGACCGAGGAACCGCTGCGCCCAGCCGCTGCGGAATCCTGCGAGATCGCCAAAAACTGCCGCCGGAAGCGATAATGCACGACGCCGATCACCGCGAAGAGGGCGATGGTCTTCAACACCTCGTCGGGCGGCACCACGAGCAGTTCACCGACCAGCGACCGCTGCAGCTCTTCCTTGCCCCCCGTCGTCTGCGTCAGGATCAAAATCCCCGCCGCGGCGGCCACGACATACACCACGCCGATCAGCGCCTCCTGGGGCACACGCGGGTGTCGATGGCGTGTGAGCGTGAAGATCATGGCCCCAACCAAAGTGAACGCCGCGGACCAGGCGTAGCTTTGCCAGGAGTGCAGGTCGCAGCCGGCGAGCATCGCCGCGCACGTACCCAGCGCCGCCACCTGGGCCAGGGCGAGGTCCACGAAGATGATCTGCCGTTGCACCACGTGCAGGCCGAGATAGACCAGCAGCCAGGGCAGGGTCAGGCACGCGATCAGCGGCCACGTCATCACCGTGAGCAGGTCCAAGGCGTTACTTTCCTCCCCCTTCGAGCGCCTGGGCGATCGAAGTCACGAGGTGATCGATCAGGTTCACGTAGCGGTCGCCCGTTCCTTTCACCCCGCCGGGCAGATACGCGACGTCCACCACGGTGGCGCCGGTGTTGCGCGCCACGGTCTCGGCCGTCCTCCGGTTCAGGTAAGGCTCCACCAGGATGACGCGCACGTTTTCCTGCTTCATCCGGGTCATGACCTCGGCCAGATGGGCGGGGGCGGGTGGGAGACCGGGTTTGGGTTCGAGGAAGATATCGATCTTCAGTCCGAACCGCCGGGCCAAGTAGGGCCAGGAGTCGTGATACGCGACCAGGTGCCGGCCGCGGTACGGCTCCATCCGCTTCTGCCACTCGGCGAGCTTGGCGTCCAACTGGTCGGTGAACCGCTTCAGGTTCGCGCGGAAGGTGTCGGCTGACGGGGGATCCAGCCGGCTGAACGCCTCCGCGAGGTGGCCGGCCACGATGCGCGCGTTGGCGGGATCGGTCAGGTAGTGCGGATTGCCGGCCGCGTGGATGTCGCCCTTGGCGCGGTCGAGCGTGGCCGGGACATCCAGCATCTGGACCCCTTGATTGCAGAGGATGCGGCCCGGCGTGCCCGGGGCCAGGCGCGGATTGCGCGCGCCCTCGAGCAAGGGAGGCAGCCAGCCCAACTCCAGCTCCGCGCCGCCCTCGATCAGGGCGTCCGCGCGGTTGAGCTTCACGAGGAAGCTGGGTTTGGCATCCACGAAGTGCGGATCCTCCGTGGGTTTGGCCAGCGTGGCGACGTCCACGCGGTCGCCGCCGATTTCACGGGCGAGGGCACCGAGGTCAGAGGTCGTGGCCACGACGTTCAGGGCCGCGTGACTGCGGCTGGGAAAGCCGGCGAGCAGGACCGCCGTGAGCAGGGGCATCAGCCAGTTCGTGTTCATGGTTTGCAGGGAGTCAGCGGGTCGCTCAGAACTTGTGGGCGGCGTGCGCGCCCAAGGTGAATTCCATCTGCAGCCACACCGAGTGGTCCACGCCCTCGTCTTCCCGGTCGTCGAGATTGTACTGAAGCCGCAGTTTCGAGTACTCCGTCGGGAACCAGGTGAGGTTCGGCGACACCCGCCAGCGCGGGTCGCGGTCCGGGTCCGGCTCAAACGCGCCGGTCTCGCTGCCGACCCAGTCCCCGCGCAGGCCGACGACCCAGCCTTTGCGAAAGCCGTAGGTGAGCTGGGTATAGAACCCGGAGTCCGTCAGTGTCTCCGCGGGGAGCGGGTCGGGCTGTGCGGGATCACTGCCGTCATAGGCGCCCGCCTCGTAGCGCCGGACCATGGCCTCGGTCTGCCAGGCGACAAACGGGAAGCCGCCGTGATGGTTTGCCGCCTTCCATTTCAGGTAAGCATCCACTCCGTAGATCTGGGTTGAGGTGTGCTCACCGGACGCGTTGGGGCCCACGGCCGCCGACGCGCCCGCCAGCAGGGTTATGGTCGAGCTCAAGTCAAACGACACGGCGTATCGCGGGGTGAACAGCAGATCGCCGAAGGAATCGAGATCCCGGTCCACCGCCGGCCGGCCGAACAACGGCTCACCGTCGTGATCGCTGCCAAAGCTGGAGGCCGTCCCGCCGAAGCCGTTCTGGATGGCCAGGAACAACTCCGAATAGAACGGCGTTGGCGCGAGCCACGAAAGCCGCGCGCCGGGATTCCGCAAGCCATCCGCCCCGAAGAACCGGCCGTTGACCAGCGGCACATCCACGAAGCTCCACGCGTGGGGATGCGTCGGGTTGAGCCGGCCGAACTCGGTCACGAACTGCCCGGCCTTGATCTGGAGATTGCCGGGCAGCGACGTGGTTTGTGCGTACGCTTCCTCCAACTCGAAGGTCGATTCTCCCTCGCTGTCGATCTGGAAGATCAGGTTGGCCTGGGCGCGGAAGTAGGGATCTACCGCCCCGTCCAGCACCAATTCCAGGTTCTGCAGCGTGAAGCCGTTCACCCGTGGGTCATGGCCACCGAGTTGCACGTCTTCCACGTTCTCCGCCGTCGAGCCGCCGGCGGCGATCAACGCGTCCAGTGAGAGATTCAGATAGCTCCGCGAAGATCCAAGCAGGCGGAGCGGAGCGTCCAGCGGACCGGCGGGCCTGGGTTCCGGCGCGGCGGACTCGGGCGGGGCGCTGGTCACCGGTGCGATCGCGTTGGTCGGCAACGACTGAATCTGCCGCTCCAACGACTCGATTCGCCGTTGCAGTTCCTGTTGGGTGCGTTGCGACTCCTCCTGCAACTGCTGCAACTGGCGTTGCAGATCCTCGACGCGGTTCGTGTCCTGGGCCGACAGCCCTACGACCGCCAGCCACAAGGCGGACGACCATGCTCCAACATTACGAATTCTCATGTTTCTCCTCAAGCGGGTCCGCCCAGTTGCGACCGGTGCGGACGATTCCAAGCCAAATCTGTCAGCCAGCCCGGGCTGGCCGACACTCATTACCTCTGAGGAGGCTGGGAAGGAGGAGCCCGCTCCCGAGCCACTGCATAGCGGTTCTGCGCGGGCACAGCCGTGAAAGCAGGCGGCAAACCCAGGGAGAAGATCAAAACGAAGCCGGCCAGCCCACACCCGACCGTGGGGGCTTCGACTTGGCCTCGGGCGAACGAGCAGACCAGACAGAATGGATCGTCGCCACCAGCGCCATGGACGCATCGATGGAACGGTTGCGCCTCACCCAGCACGGCCAGCGCGAGCAGGATGCCAACGAGTCCGGCAGCGATGCCCGCCCGGGAACGCGCGCGCGGTGCTGTCCGCCAAAGTGCCATTCACGGTGAAGAGAGCACAGTCGCCGACGCCGCGCAAGCCGAACGACGCCGATGACCACGGTGGCCAAAGGTCGTTGCACTTCACCGCCCACGCCCACGTTCACCGCCATCGGGATGAAGCCTACCGCCGCGACCAAAGCTGTCATCAGCACCGGACGCAGGCGGACCAAGCAGCCCTCCCGCACGGCTTGCTCCAACGGTGGCCCGTCAGCGAGCTTCTTCTTGATGAACGTCACCAGCACCCGGGCGCGGTAGAACCATTCCGCCCATGCGTCGCACGAAACTACGACCGCAGCGCCTCTGAGGCAGGGAAAAGCGTTGACCGTGACGACGAGATTGCCAAACTGCTTTGTCCCGCCGGTCCACGCAGTGGACCGGCGGGGCTGGTTTTATGCGCTCTGTCAAACCAGGTT
>Ga0315274_10005337_pt1 | contig 18793 bp, 12 predicted proteins | sample YL17G02_20_MG_FD_203700 | JGI IMG/M metagenome (GOLD analysis project Ga0315274, IMG submission 203700) | Sediment microbial communities from Yellowstone Lake, YNP, Wyoming, USA - YL17G02_20 | ecosystem: Environmental > Aquatic > Freshwater > Lake > Sediment | place: USA: Wyoming | collected... | reverse complement strand
CGCCCGCCGCAGGCGGGCGGGCGGGGGGAGGAGAGGGTCGCCCTGCTAGTTGTCAGTCCTCGGCTGCACCGACGCAAGGTCGGTGGGGGCCACTTCGCTTCGCAGGGCGGCCACTTCAGACGGCTGAAGTGTTACCTGAATTCTACACCGGGAGCGACTTCGCCCGCCGCCACTCGATGAGCGTGAGGAGCGGCTCGGCGTGGACGGCGTCCCGGGGATACGGGCTGCCGCCGGCGATCGCCGCGGCCGTCGTCCCGTTGAGGGCTCACCTTTGCCCAGATCCTGAGGGGGCGCCGTGCTGAACGGGGCGTTGGGCCTGTCTCCCCGCTCCGCGGGGAAGCCAAGGCGGCGACGCCTCGCCGCACTCCATAATCCTCCCTGTTCCAGGCTGGCGCACGGTGGAAAGCGGCCTGCACCAGAACGGGGAGGATTGTGGAGTGCGGTGAGATGTTACCGCTTTCAATGCCAGCGGAGCGGGAACACAGGCGAAGGCCTCCACTATCAAGGGCAAGCCTGCAAGATGTGGGCAAAGATCAGCGTCGAGGGGGAGGTAGAAGATGGGCTTCGGCAGATTCTCGCCAGCGAGGGCTACCCCGAGCCCGAAGGAAGTCAGGATTGCCAGCGCGTGACACACCACGGCGCTCCTTTCGCTCGTCGGATGCCCAGGGTCGGGCCTGAGCCTGGGAACGCGGTCATTCTGAGCGGAGTGGAGCGGAGTGAAGAATCTCTGCCGGCCTCAAGGATGTGGCGCACGCCGGCTGAAAGCCTCGCGCGACCTCCAGCACTTCCTCCGGCGTCCACGCCTTCCCCATGCGCTCTCCTTCCGCACTCCCACCGCGTCCTCTCGACGCGCAGTGTACCCCACTCCGCCCTCGGCTGCAATGGCTGTGTAGAGGCAATGGCGGGACGGGGCGCCCTCCGAGGATGCTTCGCCCAACCCTGATTGGCGAAGCCGGCGGGAACGGCCCTCCGCCGCATGGGGCTGGATGGTAGGGGCGGGTCCCTGTGCCTGCCCTAAGCTCTTGCCGTCCAGAGGCTTGGGCAGGCACGGGGACCTGCCCCTACAAGCCAATCATGCGTCGCTGTCCGAAACGGACCACGCCCAAATCGAAACAAGGGAGGGCGGGGGGGACACCCGCAATGGCTGGGGATTCCAAAGGGGGGGCCCTACCGCTGGCATGGCGTGCCCTCCGGTGTGATGATGCCCCGGCTCGTAGTGCGGGCCTCAGCCCGTATCTTCCCAGGTGTGGGCGGCCCGGAGATACGGCCCGAAGGCCGCACTACAAACCTGGTTATGCGCGGCGGGGGGCGGCAGTCAAGCGCCAAGCAATAGGACCGATAGGACCGATAGGACCGATAGGACCTGGGATGGGGCGGGTTTGCTGGGTCCTATCTGTCGTATCGGTCCTATCGGTCCTATGCCGCCGGCATCGGGTCCACGGGGGCGAAACGTGGGGGACGCCTCACATGGCCCGGTCGCGGAGGAGGGACATGGCCTCGGCGCGGGTGGCGGGGTTCTCGCGGAAGATGCCGCGGACGACGGATGTGACGGTGCGGGAGCCGGGCGCGCGGACGCCGCGCATGGTCATGCAGAGGTGCTCCGCCTCGATGACGACGAAGACCCCCCTCGGCTTGAGCGCCTTCACCAGGGAGTCGGCGACCTGGGCGGTGAGGCGCTCCTGGAGCTGGAGACGCTTGGCGTGGACCTCGACGATGCGGGCGAGCTTGCTGAGGCCGCAGAGGCGCTTGCCGTCGGGCAGGTAGGCGACGTGGGCCTTGCCGAAGAACGGCAGCAGGTGGTGCTCGCACATGGAGAAGAACGGGATGTCGCGGACGAGCACGATCTCGTCGTGGGCTTCGTGGTGGAACTCCCGGAAGACGGCCGACGGCTCGGCGCCGATGCCCGCGAAGATCTCCTCGCACATCGCGGCGACGCGCTCGGGCGTGCGGCGCAGGCCGTGGCGCTTCGGGTCGTCGCCAATGCCTTCGATGAAGAGTTGAACCGCCTGCTTGATCTTTTCCTTATCCATGGGGTTCCCCAATTCCCGGGAGATGGCTGCCAATCCGCAATCCGTAATCCGTAAGTGGAGAAGCCGCGAGCGACGAGCCGCGAGCTTGAACAGAGGCGAGCCGCCGTTGGCTTCTGAGGCCCGCCGCTCGTGGCTCGCCGCTCCCCTGGTTACGGATTACGGGCTTCCCTCCTTGCCTCCATCATCAGAGCTTTCATCTCTCTCACGGCGCGCTCCATGCCCACGAAGATGGCCCGGCCGACGATGCTGTGGCCGATGTAGAGGGCTTCGACCTGGGGAATCTGGACGATGGGCCGGACGTTGCGGCAGTTGAGGCCGTGGCCGGCGTGGACGCCGAGGCCGAGGGCGGCGGCGCAGGCCGCGCCATCGCAGAGGCGCGCGATTTCCGGTTTCCGATTTCCGGTTTCCGATTTCAGAACGCAATCGGCAATCGGCAATCGGCAGTCGGCAATCCTGGCATACTCGCCCGTGTGGAGCTCCACAAAGTGGGCGTCGAGCTGCTTCGCCAGCCGAATCTGCTCCTCGTCGGGGTCGATGAAGAAGCTGACCTTGATGCCGGCCTTTCGCAAGCGCTCGACGGCGCGGCGGAGCGCGCCCGGGCGGCGGCGCAGGTCGAGGCCCCCCTCGGTGGTCACCTCCTGGCGGCGCTCGGGGACCAGCGTAACGAGGTTGGGCTTGGCCTCGAGGGCGATGCGGAGAATCTCCTCGGTGCAGGCCATCTCGAGGTTGAGCTCGCCCCGGACGACCTCGCGGAGGAGGCGCACGTCGCGGTCCTGGGCGTGGCGGCGGTCCTCGCGGAGGTGGATGGTGATGCCGTCGGCGCCGCCCAGCTCGGCCAGGACGGCGGCGGCCACGGGGTCGGGCTCCTCGATGCGGCGGGCCTGCCGCACCGTGGCCACGTGGTCCACGTTGACGCTGAGCTCTACCATAGCTGACGGCTCCCGGTTCCTACTGTAGGGCGCAGAGTCCCCACGGTACTGCGCAATGCGTAATCCGCAATCCGCAATGCGTAACCAGAAAAGCTTCGAGCTTCTGAAGAAAAGGCTCGTGGCTTGGCGCTCGCCGCTCGTCGCTTCCTGTTACGGATTACGGATTGCGGACTACGGGTTCTTCTTTTTCTCTGGCGTCTCAGGCGTGCGCTCGGTCGGGGGGAACTCGAGCTTGATCTCGATGCGCTGCCCGGGCGCCGGGCGCACCTGGGGGTCGCGAATGTAGAAGTCCACGGTCCGCGTCGTCTGTCGCAGCTCCGCGACGCTCGTGATCGCCAGGGCGACGAACGCCTGCACGTCGTCGGCGGAGAAGTGCTCCATGCGCGAGCGTGGCCCCACAAAGGCCACGGGGCCAAGGACGCGCGGCTCCATCTCCACACGGAGGCTGAGGGCGACCTCGGGCTTGACGAGAAGGTGGACGGGCAGGCCCGTGAGCGTCTTCTCGGCGCGCCGCTCCGCGACCGTGATCACGACGTCCACGGCCCGGGGCAACGGCTTGACGCGGACCCCGCTGAGGCCCTCCACGTTCACCACGTCGACCAGGCTCACGTTGCGACGCAGGGACTCCTTGAGTCCGGCGACTTGCACGAGCTCCGTGCGGACCGACTTCATCTTCTTGAGGACGCTCTCGGGTCCCTGGACGCTGGCCTGCTCTGGGCTGGGCTTGAGCTGGGCGATCTCATAGTCTTCCGCGGGGCTGATGTCGCGGTCAACCTCGACCGGGAGGTCCCGGGTGGCCATGCGGTCGAGGAAGAAGGCGATCGCCTTCGGCCTCACGTCGACGCCGACTCCTTGCGGAAGACCGACGGAGCCGCCTCCGCCGGTCACGATGCGGATATGCTCGCGCTCGAGGAAGACGCTCCTCGGCTCGCCCCCGGGCGCGGGCAGGGGCTCATCCTTGAGGCTGATCTGGGCGACGAGGCTCGAGGGCTCGATCCCCCGGAGCACCCTCTGAGGGCCGCTGAGGCGGAGCGTGACCTCTTGCTCCTTCTGATAGACCACCGCAACAGGGTCGGGCGCCGACACGAGCCGGACAGGCACTCCGGGAATGGTCGTCTCGTCGGGCGTCTCGGCGACCTCGAGGGTGACTTCGACCTCGGGCGGCTCGACCTGGATCGGCACCCGGCCGTAGACGGGGATCTCCACCTCGCGCTGGAGCGCCACGCGGCGCTGAAGCGGCTTGCTCAGGTCGCTGAGGCGGATCGTCTCCGTCCGCACGGCGCGGAGGTATGCAAAGAGATAGACGGCGCCGCGGACCTTCACCCGGTTGGGCCTGGCCGACTTCCTGAGCGTGATGCCCTCCGGCCGCTCGGGGTCCGTGGCGACCTCGACGTCGAGGGTAAGCTCCTTGACCCTGCCCAGGGTGAGGGAGACCGCCTTGGGCTCGGCTCGGATCAGGTCGACCCCAGGCGGGAGGCGCTCCGCGCTCTGCGGGTCGCGGCCGACCCGGATGTGCGCCGGCTGAAGGGGGATCTCGGGGGACTGGGTCTCGCCCTTGATCGGGGTGGTCTCGCTGAGGTCGAGCACGACCGAGAGCTGGGGCGGCTCGAGCGTGTCGAGCTCGCGCCGCGGCCCCTTGAGCGTGAGGTCCACCGTGCTGTTGTCGAGCTTCAGGAGCGCGACGTCCGGGGGCACGCCGACGACACGCACGGCCACCCCTGTGAAGGGCCGCTGCTCGATGCCGGCCGTCACCAGATAGTACCACGTCACCGCGGCCAGCAGGAAGGCCGCGATCTTGAGGTCGGTGTTCCGCGTGATGGCTCGCAACAGCCGTCGCATGCTGCCGCTCCAGGGCTCACGAGGGGCTCGGCGTGTAGATGCCTCGCAGGATGCCTCGGAGCCCCTCCGAGTCGAGGTCGCTGGTCATCTGGCCCTTGAGCGCGACCGAGATCCCGCCCGTCTCCTCCGAGACCACGATCGCGATGGCGTCGCTGTCCTCCGTCACCCCGATGGCGGCTCTGTGGCGGGTGCCGAGCTTGCCGCCCTCGACGTTCTCGGTGAGCGGGAAGAGGCAGCCGGCGGCGACGAGGCGGGAACCGTGGATGATCGCCGCTCCGTCGTGGAGGGGGGTCATCGGGTGGAAGACCGTCACGAGCAGCGGGGCGGAGACCGTGGCGTCGAGTCGCACGCCGCCTTCGGCGTAGCTGCGGAGGCCCACCTCGCGTTCGATGGCGATGAGCGCCCCGATCTTCCGCCGGCTCAGCGTAGTCACCGCATCGACGAGCTGGTCCGTCACCTCCCTATGCGCCCGGGCGAACAGCCCGAACAGGGGGCTTTGGCCGAGCCGGACCAGCGCGCGCCGCAACTCCGGCTGGAAGATCACGAGCACCGCAAAGCTGAACAGCGCCACCGCTTGCGCTGCCAGGGTGCCCACCACCTTCAGGTCCAGGAGACGGGCCAGGAACAGCACGCCGATCAGCCCGACGGCCACGATCAGCCCCAGGCCCTTGAGGATCCCCGCCCCGCGGCTGCCGCGCAGGAAGCGCAGGACAATGTAGAAGACCAGAGTCAGGAGCAGGATCTCGACGCCGCCTCGCCAGGTCAGATAGTTCAAGGGGTTCATCGGCACTCGTCCGCTCTGGCCCACGCGCGCACACACCCGGCTCAGCGATTATAGCACATCGCGCCCCGGCTTTAAACCCAATTGGTTCCCCCGAGTATGGCCCCTGGTTATGGTAGGCGGCTTTGGTCGCTTATCGTCCTCGTCCGTCGTCCTCGACTCTTTCTCCTCTCAGCCCACGAAGCATCGATTACGAGGACGAGGACGAAGGACGAGGACGATCGGGCAGGATGCGGGTTACCATAACTGGGGGCCATGCTCGGTTTGCCCCGGAGGAGTTGCCGCCGCGGCGAGAAATCCTGCTTGCAATTTCCCCCCAGTTTCACTATCTTTGTGCGGCAACCCTTACCGTGGAAACACCATGATCGGACTGGAGAGAAGGAGAATCGGGTGGACGTGAAGGGTTTTGTACGCGAGCAAGTCGCAGAGATCCGGCGCCGCGTCGGCGACGCCACGGCGATCAGCGCCCTCTCGGGCGGCGTGGATAGCTCCGTCGTGACCGTCCTGGCCCACAAGGCGATCGGAGACCGCCTCACGGCGCTCTTCATTGACGATGGGCTCATGCGCCAGGACGAGCCGCAGACGGTCAAGGCGGCCTTCGCCAAGCTCGGCATCCGGGTCACGATCCTGGACGCGAAGAAGCAATTCTTCGCCGTCCTCGAGGGCCTCACCGACCCCGAGGAGAAGCGCAAGGCGTTCCGCGACACCTTCTACAAGGTCTTCGGCAAGGCCGTGCGGGATTCCGGCGCCCCCTTCCTCTTCCAGGGCACGATCAAGGCCGACGTGATCGAGACGAAGAAGGGCGTGAAGACCCAGCACAACGTCCTCGCGCAGATCGGCATTGACCCCCAGAAGGGCTATGGCCTCACGATCCTGGAGCCGGTGAAGGACCTCTTCAAGCCTCAGGTCCGAGAGGTCGGCAAGGCCCTCGGGCTGCCGAAGGCCATCCACCAGCGGATGCCCTTCCCCGGCCCCGGCCTGGCCACGCGCTGCCTGGGCGAGGTGACGCCCGAGCGGGTCGAGATCGTCCGGCGGGCGTGCCAGATCGCCGAAGAGGAGACCGCCAGGCTCAAGCCCTTCCAGGCCTTCGGCGTGCTCCTGGCCGACAAGGCGACGGGGCTGAAGAAGAGCGGCAAGCGAGACTTCGGCCACATCGTGGCCGTCCGCTGCGTTGCCTCGAAGGACGCGATGACGGCCAAGGTCGTGAGGCTCCCCTGGCCGGTCCTGGAGAGAATCCAGAGGCGCATCCTCAAGGAGATCCCGGGGGTCACCAAGGTCGTCTACGACCTCACCCCCAAGCCGCCCAGCACGATTGAATACATCTGACACCCACCCTCCCTCTCCCTCCGGGAGAGGGCTGGGGTGAGGGGCCTCAGAAGCAGGATTGAGACAGGAACCCATGAAACCCGATAAGGCTCTGCTCCTGCTCGAGGATGGGACCGCGTTCGAAGGGATTCCCTTCGGAGCGCAGGGCGAGGCGATGGGCGAGGCCGTCTTCTACACCGGCGTCGTCGGCTACCAGGAGGTCCTCACCGACCCCTCCTATCGCGGCACGCTGGTCACCCTCACGTACCCTATCATCGGCAGCTACGGCGTCAACGCCGAGGACAACGAGTCCCCCTGCGCCCAGGCCCGCGGCGTCGTCGTCCGCGACTACAGCACCTGCGTCTCCAACTTCCGCGCCACGGGCACCCTGGAGGACTTCCTGGCCGAGCGGGGCGTCGTCGGCATCCGGGACATTGATACGCGGGCGGTGGCCGTCCACCTGCGCGACCACGGCGAGATGCGGGGCCTCATCGCCTCGGGCGAGCCCGACCGCGGGCCGCTCCTGGAGAAGCTCAAGGCCGCCCCCAGCCCGTTCGGCACCGATCTCGTCGAGGAACTGCCCGCCGAGCCGAGCTGCCCGGCGGCCGGAGCCGGGAAGCACCGCGTTGTCGCCCTTCATCTCGGCATCAAGCGAAGCCTGCTGGCGCAACTCGTCCAGCTCGGTTGCTCCGTGGACATCCTCCCGGCCACGGCGAGCGCCAAGGATGTGCTGGCTCGGAAGGCCGGAGGCGTCCTTCTCCCCGGCGGCCCGGGCGACCCGCGTGCGCTCGGCTACGTGGTCGAGACGGCCCGCGCCCTCCTTGGTAAGCTCCCCATCCTGGGCGTCGGGCTGGGGCACCAGCTTCTCGCCCTTGCCCTCGGCTGCGCCGTCAAGCGGATGAAGGTTGGGCACCACGGGGTCAACTACCCCGTCCGATGCCTCGACGACAAGCGCTGCGACATCACGGCGCAGCACCACAGCTTCGTGGTGGACGACGCGGCGATTCCTGCCGGCGTCGAGGTCACCCACCGCAACGTCAACGACCAGACCGTCGAGGGGATCCGGAGCCGGGAGCGGCAGGCTCGCGGCGTGCAGTTCCATCCCAGCCCCGATGAGATGGGAAAGCCGAGCAAGATTCTCGGGAGGTTCCTGGAGGGAGAGAAGTAGGTGCCTCGAGTCTTCAATCGTCCTCGTCCTCGTCCCTCGTCCTCGTTGTCGATTGTTCCTGCCTTCCAGGCTCGGAGAAGATCGAGGACGAGGGACGAGGACGATAGGAAAGGGACCTGACCGTGCCGCGGCGAACCGACATCCGCAAGATCCTCATGATCGGCTCCGGGCCGATCATCATCGGCCAGGCCTGCGAATTCGACTACTCCGGCTCCCAGGCCTGCAAAGCCCTCAGGGAAGAGGGCTACGAGATCGTGCTCATCAATTCCAATCCCGCCACGATCATGACCGACCCGCGGATGGCCGACCGCACCTACGTCGAGCCGATCACCCCCGAAGTGGTCGAGAAGATCATCGCCCGCGAGCGCCCCGACGCCGTCCTGCCCACCCTCGGCGGCCAGACGGGCCTCAACGTCGCCGTCTTCCTCGCCCGGGCCGGCGTCTACGAGCGCTACGGCGTCGAGGTGATCGGGGCCAGCCCCGAGGCCATCAGCCGAGCGGAGGACCGCGACCTCTTCAAGCAGGCGATGATCGAGATCGGCATCAAGGTGCCCGACAGCGGCATCGCGACCTCGGTGGAAGAGGGGCTCGAGATCGGCCGGCGCATCGGCTTCCCGCTCATCCTGCGGCCCGCCTTCACCCTCGGCGGGTCCGGCGGCTCGACCGCCTACAACATCGAAGAGCTCGAGGCCTGCCTGTTGAGGGCCCTCACCACCAGCCCCGTGGGCCAGGTGCTCGTCGAGAAATCCGTCCTCGGATGGAAAGAGATCGAATTCGAGGTCATGCGCGACTGCGTGGATAACGTGATCATGATCACCTCGATGGAGAACGTGGACCCGATGGGCGTCCACACGGGCGACTCGATGGTCGTCGCCCCCTCGCAAACCCTCACGGCGAGGGAATACGCGGAGTACGTCAACTACTCGAAGCGGATCATCCGCAAGATCGGCATCACCGGCGGCGGCGCCAACATCCAGTTCGCCGGCAACCCCGACAACGGCGAGATCGTGATCATCGAGGTGAACCCGCGCCTCTCGCGCAGCTCCGCCCTCGCCAGCAAGGCCACCGGCTTCCCCATCGCGCGCGTCGCCACCAAGCTCGCCGTCGGCCTCACCCTCGACGAGATCCTCAACGACGTGACGGGCAGGACCTACGCCTTCTTCGAGCCGACCGTGGACTACTGCGTCTTCAAGATCGCCCGCTTCACCTTCAAGAAGTTCCCCCAGGCCGACCCCACGATCAACACCTCGATGAAGTCCGTCGGCGAGGCGATGGCCATAGGCCGCAACTTCAAGGAAGCCCTCCAGAAGGGCATCCGAAGCCTCGAGGTCGGCCGCTACGGCCTCGGATTCGACGGCCGCGACTTCCTCGTCGAAGAGCCCCGCGACGACCAGGAGCTCGCCCACAAGCTCATCGTCCCGAACGACAAGCGCCACTTCTACATCCAGCACGCCCTCCAGCGCGGCTACAGCGTCGCCGAGATCGCCAGCCTCTCCAAGATCGACCGCTGGTTCATCGAGAACATCCGCGAGATCAACGAGGTCGCCGCCAAGGTCGCCCAGTTCAAGGGCGGCCTCGACCTCCTGCCCACCGAGCTCCTCTGGGAGGCCAAGCGCAGCGGCTTCTCCGACGTCCAGCTCGGCCACCTCACCGCCTCCGACGAGGTCGCCGTCCACGCCCTCCGCACGCGCCGCGGCGTCCGGCCCGCCTACAAGCTCGTGGACACCTGCGCCGGCGAGTTCAGCCCCGCCCGCCCCTACTTCTACTCCACCTACGAGCGGCACAACGAGAACCGCGTCTCCGACCGCAAGAAGGTCCTCATCCTCGGCGGCGGACCCAACCGCATCGGCCAGGGCATCGAGTTCGACTACTGCTGCTGCCACGCCTCCTACGCCGTCAAAGAGCTCGGCTACGAGGCCATCATGGTCAACTCCAACCCCGAAACCGTCTCCACCGACTACGATACCTCCGACAAGCTCTACTTCGAGCCCCTCACCCGCGAGGACATCCTGGCCATCATCGAGGAGGAGAAGCCCGAAGGCGTCATCGTCCAGCTCGGCGGCCAGACCCCCCTCAACCTCGCCGTCCCGCTCGAGAAGGCCGGCGTCCGCATCCTCGGCACCTCGCCCGACTCCATTGACATCGCGGAGGACCGCAAGCGCTTCACCGAGCTTCTCGCCAAGCTTGGCCTCAACCAGGCCCCCAACGGCACCGCCCTCTCCTTCGAGGAAGCCCGTGCCATCGCCAACGAGATCGGCTATCCCGTCCTCGTCCGGCCCTCCTACGTCCTGGGCGGCCGGGCCATGCAGATCGTCTTCGACGACGACCAGCTCCGGGGCTTCATGGCCGAGGCCCGCATCGCCTCCGAAAGCCTCACCGAGCACCCCATCCTGGTCGACAAGTTCCTCGAAAACGCCCTCGAGATCGACGTGGACGCCATCGCCGACGGCAAGGCCTGCGTCATCGGCGGAATCCTGGAGCACATCGAGGAGGCAGGCGTCCACAGCGGCGATGCCGCCATGGTCATGCCCCCCATCACCCTCACCGACCCCGTCATCGAAGAGATCCGGCGCCAGACCAAGCTCATGGCCGCCGAGCTCCAGGTCAAGGGCCTCATGAACGTCCAGTTCGCCATCCGCGAGGACACCATCTACGTCCTCGAGGTCAACCCGCGGGCCAGCCGCACCGTCCCCTTCGTCTCCAAGGCCATCGGCGTCCCCCTCGCCAACATCGCCACGAAGGTCATGCTCGGCTACACCCTCGAAGAGCTCAACTTCACAAGAGAGGTCGAGATCGAGCACGTCGCTGTCAAAGCGTCCGTCTTCCCCTTCATCCGATTCCCGGGCGTGGACGCCGTGCTCGGCCCCGAGATGAAGTCCACCGGCGAGGTGATGGGCATTGATTCCACCTTCGGCATCGCCTACGCCAAGAGCGCGCTCGGCGCGGGACACACACTGCCTCTCCACGGAACCGTCTTCGTCTCCGTCCGCAACCCCGACAAGCGCGACATCATCTTCATCGCCAAGAAGCTCGAGGACCTCGGCTTCGACCTCGTCGCCACCGAGGGCACTGCCTCTGCCCTCGCCCGCAACGGCGTCAAGGTCCGCAAGCTCCAGAGAATCTCCATCGGCCGTCCCAACGTCCTCGACCTCATCAAGAACAAGGAAATCAAGCTCATCATCAACACCGTCAGCGGCAAGAACCCCCGCAAGGACGAGGTCCTCATCCGCACCCAGGCCATCATGAACAACGTCCCGCTCATCACCACCATTGCCGCGGCTGGCGCCTTCGTCCACGGCATCGAGGCCCTCTGGAAGAGCGGCCTCTCCGTGAAATCCCTCCAGGAATACGGCACCCGCTACACCCCGCCCGCCGCCCTCCCGCCGAGGCTATAGCGCCTCCGAGGCCGGCGGCATGGGACCGATGGGACGGATAGACCCTTCCGTCGTGACTCGTGCGCGTTTTGCGCGCATGTGCGGGGAGACCGAAAGCCCAATATCCAATACTCAACATCCAATCCTCAATGACCAAGTAAAGGAGGAGTCACGGTCTCGGTGGTCTTACTTGGACATTGAGCATTGAGTGTTGGATATTGAGTATTCGGCCGTTCGGTTCCCCTTTGGTTGCGGCCCAGGGCCGCGTCAAGACCTACAGGACCCACCAAAGGCGGCTCCTCTCCCTCCCGAAGGCTCCAATGCCTTCTGGATGCTCAGGACTGTTGGCCCGCATTCCTCACAACACCGAGTCGGACAAGCCTCAGGAATGGTGTCATTCCGACCGAAGCGAAGCGAAGTGGAGGAATCTCTCCTCAAGAGCCCATGGTACAGTCTGCGCCACGGGTCGGCGCGTTCTCCGAGGGAGCGGAAGAGAGATTCCTCGGCTCCGTCCGCCGCACGGCGAACTTCGCTCGGAATGACCCGGGTTCACGTGCTTCCTGGAGGGCGGTTGGTGAGAAATGCGGGTCAGAGCGGCAGGGACGCGTCGAGACAGCCTACTTCTTCCCCAGAAGTTCCTTCCGCAGCTCCTCGACTTTCGGCTTCAGTGCGGGGTCCAGGGCAGCCGCCTTGTCGAGCTTCTCGATCGCCTCGGCGTTCTTCGAAATAGCCTTCAGCGCTATGCCCCAGTTGAAGTAGGCCAGCGCGAGTCGCGGTTTGATCTCGACCGCCTTCGCGTACTTCTCGCAGGCCTCCGCCGGCTTGTCCATCGCTGCCAGCGCCAGGCCCCAGTTGTTGTAGGCCTCCGCGTATCGCGGGTTGATCTCGACCGCCTTCGCGAACTTCTCGCAGGCATCCGCCAGCTTGCCCATCGCGCCCAGCGCCGCGCCCCAGTTGGAGTAGGCATCCACGAATCGCGGGTTGATCTGGACCGCCTTCGCGTACTTGTGGCACGCCTCGGGGGCCTTGCCCATCGCGTCCAGCGCCACGCCCCAGTTGGAATAGGCCCCCGCGAGTCGCGGGTTGATCTCGACCGCCTTCGCGAACTTCCCGCAGGCATCGGGGGCCTTGCCCATCGCGCGCAGCGCCTCGCCCCACGCGAGGAACAGAGTGCTCAAAGCGCTCGGAACGGGCAAGATCGCCAGGTCAGCTCCCCCGACTTGGCTGAAACGTTGCGCTCCCAGGTGTTCCCGAAGATAACCGACAGTGTCGTGAAGCTTCCCCTCTCGAGTTGTTTCGATGTTGAAGTGTTCGCCGCGGTCTTCGTACCGGACGAAGGCATGCCCTGGCGCGAGGACCAGGTAGAGCGGCATCTTCAGCCTTCTCGCAATGCATAGATACAGGAAGGAAAAGCCGAAGCAGTCACCTTGCTTCAGGTCCAGGACCCGATCGGGCGTGTTGATGCCCTCGTGGGGTGAGAAGCCTTCACGCTCGAAGAGTTGCACGCCGATCAGGCGCACTTCCTCGCGCGGGGTCTTGCCCAGGGCGGCTGCGGCGGCCACCCTCTCGACCAGAGCATCCAGTCTGGCCCTGTATGCCGGTATGTCCACCTTCGGGTCAAGGTCCCTCGCCATCTTGAGCCATTCCGCGGCGACGTCCACATCGTCGTCCGTGAGGAGCTTCACGTGGGAGGTCTGGAGGGTTCCGCGCAGGATTTGGGTCCCCACGCACACCTGGATCTCGACCTGGTCGCCTCGACGCTCGATCACGCCGAACATGCGGCCTTTCTCGACCGTGGCGACCACCTTGTCGCCGGCCTTCACCGGTGCCCGGTCCGAGACCACGGCGAGCGTTTCCAGCTTGGCTTGAGGCGGGGAGGGCTTCGCTGACCCAGGCCCGGCGGCAGGTTCCTGGGCATAGCCCTGGGCGCTGAGGGCCAGCACGGCGAGCAGACGGAACAGGCGCCAGAGAGCAGTGCGAACGGTCATGATCTGCCTCCCGGAGCGACGCGCTCCGCCTCGCATCTTCGCGCGACGGCATAGGGATTGTCAAGCGGGATCTGCTCCTCACGTTCGCTCGTGGCTCACCCCTGGTCTTTGCGCACATCCTCGCGGAGGGCGGCCGCCAGGAGAAGGCCGCCTGAAGGCGGGACTACCAACAGGAGAAGACCGCCTAAAGGCGGGACTACAAACGGTTGCCTCTTCGAACGCTCCGCGTTCATTCGCTTTGGCCGTGGCCCGTTTCGGACACCCGCGGTGAATGGGCTGTAGGAGCAGGTCCCCGTGCCTGCCCCAGAACGTGGCAATGGTCGCGGCACTTCGGGCGGGCACAGGGACCCGCCCCTACACCCCCCGCCACAAGGGTGTCCGAAACGAGCCACGCCAAATGTCAAGGGATGTCTGACGCACTGCACTGGAGGCTTCAGCGATTCGGCTCAATGAAGACGAAGACCGCCTGAAGGCGGGACTACAAACAGGGGCGTCTTCGTTCGTATCGGCGTCTTGGCGAGAATGGAGGAAACGGCCCCGGAGCGGCCGGATCGCCAAAGCGCTCATTGTGGATCAACCCCAGGGGGGCGGAGGTGATCAACAATGGACAGAATGGCTCCGGAGCCGCCCGGATCGCCAATCCGCTCATTGTGGATCAACCCCATGGGGGCGCGGGTGATCAACAATGGTGGAAATGGCCTGGAGCCGCCCGGATCGCCAAGGCGCCCATTGTGTATCAACCCTTGAGGGGGGCGGGGTGATACACAATGGGGGGATAGGGAAGCCCTCCCTCACCAGTCGTTGCGGACGGCGACGGGGCAGCCGGTCGCGGCGGATTCGACGGCGGCAAGGCAGGTGGCGACGGTGCGGGCGCCTTCGCGCTCGTCGAGATCGACATCCGCGTCGTCGAGCAAATTCGAGCAAATAATGGAAATAATGGTGCCTGGCACAATTAGAAGGTGCAAGCCGGTTCACTGCAATGACTTACGGGTGAGTGAGTCATTTCGTGCGGCCGGGAAGAGCTTTCTCTTCTTCTGACTCCCTTTCCTCTCGTCCCGACGGTCCTCCGTCGGGATGCCGCGTCTTGCGGCGGCAGTCGGGGTCAGGTCGTAAGACTCTAGTTTTCTGGTCGCGCGGCCGCTAACCTGTTCCTGGGAGAAGGGGTGAGGCGCCTGGCAGGTCTGGAAGAGAGCCGCGAGTTGCAGCGGGGGACCGAGTTCGGTAGTATTGAAGGCATGAGCACGACCAAGACACGGCGACGACTGCTGATCGGGATCGCCCATCGTCGCCAGCGCCCCGGGTCAGGGAGCGCGCGCGCGTTCCTCACGCGGAGAACAGCGGACATGAGCTTCCCAGACCTTTCCCCGGCTCTCGGCGCCATCGAATGGGCAGCCGTGGGAGCGGCGGCGACTCGCCTCTACATGCCCGAGCGCGCGACCCGCGACCTGGACGTGGCGCTCAGGGCCGAGGATGGCCCAACGGCGCGCGAGAGGCTCAAGTCGGCGAGGTTCACATACCAAGGCGAACTCGCCGTCGGCGGCTCGTGCTGGCGGACGCCTGAGGGGTTCGCGGTGGACGTTCTGGAATGCCGCGAGCCTTGGTTCGCCCAGGCTCTCAAGGAGGCGCAGAGCAACCGCGACCGCCAGGGCCTGCCCATCCTTCCGCTGCGGTTCCTCGTCCTCATGAAGTTCCAGGCCGGACGCGTTCAGGATCTGGCCGACGTGACGAGGATGCTGGGACAGGCTGACGACGCGGTGCTGGCCGCAGTCCGTGCCCTCTTTGCCCAGTGGCTCCCCGGGGAACGCGAGGACCTCGAGAGCCTCATTGAGCTGGGACGCCTGGAAATGCAGCAGGGCGCGGAGACGGGTCCCTGACCATTGGCGCCGGCGGGGCACGGGTTCGCCGCGCTGTCGGTGTATGCCCCCGTGACGCCGTTCGGCATCTGCACGTGGGAGACGAAGGCTGCGGTGCGGGACATCAGGCTGCGGCGGGTGGGGGGAGAGTCAGGAGGGGTTAGGGTGTCAGGTGAGAGGTGTTGGGGGACCGAGCGGTTGACGCGACGGCGAACTTGAAGCGCCGGTGGATCCGGTGTATGATGCTGGTAGGACAGCGTCGAGAACGAATCTCTGCCCACGACTCGTGAACATGGCCTAACGTGCTTCAATTCGAGTGGGACCCAGCGAAGGCAAGGAACAACCTCAGGAAGCACGAGGACTATGCCAATGAGGTCAAGAGGCGACAACAGAGATGACGAGCTCCGCCCGGAGTATGATCTCGCGGCGCTGCTGAAGGGCGGGGTGCAGGGAAAGTACGCGGGCCGCTACCGCGAGGGCACGAACCTGGCGTTGCTGGACCCCGACGTGGCCGGGGCTTTTCCTACGGACAAGGCGGTGAATGACGCCCTGCGGCTGGTGGTTCAACTCGCCAAGTCGGTGCCTCGGTCTGCCTCGGATGCGCCGCGGCGCCTGCGCCGCGCGCGCTGAGCTTGGGGAGAGCCGGGTTCCACGTCACGCCGCCCAGAGACGGAAACGGCCATATCTCCGAAAGGAATGGTGCATCCGGGTCGTCGAGAATCCGCTCAGGGTCGAGGTCCAGGGGAACGAGCGGGTGCGCTTCTGGGGCCGGGCGAGAAAAAGACTCCAGGAGTCTTTTTTGGTGGGAGTCTTTTTTGGTGAAGGCTGTCCCTCCTGCCGTCCGGCCCCCCAAGATGATCAACCCCTATTGCGCGCGGTTGATCATCTTGATCGAGTTGGAGAGAGGTACCGAGGGGCGGGACAGACGCTGGGTGGCTGGCCTTCGGCCTCGACGGCGCCCCGCGAGATGTGGGCAAGGGTCAGCTCTATTGCGCGGCGGGGCGCGACTACGGCGCCGGTGCGGGAGGGGGGCGAGGACGACTGGGGTCTGGGTCAAGTGACGGCTTCGAGGGGGAGGACGAAGGCTTTGACGCCCTTGAGCGGGAGGGTGTCGCGCAGCTTCTTCACCCCTTCGACGATCTGCTGGGCCTGGTGGTCCTCGACGGCGACGGCGAGGACGTGGTTCTGCTTGGGCCACACGGGGGTGCCGAGGTGGGGGCCGCTGGCGGTGCCCTTCCCCTGGACGTTGATCCACCGGGTGTAGTTGTGCGCTTCAGCCGCTGCCAGCACGCGCATCACGTTGCGGTCGTGGGCCTCGTCGTAGGCGATCAGGAGCAGTTTCATCAGGCGCCCTCCTCGGTTCTGGCGTAGCGGCGGCGCTCGAAGAGCGTGTACAGGATGGGGACGAAGATCAGCGTGAGCACCGTGGAGACCAGGAGGCCGGTGAAGACCGTGATCCCCAGGGGGTTCCAGACCTCGGAGCCCTGGCCTTTGCCGAAGGCCATGGGGATGAGGGCCACGATCGTGGTGACGGCGGTCATGAGGACGGGACGCAGGCGGGTGCGGCCTGCCAGCTTCACGGCGTCGAAGAGCTCCATGCCGCGCGCCCGCAGCAGGTTGGTGTAGTCCACCAGCACGATCGCGTTGTTCACCACCACGCCCACGAGCAGCAGGAGGCCGATGAAGACGATGATGCTGAGGTTGTGGCCCCCCAGGAAGATGCCCCAGATCACCCCCGTGAAGGCGAACGGCACGGAGAACATGATGACGAAGGGGTCGAGGAGCGACTCGAACTGGGAGGCCATGACCATGTAGACGAGAAGGATGCCGATGATGAGGGCGAGGGTGAGCCAGAAGAAGCTCTCGCGCTGCTCCTCGGTCTGGCCGCCCATCTTGATCTCGACGCCCTGAGGGATCTCGAGCTTGGCGAGCTTCGCCTCGAGGTCGGCCACGGCCTCGCCCAGGGAGCGCTTCTGGACGTTTCCGCCGATGGTGACGATGCGGCTCTGGTCCTTGCGCTCGATCTCCACGGGGCCGCGCTTGAGGTGGACCTTGGCCAGGTTGTCCACCTGCACCAGGCCGCCGCCGGGCACGCGTACGGGGGTGCGGGCGATGTCCTCGAACGTCCCGCGGTCCTTGTCCCTGAGCCGCACGAAGATGTCGTACTCGTCGCCCGCGATGCGGTACTTGCTGGCGATGCGGCCGTAGAAGGAGGCGCGGACCGTGTCGGCGATGTCGTGCACGTTGAGGCCCAGCGCCGAGGCCCGGTCGCGGTCCACCTCCACCTGGAACTCGGGCTTGCCCTTGACGCGCGAGACGTTGGCATCCACCACGCCGGGGATTTCGGCGGCGATCGCTCGGATCCTGGCCGCGAGGTCGTCGGTCACCTCCAGATTGTCGCCCATGACTTCGACGCTCAACGGCATGCCGCCGCCGAGAAGCATGCTGGACATCCAGTCTGCCGTGTCGAGGCGGTACTTGACGATGCCCGCGGTGCGTTGGATGGCGTCAACGCGGCGGCGGACTCTCTCGGCGAGTTGCTGGACCGAGTGCGGGCGGCGCACGCCGGGCACGAGCTTGACGCCGAACTCACCGATATGTGTGCCTTCCTCGCCGAAGGCGCTCTGGATGCCCTCCTCGCTCTGGCCGCAGCGCCAATAGGTCATCTGCCGCTCGCCCTCGGGGATCTCCTCCGCCAGGATCTGCTCGATCTGCCCCATGACCCGTGCCGTCTCCTCCACGCGCGTGCCCACCGGCAGGTGCAGGGTGCCGCGCAGGAGCGCCTTGTCCTCCTGGGGCATGAACTCGGAGCCGATGAGCGGGACGAGGAAGAGGCTGCCGGCGAAGACGACAATCGCGCCGAGGACGATGAGCGCCCGGTGCCGCAGCGACCAGGCCAAGGCCGTGTCGTATCCACCCTGGAGGATGTTGTACCCCCGCTCGCAGAGCGTGAAGAAGATGCCCTGCCGCCGGCCCCGCTCTTCGCGGCGCATGAACTTGGAGGCCAGCATCGGCGTGAGCGTGAGCGCCGAGAACAGCGACCCCAGGAGCACGATGGTCACGATGGCCGCGAACTCCATGAAGATGATCTTCGTGACCCCCTTGACGAAGATGATGGGGAAGAAGATGCACACGGTGGTCGCGGTGGAGGCCACGATGGGCATGGCCACCTCGGAGGAGCCGTAGATGGCCGCCTCCTTCGGCCCTTCGCCCTCCTCGCGGTGGCGCGTGACGTTCTCCAGGATCACGATCGCGTTGTCCACCACCATGCCGATCGCAATGATGAGCCCGAACATGGTCATCATGTTCACCGTGTAGCCGAGGAAGAAGGCGGCGATGAACGTGAGAATGAGGGAGAACGGCATGGTGAGGGCGATGACGAACGTGCCGCTGACGCGCCGCAGCATCACCAGCACCACGAGGACGGTCAGCGCTCCGCCCTGCCACAGCGAGTCGGTCAGGTCCTTGAGCGAGCGCTCGATGTCTTCCGAGGAATCCATCATCAGGCTGATCTTCACGTCGGCCG
>Ga0315274_10005335_pt1 | contig 18800 bp, 17 predicted proteins | sample YL17G02_20_MG_FD_203700 | JGI IMG/M metagenome (GOLD analysis project Ga0315274, IMG submission 203700) | Sediment microbial communities from Yellowstone Lake, YNP, Wyoming, USA - YL17G02_20 | ecosystem: Environmental > Aquatic > Freshwater > Lake > Sediment | place: USA: Wyoming | collected... | reverse complement strand
CGTGAGGGGCCCCCTGGCTGGCCAGGCATTGCACCCGCAGGGAAGTCACACGCTCGAATGTATCCTTTTCGTGGGCCGCGTACCCTTTGACCGTAGCAACCAAGTTGGGAATCAGATCGTACCGCCGCTTCAGCTCCGTGTCGATATTGCTCCAGGCGTCGCGAATGTGATTGCGAAGGGCCACCAGCGTATTGTAAGTTAGCACAATGTAAATGACGGGCAGCAAAAAGACAGCCACGATCAGAATCAGCAGTCCCAACATAATCACCTCGGGGAAAATACATATTCCGGCATCAGCGACCTCAATGCGACCAGTCGATTCAAATTCGCCTCTATGATCTGCGGCGTCAGCCGGGAGCCGAACGAGATGGCCAGCGCATCGGCCTCGATCTCTATAGTCAGATCGGTGTTCGACAAGAGGTACTCAATCATACGGGCATTACACACGTCGTACGCGAACTTTTTATCTGCGGACCGGACGCAGAACTTGCGGGAGAATTCGTGCGATTCGAAATCGATGTCATCGTACCCCAGTGCCTGGGCAATCTTTGAGAAGAAGCCCTCCGAGCCAATGATCAGCTCCGGAAACGAAGCCGGCAGGTGCAGGATGAAGAAAGAGAAATAGTGGTGGTGAGTCTGGCGGTGCCCTTTGGAGTCCGTGGAATGGGTTTCATAGTGGTAGTCAAACAGGCTTACATCGTTGCCTTGATAGCTGCCGGACAGGATATTGAATGCGTAGCGATTCGACCCGGATCGCAGCTTGTCGAGAAACCGATAACGCTGGGCTATGTCCCAGCTCTTGCTTGGGTCAAAGCGTAGACCGAGCCTGGCCGCAAGGGCGGCCATCGCCTCCCGGCGTTTCGCAGCGCTAATATAGCCCAGGATCCCCAGTACCACAATTAACGCAATGAAGCCGACAATAATCAGAGGTTGCACTTTGTATGCCTCAATACCGGTCACACTGAACCCGGATATTCTATGGTAAGCACACAAACATCCGGAACGATGATAACGCGCAATTGTACTGGCTTTGCCCAGTGTGCACAATTACAAAGCAGAAACCCGCCACAGGGAGCACGCCGCTCAGGTCCGGTCCGGCAGGCCGTTCACGCCCGGCGGGGCCGGGCGTGCCGTCCCTGACGGAGAGGCCACAGAGAACTCATAAAAGTTTACCGCCGAGTCCGCAGAGTTCGCGCAACGGAGGACGGAGGACGGATTGCTGTCTTCTGTCCTCTGTCTTCTGTCTTCACATTTTGCTCTGCGGTCTCGGCGTTCTCTGCGGTTAATGCTCCTATTTGTTTCTTTTCTCGGTGACCTCTGTGTCCTCTGTGGCCGGCTCTTCCATTGCTGCTGCCCGTGGCTATGCCTGGGCAATTCCGGAGGGTCATTTAATTATCAAGATCGCGTCACCACCAACTGCGTGAGCACTTGCCTGAACACTTCCCTGGCCAATAGCAGTAGCAGTGGCAGTGGCGTCACCACCCCTTGCGGTGCACGGAGGCTCGGACGGCGGAGGACACGGCGGCGGACACGGCGGATGCGGCGGACATGGCGGAGGACACGGCGGCGGACATGGCGGCGGGCACGGCGGAGGACACGGCGGCGGGCACGGCGGAGGACACGGCGGCGGACACGGCGGATGCGGCGGACATGGCGGAGGACACGACGGCGGACATGGCGGCCAACGGAGACACCAGCTTATTTGAGTCTGAAAACCAACGGTAGATGTCTGATGCTGAAAGGCGATACTACCACAATAAGAACTTGCCATTTGGTAGTGAGAAATTGTAGCCATGCTGTAGCCTGCCCCTGAGCCAACGCAGCCAGCGTTGACCGCCCAACTGCCTGGAGCCACCACGCAAGACTGAGCCTGGCCTATAGATGCAAAGCATGCAGAAGATAACAGCAGAATGCCTGCGGTGAAAACTACACATTTGTTAAACATCTTCAGACCTCCTTTTCTGCTTTAGTGTTGCCGCTTTCCATTTATTGCTAACCACACATTAGCAATCGCAACAGTCTGGACAATCTTTTACCCTTTTGGCCGACCTCCTTTCTCCCCTCGGGCAATACTGCGACTCGTCGGACGAGTCTGATAACGGTATCTTATTTCTGTTATCATCGCGGTACTGGTCCTACAAAAAAACCCGCCAGAACACTGATTAGCTCTGTCGGGCTCGCTTATCGCAAAGTAGAGTCCGCCGCGAAGTTACACCATGGTCTGAGTCCCCTCTGGCGTTCTACCTACCTATTATCATATTATAGTTTCACTTCGGTCTTTACTTTTGTCAAGCAAAAATAGTCGCTTTTGAAAATTTAGGAGTCAGGCGGCGGCCTTCTTTCTGTAAAATAGGAACAGAATGACGCCCAAAGCAACCAACCCGACAAGCCCTTTTTCCCCCAGGGCTTTTAGCAGCACGGTAAAGTTGGCGGCAACTCCGCTAAAGAACGGAACATCCTCACCAAAGAGTATTGTGACCAAAACTCCAACGGCAACCAGCAGTAAAGAGATCTCAGTGATCTCGGCGAGCCACTTCTTTATTTCTTTGAGAAACTCCATCGCTAAATCTCCTAACTGAGTCCTGCGAACACCGCTGGGCCGCCCCGGGGCGCCGGGGTCCCATAATACTAATCGGTCTATCTCTGCAATTTGCTTTAGGCTATCTTCCGCGAGACAAGCGGATCGCAAACCGGCGGTCAGCCTGCACGGGTTCTGAGAAATCGGTTAAAATGCCGTAGACTCGGCCATAAGGCGGGGTATAATTAGGATTTGCGGTATGCACAGCATACCCTACCTTTTATGTGCGTTAAATAGTTCCGGATGGTCTTAAAAAGGAGGAAAAATCAATGCTACTACGCAGAACAGGATCGGTTTCGAGACGGGGTTTTCTGGCAGAAAGTGTTGCTGTGGCGGCTATGCTGGCATCCGGTGCGGAGGGAAAGTCCAGGCCCCAAAAGGAAAAGAAGAGCCAGACGAAAGAAGAGAGTAAACGCCGGACTCCGATTGGGCTTCAGCTTTACTCGGTTCGTGAAGACTGCCAGCGTGACCTGCCGGGCACGATAGCAGCGGTAGCAAAGATGGGCTACGTGGGCGTCGAATTTGCCGGTTACTACGATCGCAGTGCCGACCAGTTGCGCAAGATGCTCGATGACAACGGCCTGGTTTGTTGTGGCACGCATACGGGGCTGGATACGTTACTCGGCGACAAGCTCCAGCCGACCATCGAGTTCAATAAAACGCTGGGCAACAAGTACCTCGTTGTCCCCTCGTTGCCTGAGAAGTACACGGCCTCACGCCAGGCGTGGCTGGATACCGCCAAAGTCTTCAACGAGCTGGCGGAGAAAGTCAAGCCCCACGGAATGCTTGTGGGTTACCATAACCACAGCGTCGAATTCGCCCCTATGGATGGCGTGATTCCCTGGGATGTCTTCTGGAGTAACGCCAGCCAGGACGTGATTATGCAGCTTGACACGGGTAATGCCCTGCACGGCGGGGCCGACCCTCTTCCCTATTTGTACCGGTATCCGGAGCGGGCGATCACCGTGCACCTGAAGGAGTTCAGTAAGACCAACGACAAGGCCCTGTTCGGGCAAGGCGACATCAACTGGAAGGCTTTCTTCGCCCTTTGCAGAGCGGTCGGCGCGACCGAGTGGTACATTGTCGAGCAGGAAAGTTACGCCTATCCGCCTCTGGAGTGCGTCGAACGGTGTATCAAGAGCTTGCGTAAGATGAAGCTGGTGTAGGAAACGCGGTCGGCGGGGGCATCCTGAATATTTAGCCCCGCAATTCATTGCGGGGCTTTAGCTAAATCCGCCGCCCGCAGTTTTCCCTGGGTAATTGGGCGAATACAGTAGGCGGTTTTTTCGTATAGCCAGCTTGCCGTCGGAAACGAAGTCTTTGCCGCGCTCCGAGAGATGTTCTATCAGATGTTGCCGCCATTGAAGCAGCACGTCCCGGCAGCTTGATTCGCCCGCCAAATCGTGCAGCTCACCCAGCCCCTTCGAGGGGCTGGGCTCACGCGGATCATTTGTCAAATTGAAGAGCTGTTCTCTTCCATCGTACGCGTAGTAGATATATTTGAACTTACCGTTGGTAAGTGCGCTCCAATGGTCCTCGCTGTAGCACATCGAGTGTTCCAGGTCAATAAATGGCCGCCAGCGCCTCGTGTTTCCGCGAACCAGCTCCAACATGCTCCTACCGTCAAGATGATTCGGAATAGGCGCTGCCGCTGCATCGAGTAACGTTGGCAATACATCTCGCAGTTCGACAGGCTGAGGCAAGGTCTTGCCGCGCTGACGGTCCATGCCCATGTCTTTGGGCCATCGCAGCAGCATGGGAATCTTGGCAGAACCTTCGTAGGGATAAGTCTTTCGCCATAGGTGATGATCTGCGAGCATATCACCGTGATCGGAGAAAAAGATGATCAGTGTATTATCATACATGCCTTGCTTTCTAAGTGCGGCGAGAATTCGACCGATTTGCTCATCAATGAAGGTGATCGAGGCGTAATAACCCTGGCGGGATTTCTTGGCTTGCTGAATGCCTAAATCGCCGTGCCAAAGACTGGGATTTGGCGGGTCTTCATGCGGGGCGTATCGAGCCGCCCAGTCTCCAACGCAGGGAGCGGGCATGTCATCTTCGTTGTACATGTCCATAAATCGTTGCGGCGGGTCATAAGGGCTGTGCGGCCGGGCAAAAGAAACCTTTAGCAGAAAAGGCTCGGGGCGGTCATATTCCTCGATAAAATCAACCGCTCTATCCGCTGTCCACCTGGTCGGATGCAGTTGTTCGGCAAGGGCATACGGCTTTGCTCGATAGTCGTTCCAGCCTATCCCTGTCGCATCAGGGTCCAGGTCGGGCGCCTGTTGTTTGAACCAAAGGCGGTAGTCGCTGACAAAACCTGGTGTTTCCGCCCGGCCCGACTCGTCGACGAGTGTACCGTGATAGCCGCGAAGTTTTTTTTGCGGGTACCAGTGCATCTTGCCGATGCCAAACAAATAGTAGCCCGTATTGCGAAGGGCTTGAGGCAATTCAAACGGATACTCGTCTGCTATGCGGCCGTACCCCAGCATGCCGTGATGCCACGGTGACAGTCCCGTCAGGATCGCGCTGCGCGCGGGCGTACAGCTTGGCGTGGAAGAATAGGCGCTGGAAAAAATACCGCCTTGCTCTGCTATGGAATCCAAATAGGGTGTTCTGATGACTTTGTTGCCGGCACATCCCAGACAGTCAGCCCGATGCTGGTCGGTCATTAGATAAAGGATGTGGGGCTTTCGTTTCGCCTCGTGGTCGGAACGGCTGATGTCGCGAGCAAACAGAATCGTTGCCGGCAGTACTGCAGCACTTTTGAGAAGAGTTCGCCGCGTTAATTCCGGCTTGTAACACTGGCCCATGTGGAACTCCTGGTTCGTTTAAAGATTGTACTTCTCACGAAAGAAATTGTTTGCATGAGGCAGCCATGCAGGGATTTGGTAGAACCTGCTCACGATGCCGCGCAAATACATCTGCCGATACTCTTGGTATCTGAAATCATATCCCAGCACGAGAAATAAGGACCCTTCGACCCCCGCCTGCGCGGGGGCAAGCGTGCCTCTGCGAAAGCAGAGCGGCTTTATCTGCACCTTTTCAAAACAAGTGCTGTAGCGACTTTCCTCTGCCTTACCTATTTCCAAGATCAGCAGGTTTTTCCCATCGAGTTTTTTGAAATCCGTTCGGATGTCATCCTGTCGAGCGTGACGTGAGCCATTTCCAAATACAATCACCGGCTCCCCACCGCCCGCTCCGGCGAAGCCCCTACGCCGAGCCAAGTGATACTCCAGAAGGGCAGATGCCGAATAGCTCCTGGTCGCAAAGACAAAGTCGCCTCCATATTGTTCAAGTAAGCGGACCACCTTCTGTGGGTGTATGTAGAAGATAAGCGAAGCCCGATCGCCCTCGCTGACCAGCCCCTTCAAGCTTTCCAGCGGCGTCAAAGGAAATGCAAGCAAAAGACAGGTTTGTATCAGCGAGAAAACGCAAGAAAACCTGATGCTTTTGACGATTTGATTTGCGTCGAGGGTCAAGCCGGCAGCAACGAAGGCACAGGGCAGAAAAGACCAATACCAGTGGGGCCCCACAGATTTCTTGAGTGAGACTATAACAAAGACGCACAAAGGAACCAGAGCAGCCAGCGCGAAGATCCTGAAGCCTGTCCCGAGCCCCTCGGCTGCGCTCGGGGTAAACTCCGTCGAGGGATTCTCTTTCCAGACAGCGTGTAGGATGCGAGCTCTATTCTTGAGCAAAAAGTACACGACGGGTGGCGTCATTAGATAGAGCAGAGAAAGGCCTAAGCATAAGAGGTTGACGGCTGGATTCGGATTAGACCCGAATCTATTGAACCAGTTGTGCATGATATTTGGCCAGCCATTTTGGTAGTTCCAGAAAGCGTTCTGTGCTACAAATGGGATCGCGCCCAGAGCGAACAAAATGACCCCTTTGATCCTTCGGGCAGACTTCCGGAGCGACAGGAAATAGACCAAGTAGGAAAAAGCCAGCAGCACCGCAAAATACTTGGAAAGAAAAGCCAGACCCCAAAAAACGCCCGAAAGAAAATAGTATATGTCGCTGCCTCTGGTTTCCGCCCTTTTAGACACGGATTTACACGGATTCACGCCGTTAGAAAGCAGGTCTGTGCAATCTGTGAAATCTGCGGTCCTTTCCGCTTTGAACAGCCGTGCTCCGGCAAGGGCCTCCGCCCTGACGAGCAGGAACACCGAGAGGAAAGAAAATAGCAACAGAGGATCATCCGGTGCAACGAGAAAGAAAGCGGTGTTCATGGGGGAGACCATAAACAACAGGAAAACAAGGTACGCCTTGCGCTCATCATACGGCTTCAGCAGCACATACAGTCCAACCCCAACGGCAGTGCTAAATGCTATGGGCAACAATCGCAGCAACAGCACGGAGTCACCGACATACAACAGCAGATGCAGCAGCCAACCTATCATCGGAGGATGGTCGTAGTATCCGGCACTGATATGTTTTCCCCAGAGGGTAAAATACGCCTCATCCCCGACAAAAAGGAAATACCGAGCAAGCAGACATTTCACCGCCAAAGAGATAACAATAACCGGGATAAGTTTCCATGCCCAGCTCGCTGCGCTGGCCGCGGGGCAGCCGCGAGAAGATTCGAGATTTGAAATTTGAAATTCAAGATTTCCGCCGGAGGCGGGCACGCTGTCCTGTGTCGATAGATCGCAGTGCATGAAATCCTTTCCTTTTTTTGCCACAGAGAGCACAGAGAACTCAGAGGAATTACTTTATTTTTTCATCTCCGTGACCTCTGTGGCCTCTGTGGCTCTTTCTTTTCCTGACCGTAGACAAGCAGTGCAAATTCGTGATGCGTATTGCGTATATTTTCGCACAACGCGTCACGCGCGACTCGTTACGAGAGATAATTCCATCTGAGCGGCGTAAGCTCGCAGTTTCTGTACAAGTTTACGCGCGTGTTGTCAACAAGTTATTATCTCGGAACCGTATTCAAACGGGAAAAATGTGCGATTTGGGTTCCTGCACAGCGTGGTCTTTCACGCGTATCAAGCGTTGATAGCAGACTGCCGATGTAAAATAATCCCCTGGGTTCCCGCCGTGCTCCGGGGAGAGCCTTTGTGCTCGGGCAAGAGCCTTCGTGCTCCGGCAAGGGCCTTTGCCCTGACGAGTCGCCTTGACGGGCGGAGCGGGATCTTATTGAAAGTGGAGATATGAAATGGCTAAGCGTTTAATAATAATCTCAATGGCAGCGTTTTTGAGTTTCGGCTCGATTTTTGTTGCTGGCTGCGCAACTGACGCCCAAACGGGCGCTCTTATCGGCGGCGCCAGCGCACCGCCTTCGGTTCTCGGTGTTGTGCTCTCCGTCGTCTTGGGGTTTGCCGGTCGCCGACGCTTCCGGCTCTGATGCGCTCTGCGGTTAATTCGATCTCTTCCTGCTTGCGCAGGGACGAGTTTACCCCCGCGAAAGCGGGGGCAGGGGTTTTCCCTCCAGCTTCTGTTTCATCAGCCGGCCCATCTTGAACCTCACCGTTGGGCGGGCAGGAACTTCAACCGGCTCCAGAGTCTTGGGATTGCGAGATGTCCTGGCTGCACGCGTCTTAATCTCGAAGACGCCAAAGTCCCGGAATTCCAGCCGATTGCCTCTCACAAGCTGGGCTATAATCTCTTCGAGAAAACACCCAATTACCCTCTTGGTCTCTGTTTGCGTGGTCTGCGTGATTCCGGCAACTCGATCGCTAAGCTCTTTCTTTGTGATTGTTGGCATCAGCCACCTCCAGATTAGCGGACGATTACGTCAATAAAGTTCAACAGAGTGTGAATAGTGTACTGAACGATGATGCCGCAATCAACCACAGATTTCGTGGATTACGCCGATTTCTATTCTTCGCCTATTCGAGCCGTGTAAATCTGTGTTCATCTGTGGATTTGGTCTTTAGAGCGCCGGCTCAGCTCCAAAATGCAGTCTGTAATCATCAGGGGTGTCAATACGAATCAGTATCCCACGCTCGGATGTTTGCAGCTCGAGTATCCGCTGCTCGTTTGAGCACAGGACGAATCTGGCGCCCTGTTCTGCCGGGGCGCTGAGCAATTCATCGAACACGGCCCTTGCGAACAGCGGGGGATGGCCTCTTTTGTTGTCAAAAACGGGAACTATGATTGGGGCATCCGTTTCTTTGAATTTGCCAATAATCTCATTCACTACCTCGGCGGTAATAAAGGGCATGTCCGCCAAGCAGACAAGTATCGCCTGTGTTTGCGGCGGGGTAGTTTCTATCGCCGCGATAAGAGACGACAACTGCCCTTTCTGGTAGTCTTTATTTATGACAATGTTAACACCAGATAGATCGACTGTTTTTCTTATGGCTTCGGCTTCTGCTCCCAGAACTACGGTAATTCTGTCGGCGTCAGATAATCGCAGTACAGCGACAATCTGTTCTAAGAATGTTCTACCTCGCTCCGCCGAAGCGCTACGCGAAGGCGAGTCCCTGAATCTCAGCAGGGGCTTTGGCTTGCCCATTCTCTTTGACGCACCGGCTGCCAGGACTACGGCATTTATCATAACTTTTCTTCCCCCAGGCTTTTGGAGAAACCTATTTTCATGTGATCACTGGCAGATGCAGCTCCGAGCCTTCGTATCTTAGTCAGCTCGCATACTATGCTCAGGGCGATTTCCTGTGGGGTGACCGCGCCTATTGAAATGCCGATGGGAGAATAGACCCTTCGCAGCGTTTCCCTCGGTATCCCTTTTTCCTGGAGTCTTTTCAGGATAGTTGTGGTCTTTTTTTTGCTGCCAATCATACCGACATATTTCGCATCGGTCTTGACGGCTTTTTCGAGGACCGTCTGGTCTGATTCGTGACCTCTGGTGACAATGACAATATAGGAGTTTTTGTTCACGTCAACTCTGTCGAAAACAGTCTCAAAACTCTCAACAACGATGCTGTCTGCATCCGTGAATCTGCCTTGGTTGGCAAATTCCGCCCGATCGTCGCATACCGTGACTCGAAAATTTACAGATTTTGCATACCTTGCGATATGGTATGATAGGTGTCCAGCCCCGAAAATAAAAACCATCGGTTCTCCCAAAACAGGCTCGATAAATATTTCCACCCCGCCTTGCAGTGTTCTCCTTTCAGGTAGTTCTGTGTCCATTACGCTTCTAATGGATACAACAGCTTCTGGCGGTAAATCAAGATTAGCCGGCGCGTCAACCTGCTGCTCTCTCAGGAAGACTTTTTTTGGTGCTCTTTTGGGCGAAATGATTGAGATAAGTGCCCCTTTTTGCCCGTTTTCGATAGCAGCCAAAATGTCTTCAAATAACGGCAGAGCTTTTTGATCGAAGATTTCGACAAGAACTTCCATCGACCCTCCGCATATTCCTCTTTCACTGCCCGTGCGGGCATCAAAACTGAATCTAAGAACCCGGTTTTCCGGTTTCGGCAAAATGCCTTTGGCCATATCAATTACTTCAGCTTCAGCCAGGCCTCCCCCCACGGTGCCGAGAGCCTGCCCTGAGCCTGGTCGAAGGGTCTGGGCCTTTTGCCCCCAAACAAGCATTTTATAACCCACTTTCCCGGGGGTCGAACCTTCTGTTGAAATAACCGTTACCAGGGCAACATTTTCGCCCGTTCGCAGAATGAGGGCTGCATTTTTATATATTTCAAAATCATTCATGGTATAATGCCGGGCATTGTAAATTTTCAATTGCCAAGTTTCAATTTCAAACTTGTTGGCGACATGAAAAGCAGGAGAGGTCGATATGGTGGAAAACGTTTCCTTCACGCTTAACGGTAAGCCCATGAGCCTGACCACGGATAGCGACCGGATGCTTCTATGGGTTTTGCGCACCGACCTGGCCCTTACAGGAACCAAGTACGGCTGCGGCGCAGGCTTATGCGGCGCCTGTACCGTTCTTGTGGACGATGAGCCTGTCCATTCGTGCCGGTTTCCAATCAAAGGCGTAAAAGAAAAAAAGATTCTTACGATTGAGGGATTGGCCAAGAACGGCAAACTCCATCCAATTCAAGAAGCCTTCGTAAAGCACGATGCCCTTCAATGCGGTTTCTGTACGCCTGGCATGATCCTTACTGCGTATGGTCTATTACTGAAGAATTCTCAGCCAACGCAGGCGCAGATTATCCATGCGATGGAGGGTAACCTGTGCCGATGCGCAGCACACGCCCGTATCATCCAGGCTATCCAATCCGCGGCGACAGAAACCAAAGGAGTTCAGCGATGACCAAAGAAAACCAATACAAGCAATATCAAGACTTGGATTTTAGCGATATAACCGCTGATCTTTTACCGCTGAGATCGCCGAGTCCGCAGAGAAAACAGTCTTCACGACTCTTCATCTCGGCGCTCTCTGCGTCCTCTGCGGTTAATTCGATTCGCCCTCAGCTTGATCGACGCGAGTTTTTGAAGAGCGCGGGCGGCGGCATCATAATCCTTTTCTATCTCGGCGATCCTTCGGCGCTACAGGCACAAGGACGCGGCAGAGGATACCCCGATGATTTTAACGCCTATCTTAGAGTGGCAGCGGATGGCCGAGTCGCCTGCTTCACAGGCAAAGTTGAGCTGGGCCAAGGAGTAATCACTTCCTTAGCTCAGATGCTGGCCGATGAGCTTGACGTATCTTTGGAATCGGTGGATATGGTCATGGGCGACACAGCTCTGTGTCCGTGGGATATGGGTACTTTTGGGTCTATGACCACCCGTTTCTTTGGACCCGCTCTCAGGGGCGCAGCAGCAGAAGCCAGAGCCGTTTTAATAGAGCTGGCAGCCGAGCATCTCCAAGTCTCCGCAAACAACCTGGTAACAAAGCAGGGCGTAGTATTCGACAAGAATCAAAAAGAAAAGCGTGTCACGTATGCCCAACTGGCCGACGGCAAGACAATTCAACGGCGGGCAAAACAAAAACCCGTCTTGAAGACGGTGTCCGAATTCAGTATCGTCGGCAAGCCGGTTTTACGCCGGGACGCGGTGGAGAAAGTTACCGGAAAGGCCCAATATGCCGGCGACATCCGGCTGCCCGATATGTTGTATGCGAGCATTCTGCGCCCGCCCGCTCACGGCGCAAAATTAGCCGGCATTGACACCTCTGCGGTAGAAAAGACCGAAGGTGTTCAATTGGTCCGGGATGGTGATTTAGTCGCTGTTCTTGCTAAGAGTCCCGATGAGGCGGAAAAGGCCCTGGCAAAAATCAAGGCCCAGTTTGACCTGCCGCCGGCACAAGTCGACGACGAGAATATCTTTGAGCACCTGCTCAAGAATGCTCCAAAAAGCGATGTAGTAGATAGTGGCGGCGACATCAAAGCCGGCGAAAAACTCGCCGACATTACGGTTGAGCATACATACTTGAATAGCTATGTCGCCCACGCCCCTATAGAGACGCATACCGCTTTAGCCAAAGTTGAAGGTGACAAGGCAACCGTCTGGGCGTCGACTCAAGCGCCTTTTACCATCAAAGACCAGGTAGCGCGGGCCCTGGGCTTTGCTGCTGAAAATGTTCGTGTTATTACTCCTTTTGTGGGAGGAGGATTTGGCGGAAAAACTCAAGGCTCGCAGGCGATAGAGGCAGCAAGGTTGGCAAAATTAGCCGGCAAACCCGTCCAGGTTGCCTGGAGCCGGGCGGAAGAGTTTTTCTACGACAGCTTTCGGCCGGCAGCGGTGGTTAAGATAAAATCGGGAATTGATGACTCGGGCAAAATCGTTCTTTGGGACTACGGCGTCTATTTTGCAGGCTCAAGAGGCGCTCAGCAGTTTTATAACATAGCACATCATCGCACGGTGAGCTTTGGAGAATGGGGTCGAGGCTCGCCCGGTACGCATCCCTTCGGCACCGGCCCGTGGCGTGCACCGGCCAACAACACCAATACATTTGCCAGAGAATCGCAAATTGACATTATGGCTTCTAAAGCAAAAATGGATCCTGTGGAATTTCGCCTGAAGAATCTAACCGATGCGAGAATGATAAGAGTTCTCAAAGCGGCGGCAGAAAGATTCGGCTCCGCCTCCGGCGGATCAGCGGGACATAACGGTCGTGGATTCGGTGCAGCCTGCGGCATCGATTCAGGGACCTACGTAGCGACTATGGCTGAAGTCGAAGTAGACCGGCAAAGCGGGCACGTTCAGGTTAAGCGCATAGTATGTGCCCAGGATATGGGCGTGGTGATTAACCCCGAAGGAGCGAAATTGCAGATGGAAGGGTGCGTCACGATGGGCTTAGGCTATGCGCTGGCCGAGGAAATCCGTTTCAAGGGCGGAAATATCCTTGACTCGAACTTCAATACATACCAAATCCCTCGATTCTCATGGCTGCCAAAAATCGAGACAGTGCTTGTTAAGTCGGACGATATTTCCGCCCAGGGAGGCGGTGAGCCGGCGATTATTTGCATGGGCGCCGTTGTTGCCAACGCTGTTTATGATGCAATAGGCGTAAGATTGTTTCAACTGCCGATGACGCCCGCACGGATAAAGGAGGCAGCGGCAAAAGGTGCCCAAGTCGCCGACGCTCCAAAGGTATGGCGACGGAGCGCGTCCGCGGTTACACCCGATTATTGCCGGAGTACGTGAATACTGCTTAGCGGCAGAGCGATATTTACGCTCTCGTTACAGTCGGCTTTTAACATAGCAAATGTCGCCTGAGTGATGTGCGCAACGACGTTGAGCGGACCGTCGAGTTCCAACCTGATGTAACCGCCGCAGTCGCGCCAGCGAACCAGATTGGCAGCAAATTCGTTTTCACCCCTGCGATGATGGTGAGTGGGGGGAGAAACAAGCACGTTTTCCGGCCTGATCACGAACTTGATTTTGCCCTGGTGGCGGCCCGGAACCTGCACCTCAATACTACCATTAACTCGGGCGAGGCAGCTATGTGCGCTGCTGCTTATCAGCTCACCGCAATAGATATTTTCGCACCGCATAAAACGGGCAACAAACTCAGTGTTTGGCCTGCGCAGCAATTCATCCAAAGACCCGACCTGCTGGATGGCGCCCTGGTACAATATGGCGGCGCGGTCGGCTACAGAAAATGCCTCTTCCAGGTTATGGCTCACATGGATAGTGGTCAGGCCGAGCCGGCGCTGAATGCACAACAGCTGGGCACAGATATCTTGTCGACTGACCTCGTCCAGGGCACAGACCGGCTCATCCAGCAGCAAGACCTTGGGATGTAAGACCAGGGCCCTTGCCAGTGCGACCCGCTGTCTTTCGCCGCCGCTGAGGCCGTTAATCCTGCGCGGCATAAGATGCCCGATCCCAAGCAAGTCAGCGATTTCCGTGACCTTGGTGGCAATATCCTGTCGTTGATACCGGCGGGCGCGTAAACCGAAGCCGATATTCTGCTCGACTGAAAGGTGTGGGAAAAGGGCGTAATCCTGCGGTACATAACCAATACCTCGTGTGCGAGGTTCAAGGTGCGTGACGTCACGGCCGTCAATGAATATTTTTCCGGAACCCGCCCTCTTAAGGCCGCACAGGCACTCCAGAAAGACGGTCTTACCTGAGCCGGGCGGCCCTAAGAGAATAAAATATTGCCCGGCTGCGACCTCGATGCCGACGTGCTGCAACGCGAATGTGCCGATGCGAAAACAAAGCTCTTCTGTGCGAATCATACGATTGTCAATTGTGAATTTACGATTTAACTGAGCCACCAAGAAGCCGAATAATAGTTATGGCAACCAGAGCCATGAAGATAAGCAGTAGTGCTATTGCCAAGGCTACCTCGAGGTTGCCGACCGATTGCTCAAGAAAGATGGTGGTGCTTAGAACCTCTGTCCGGCCGCGAAAGGACCCGACAAAAATCATCAGCGGTCCGAAAAGACCGAATGCCCGCGCCCAGGTCAAAATGCCGCCGGCAACAATTCCGTTCCTGGCCAGAGGCAGGCAAACCCGGCGAAAGCTGTCCCAATGGGTACAACCCAAGGTCAACGCCACATCCTCCAGACGTCGGTCGACACTATCAAAAGCAGCCTTGGCCGAACGTATGGCAAAACTGGCGGCAGCCAGAAACTGACACAGTACTATGCCTTTGGGCTGAAAAACAAACTCCAGACCCAGGTCTTCTTGTATCCATCGGCCAAGACTTGTTTGCGAGAAAAATACCAGCAGCGTAAGACCGATGACCAGAGGAGGAAATACAACAGGTAAGTCAACGAGAGTATCGGCTAAGAGCCGGCCGGGAAATCGAAAGCGGCTCAGAGCATATCCCATAGGTACGGCAAAAAGCAAAGCTATAGAAGTCGTAGCAAAGGTCGTCCAGATACTCATCCAAAGCGCGTGCCGGATGAATCTCGAGGTTAGAACCGTTATGACTGCCTTGGCATTTATGTAGAAAGCGTCCGTGACAATCAGTACCAATACGAAGGCCACGAATGCAGCCACAAAGAAAAGCGTTGCAGCAGCGAAGACGCGATCGCGCCAGCCTCTTATAGGAGTGCACACCACATCTTTCATTCGAGACTTCTCTCCGATACAGCAGCGCCTTCCACGCGGGTCCCGCCTGGACAAAAAGGTTAGTATATCTGATTGGTATGCTTATCGCAACGCCATTGATGTAAAGATACCCCATCGTCCAATTTACAATTGTCAATCTGCAATTGTAACCGTTCACAGCGATAAATCAGCGTTTTTATGTCATTGCGAGGCCTTTAGGCCGAAGCAATCTTGACCTCTCGTAGTGCTGAGATTGCCACGCTCGGCGGAGTTTACCCTGAGTGTAATCGAAGGGCCTCGCTCGCAATGACGAAAAGCGGCCAGAATTCGACATGTTACCCTGTGAACGATTACGTCCAAAGATTGGTATGCAGAAACCTGCATACCCTACAGACTACAGACTAAACACGTACCTTCTGCATACCTATTTGCACATATTCTTTATGCACAGACCCATCCCCAAGCCTCGCCCCTGCTTGCGCAGGGCCAGGGCTTGAGGCTGCCACTCCCGTCGCAGTGGAGGGCCCGACGCCGGCACGGCGTCGGCTAAACCCCGACAAGTCGGGGTCCAAAGATTGGTATGCAGAAACCTGCATACCCTACGGACTGTCGCCGGAGGAGTTTTGAATTTTGGTCATTAGGATTTGTTTAGAATTTCGATGCCGTCCAGGTCCGGCCCTGACGGATTAGGATTTAGAATTTAAGACAGGCCTATGGACAGTCCAAAGATTGGTATGCGGAAACCTGCATACCCTACGGACTGACCGATTTTTCGGTAGGACACTGCCATAAGTGAGTATTTAACAGTGACATATCGCACTTTGTCATTCCCGCGCAAGCGGGAATCCACTCAAGCGATATGTTAATGGATTCCTGGTTCCGCAGGAATGACACGACGAATCGGGCAGTTTGAGAATTCAAGTCTGGCCTATGGACAGTTCCATCCCCAAGCTGCGCCCCTGCTTGAGCAGGGGCATGCTTGGGGCTGCCACACATCCTGCCTCTCATCGGGTGGCATCCCCAATCCGCCCCCGCTCTTGTCTTCGACAAGAAGACGCGGGGGCGGATTGGGGATGGTTTCTCCCTTGGCTGAACACGTATTCCAGATTACCGGCGGATTATTTGTTAAACCTTGAATTCCTCCGGCCTAAATTCGAGCTTTTGACCCTTTTCCGCCGCCTCGTTGACCTTCAATACGGTTACAGCCGTCTCGTAGCCGATTTCCGCGGGGCAGCTAAGTTTTACCCTGCCGCGGATGGCATCGAAGAAATTCTCCAGGTGCGGCTGATGGATTTTCTCATCCATCGTCACCAGTATTTTATACTTCGGAGGCTGCGGCGAAGGAACGCGAATCTCTCCGACTACCTCTTTGTCCTCCGGCTGGTCCAATCCCTCCTCTTGTTCAATATAACCCTTGTTGACCCATTTGGCCCACGCCGCTTCGAGCACCCACCATTCACGGAACACCGCGCAGCGTGACGCGGGCTCGGAGACTACTAACGTTCCCTCCGTGCCCAGGAAACTCTCAAAATATCCCTGGCTGCTATTGGCTGATATCGTCTGATAGTACGCACTTACTGGCCCCTGGCTGGTTTCGTATTCATATATGGCCATTACCGTGTCGTGCCATTGGTGCGTTTCTTTATTGTAGTAATTGGTGCGGCCGCTGGCCATAACCGATACAGGACGTGCATCGAGAAACCAATTATAGACGTCAATCTGATGCGAGCCGAGGTCGACAATCGGCCCGCCGCCGAGGCCCTTGTACCAGCGCCAGTTCCGGAATTGCTCCATAGACTCGAAACCGGATTTCTTGAGCGTCTCTGGGTCGATGTCTGTTCCTTTCGGCCAGCCCAGACCCGCATTGACTGCGCGATTCCACTGCCCGTTGACGGCGGTAATCTGTCCCAGCAGCTTCGCTTGCTTTATGAGCTTTTCGTAGCAGAAGATATACCGAGGGTTGCTGCGGCGTTGGTGCCCGATCTGTAAAAGTTTGCCGGTTTTCTTTGCAGCCTGCACCATCCGCCTGGCTCCCTCGAGCGTATTGGACATCTCTTTCTCGCAATAGACGTGCAGGCCTACCTCCAGGCACGCAACGGTATGCTCGGCATGCCAGAAGTCAGGCGTGGCAATTATCGCCGCATCAAGGTCCTTTTCCTTATCGAGCATTTCACGATAGTCGGCGTACGTGTTGTGCTCGTGGCGATACTTTCTCAATAGACCCGACGCCCGTTTTTGATTGTGCTTTGTCCAGATGTCGCAGACCGCCTTGAAGCGCACGCCGGGTATCAAGAGGCAAGAATTCAATAAGACCCATCCCTGCGCCCCAGCGCCGATAAGTGCCACGTTTATATCATCTGGTTTTTTATTTGCTGTGGTTTGTCCAATGACCATCGGTGAAAGTACAAAGCCGGCCCCGGCGGCAGCAGCCGATTGCAGAAAATCACGCCTATCCATTACCTTTTCTATTTTTCGCCCGCTCATTGTGTGTCCCTTTCCACTTCATACATAGCATGTCTTCTCATCTATAAGGACGTTGTTGGTTGGCCTTTTGGTATGGTGGGACTTTGCGCGGGTAATACTTTTTGTTGTCACACATCGAGCACGGTGGAAAACAGGTTGCGACTACCGTTTCCTGTCCCACCACTTCTGCCAGCGCTGCTTTACAGCCTCTGCCGCTTCCGGACTGAAACGATCCGGCCCTTCGCTGTGGCCGGTGATTTTTTCCAGTGCCTTAGTGATCTCGATAACCGGGCAGGCAATAATGATTGCAGAGAAAAGGCGGTCGCTTTCATCGGGCGTGCGATGCTGGTGGTCGAGCATAAACTTGGCCAGCTCATCGTCCTTAACGTAGATGCCATATTCGCCGCGATAATTTGATTTGCCCAGTGCTTCTATCAGGGCGGGCGCCGCGCGCTCGTCGCCGATTGCCCGCAACACAAAAGCGATCAGGCTCTTTTCCAGCCAGTGCTCAGCCAGTTGCAGTTCTGCGGTCAACTCCGGCACAGCGGCTTGGCCTATCTCGACCAGCTCACGCATCGCAGATATTGCTTCTGTCTGCTCCACGCATGGCTCATTTATGTGATTGAGCCGGCTGTAGCGTAGCACGAGAATCTGCTGACGAATCCGGCGGATTTGTCCCTGTCCCAGCCATTCTTCTATCTCTTTCTGTTTGGCGGCTTTTTGCTGCTCAGCCAGAGCGAGAGCTTCCTTTCCCGGCCGAAGTGAGATACCCCTGAACTCTGCCCATTCGTATGGCCGTACTTGAAAGCGAAATTCCTGCAGTCGGTCATACGTAAGGTCAGGGAAACTCGCTGTCGTGCGACGGAGATTCGCAGTCCCGCCCGAGCCGCTACGGCTGGAAAGATGGACTTTGCCGTCGTTATCGACCGCTACCACACGAAAGTCACGATCGGTTATGTTATACGTCACCTCGATATGTAGCCCCTTTTCGTCCGGGCCGACACTGCCGGGGCCCCCTGCTCTTTCAGGAGTCCTCACATGGGCCGTGTCTTTACCCTTTTCATAGAATCCGTAGTGCTTGCCGGCCATACGGGTCTGTCGAAACGCCAGCTGAGCTTCCTGCAAAAGATCGTGGAGACACGAAAAGATGAGATCGCCAAAGCATGGGACAAACACTTCGAGGCCTGAGGTGACGAATATCTCTGCTCGCGGGTTTTGGCTGCTCTGGCAAGATACAGAGTATTTCTTAGCCCAAGTTCCGCAGTTGGGTGACAGGGGAAAATTTTTCAGTCTTTTTCTCATCGGCGAGAGCTGTTTTCTGGGTCAGATCAATGGTAGTCCTGCCGGCAGCTAAACAGTGGGCGGCAAAACC
>Ga0315274_10005334_pt1 | contig 18802 bp, 15 predicted proteins | sample YL17G02_20_MG_FD_203700 | JGI IMG/M metagenome (GOLD analysis project Ga0315274, IMG submission 203700) | Sediment microbial communities from Yellowstone Lake, YNP, Wyoming, USA - YL17G02_20 | ecosystem: Environmental > Aquatic > Freshwater > Lake > Sediment | place: USA: Wyoming | collected... | reverse complement strand
GCTCGATTTCGAAGCCTATAGTGTTAATCTTATTCGAGCTTTGCACTTCGGCTAAAGCGTCAATGAAGACACCGTCCCCGCAGCTGGGTTCAAGAATGCGCTTGGGAGCGGATTGAAGAACCCAGCGGGTCAGGAATCGAGCGGTCTCCAGATCGGTATAGTAACCACCTCTCAGCTTGGTCGCTGATTGGTCGGTTTTGAATTGCAAATTTTTATCCCTTAAAGTTGAATTATTGTGTCGGGCTTTTTCGACCACTCATTTGAATAATGCCCGTGTTGTGTTTTGGTTCCCGCCCGGTTTCCAGCACAGCGCGACCCGGCGGCTCTTTGCGTCCAATATACTGCCTTCATCCCCGCAAGTCAAGGTGAAAGTAAGCGAGTGAGCGAGTGAGCGAGTATGATGCTGATGCTGATGCTGATGCTGATGCTGATGCTGATGCTGAATCAGCCGTTAGCCGTCAGCCTCACCCTTACTCCCCTCCCCCGACTTTCGTCGGGGCAGGCTCTACAAGTAGAGGGGGCAAGGCTGCCGGATTCCCGCCCCCCGCCCCCCGTCTGCACAAGGGCAAGTTTCGCGGGAATGACATAACGGGGTAATTCCCAGCCAGCAAGCTGTCTGGGGCACACAGCCAGCCAGCAAGCTGTCTGGGGCACACAGCCAGCCAGCAAGCTGTCTGGGGCACACAGCTGTTGGGAGCGGGAATGACGCGCGGGGGTTCTTAGGTTGACAACTCCCTCCCGGTTGGTTATATTATTTCGGATTTCGGATTTCGGATTTCGGAATCGTCGAGTTTGAGGGGGCAATCCGCAACGACAAACAGGGAGTTTTCCAAATAATGCGAGTGTTGATCGGATCAGCGGTGGGTTGCGCGCTGTTACTGGCTCAACCGGCGAACGCCTACCTGGATCCCGGCACCGGCAGTTATTTTTTGCAGATTTTAGCTGCCAGCATCCTCGGGGCGCTGTTCACGCTGAAACTGTTCTGGGGGCGGCTGAAGACCTTGCTTAAAAAGCTCTTCCGGCGCAAGGACGAGGATGGATTCCCGCCCCGGGTCGGGCCCGGGGCAGGCTCTTCGCGGGAATGAGGAGGGACAGGATGAACTCCACACGCGACAGGACTGTCGCATCCACATGAACTCCACACGCGACAGGACTGTCGCATCTACCCTGCCCGACGTTCTGCCTTCGTCCTTTCGCGACCCCAGCGGGTTTCTGTTCCGTCGCGAGGGAAGGCTTTACCGCCAGATAAACCAGCGCTATCGGGATGACTATAACCTCTTGATGAGTTCCGGTCTCTACGACCGGCTCGTTGAACGGGGGCTTCTGTTGTGCCACGCCGAGGTTGACATCCCCTCCGCTGTCTCCGAAACGGCGGACAGAGTAATTCAGCCGGAGTTCGTCCCCTTCATATCCCACCCATACGAGTGGTGCTTCAGCCAACTGTTAGATGCCGCGCGGCTCACATTGCAAATCCAAAAGCTCGCCCTTGGGTATGGAATGTCGCTCAAGGATGCCAGCGCTTTCAACATCCAGTTCCACAGCGGCAAGCCGGTGCTGATTGACACGCTGTCGTTTGAACGCTATACCGAAGGCAAGCCGTGGGTCGCCTACCGGCAGTTCTGCCAGCATTTTCTCGCCCCGCTGACGCTTGCGGCACACCGCGACGTCCGGCTGACTCGCCTGACCGCACAGTATCTTGACGGTATTCCGCTTGATTTGGCTTCACGGCTGCTGCCGTGGAAGACCAGGCTGTCATTTCCCATCCAACTTCACATCCACCTCCACGCCCGCAGCCAGATGGCGCATTCCGACCGTCCGTTGAATGAAAACCTGTCGCGTCGGGGTATGAGCCGCCGGTCGTTCCTGGGGTTGATTGACAGTTTGGAATCGGCGGTCGGCAGCCTGAAATGGCGTCTGCCGGTCACCGAATGGGGCAATTACTACGAAGATACCAACTATTCGGCTGAAGCCCGCCATCACAAGGCGCAGATGGTTGAAGGTTACATAGAATGCGCGCACCCCCAGTCAGTCTGGGATTTTGGCGCCAACCTCGGGTTGTTCAGCCGCCTGGCGTCCGACCGGGGTATCTTCACCCTCGCCGCCGACGCCGACCCGGTCGCTGTGGAAAAAAACTACCTGGACGTCAGGACCAAAGGGGAAAAGAACCTCCTGCCATTGGTGATTGACCTGACCAATCCCACCCCCGCGCTCGGCTGGCGCAACCGCGAGCGGGACAGCCTGATTCAGCGCGGTCCCGCCGACCTTGGGATGGCGCTGGCGCTGGTTCATCATCTCGCCATCGGCAACAACCTGCCGCTGGGACACATCGCCGAGTTTTTCAGCGAATGTTGCCGTCAGCTCATCGTTGAATTCATCCCCAAAAACGATTCCCAGGTGCAGCGTCTTCTGGCAACCCGCGAAGACATCTTTAATAATTACCACCAGCAGGAATTTGAACGTGAATTTTCACGCCGGTTCCAAATCATAGAGCTTGTTCTTATCAAAGATTCCCAACGGATTCTCTATTTTATGACCCGCAAGGAGCATTAGGCGGCGCGCTGGACGCCCGAACTAATCTCAGCTTCCAATACTGAAATAAATGAAGAAACTGTCATTCATCACCCCCGTCCTGTTCGCGATTTATTACGTCCTTTTCCTTTATTCGGTCAACCTCTCCGAGACCGCTCTGACGGAACTGCCGTTGCCATTGGCGATGCTCGTTGTCCTGGCGTTGTTGATCTGGGCGGTTCTGAAGCTCATTCTCCGTGACGGGAACAAGGCTGCCATACTGGCGACGCTGCTGATGTTCGTGTTCGTCTCCACGGGTCATATCGCCATCGCATTGCAGGGTTTCCAGCCGTTTGGCTTGCCGTTTCACCGACACCGCTACTGGCTGCCGGTGTTGGCTGTTTTACTTTGTGTAATTAGTTGGTTAATTGTCCGCTCCCGGAGCCGCCTGGCCGGGGTGACTCGCTTCATCAACACCACGATCGGCGTTCTGATGGCGCTGTCGTTATTCGGGGTTGCGCGTTACCACATCCAGTTGTTATCTCAAAATGGCCGGCTGGAAACGCCCGACAACGTTCCCGCTACAACGGGCTCTAAATTGGGCTACCAGCCGGATATCTATTACATCATCCTGGACGGCTATGCCAGCCAACACACGCTGACCCGTATCTACGACTTTGACAACAGCGCTTTTTTGGACACGCTGCGCGGTTACGGTTTCTACATCGCCGACAGCAGCTTCGCCAACTATGCCTTCACCCCGTCCTCGCTGGCATCGTCGCTGAATATGGAATATGTTAACTACATTGCGGATAATGCGAGCGATGACGCAGTGCGTTACTCGGCGTCATATCGGCTGGTGCGTAATGCAAAAGTGGTGAGATACCTGAAGAGTTTGGGTTACCGTTATATCCTGCTGCGCAGCGGGTTCACTGCCACAAACAGCAGTCCCCTAACTGACGTGACCGTCAGATGCGGCAATTACAACGAGTTCATCAAAGTGCTGATTCACACCACGGTGCTGCAATTCGTTGAGAAACATCTGATCTTCCTGGAGTGGCAGCGCGACAACATCCGGGGGGGGCTGGAATATCTCCAAACCAAAGCTCCGGCGTTGCCAGGACCCAAGTTCGTCTTTGCCCATATCCTGATTCCCCACTCCCCCTTCATATTTGACGCCGAAGGACGCCCGCTAGAGCCCGACAACATCCTGCTGGGACAGAACATCTGGCAGCCGCGACAGGGATATATTGAACAGATGAAATACCTGAATGGGCAGGTCGTGGGGATTGTGGCGTCAATACTCAAAAACTCCCTCCAATCCCCCATTATAATTATCCAGGGGGACCACGGACCGGCGTCGCTGGATTACTTGGGCGATCCGGGCGACGAGTTCCTGTCGGAACGGATGATGATATTGAACGCCTATCATTTGCCAGGCGAGATGGATTCGCTGCTCTATGACTGGATATCGCCGGTCAACAGTTTCCGGCTGGTGTTCCGGGATGGGTTCGGAATGGACATTCCCCCGCTGGAAGACCGCGTTTACTTCTCCCACGTGCTCAGCCGCTTCAAATTCGTTGACGTTACCGACCGGACGCGCCGGATACTGCGGGAATCAGCGAGTAGGAAGGTCCCGGTGGCAGACTCGAGTCAGGCAGTTACAACCATCCCCTGACCCTTTACTACCCCCAATTCCTCTCATCTTCTATTTAGACAGCGTCACCCGGCTGGTGCGAGTCGCTCCGAGTGACTAAACCTTAGCCATCAGCCATTAGCTATCAGCCGTCAGCTATCAGCCTCCAGATGGATTCCCGCTTTCGCGGGAATGACGCGCGTGGTAACCCCCCCCTTATTCCCCTCCCCCGACTTTCGTCGGGGCAGGCTCTACACATAGTAGGGGGGGGCAATACGTAAGATGCCTTGCAATAGCAGGGGGGAAGTCCGGGAGCTCAAAACTCAAGACCTAAAACTCAAAACCCGTTCAATGCCTCGTCATCGTCACCGTCTCCGGGCGGGCGTAAACGTCTTCATAGCCGACGACACTCGCGCCAATGGTTACCGTGACCTCCAGCGTGAACACGTCAAGGAAGAAGTCGTCCATCACCCCGCGCAGATAAACAGTCGCGACGCCGTCCTCGGTGTTTTTGACAGCGGGGTCGGGTGGTTCAAATTCGTGTAATTGCCCCTGAGCGTCGCTCCACCAGAATGATGCCCGGTTGGCGGTGAACAGGATGGGCGCGTTGTTTATCAGGACTCCGTGCCCGTCGGTCAGCACCGCCCAACAGCGGATGAGACACGGGTCACCGTCTTCACCGGGCGGTGGGCGTTCAAACATCCAGTTGGTAGGGGAGACGTTCAGGGATAGTTCGCCGCGCTGGAGAGGGAGAACATAAGGCAGTTGAGCCGTTAACGTAGTGTCTGGCAGTTCTATCCGGGCGATGATGGTCAACGAGTCAAATGTGTTGCTGCTGTTGTAGGTCAACCAGGTCACAGCCAACCCTCCCTCCTCCGTCCAGCCCGGTTCAATGGTGGCAATATCCGGTTCAACTGTGAAAGCCACCGGGATATGGTCAGCCACCGGGTTGCGCCAGTGGTCGGAAATCCGCACCGCCACTTGTATCTGCCAGGCGCCACCTCCAGCATCCCGGCCTTCGTTGTTGACGTCAATGTCCATTAGCTCCGGTGGTCCTGACACCACTTGGACGTTGGAATTGGTGACTTGCACCAACTGCAGACGCGTATCAGGGTCGCGCCAGGTATATGCCCTCACCAACACGGGACCGGAGCTTGTGCCGGAATTGAGCGTGACAGTGGCGACGCCGTTGGCGGTGAAGGCGGAATCCAACGGTCCGTGGTTGTTGAAGTTGCAGCCTTCAGGTTCGGGTGGTTGCCGAATCAACTGAAAGTAAACGATGGTGTTGGCGGTCACCAGATTGCCGTTTGGGTCATATACCTTCGCGGTGAGTGTGGACGACTCCCGCCCGCCGGTGCCGCGGGCTTGGATGGTAAGAGGGTAAGCGCTCAACTCAATGGAATTCGGATTGCCGGCGATAAACTGAACCCGAACATCGTCGGAAATGAGACCGTAAGGAGCCGATACGGTAGCAGTAATCGTGGCGAATCCGGCGGTCACACCGGCGGTGAGACGCACTTGGGCTCTACCTGTGGAATCGGTCACCGCAAAAGGCGCCACGGTTCCCAAGTCAGTTGTATAAGGAAACGTTGGTGTTCGGTCTTACCGCGTTGCCCAACGTGTCCTGAACCGTTGCGGTGATGGTTGCGAACTCGTCGGGATCATTGGTGGTCAAATAGGCTCTGTCGGATCTGACGCTTATTCGTGAGGGTGGACCCGGCACAACGGTAATCACACAGCTGTTACTCTTCACGGTGTCCCCATCGGCATTCACGACGTAAGCCATCAGTGTCGCCCTGCCGGTTTGACCTGGCGCATGGTAATAAGTTTCTGCCCGTCCAGTCCCGCCGGTGGTGAGTACCGCGTCGTTAGTGAAGAGACCCAAGGACGCTCTGAAGTTTACCTCAGTCCCGTCGGGGGCGCGTTGACCGTTCTCCTGGAAACAAGATGCACTGACCAGGGTGGAGTCGCGGCTACCAGCGGTCATCTGGACCGCTTGGGCATACAGGTTGATGATGATTATTGGATTGCGCGCAAGAATGAAAATCTCAACCGAGGCTTCCGCACCGCCCTTGCGGTATCTGGCAGTGACGATGGCTGGAACAGGATTGCCGTCCTGGTCAACTGAAGGCTCACCGTAATCAGTAAAGGTGGCGAAAGCGCGACCAGCCTCGTTGGTTAGGGCATTTGAGGGATAAACCCCTCCAAAATCCGAAGAGAATGAGATATTTTCACCGGCGATTACCTCATCGTCTTCATTCTTGAGCGAGGCGGTCAGATGCGCGACGGTTACTCCGTTGTCGGCGTAGATTTCGCTAACGTCGGTATAGAGTTGCAGGTTTGCTCCCGCGGCGGGGTTGACGACTGTGATAGTCACTGTGCTGCCCAAATCAGTGCCCGGCACGCTGACGGTGACCGTCGCGTTGCCATATTCCCCGTTGGTCTTGAAGACAGCGCGGGCGACGCCAAAGTCGTCGGTAAGGGATGGCGACCCCAGTATCCCCAAGTCGGTGCGGAAGTCAAGCAGCACCTTGGAGACGCCGTGACCGTCGGAGTCCTTCACCTGCGCCGTGATGACCGACTTGCCGATGGAGTCCGGTGGGACGCATAGAATGGTCGGGTCGGCGGAGACTTTTAGCGAGACAATCTTGTGCGTCAGGAGCGACACATCAATTCCCACCTCGTCCTTGATACCGTCGGGGAGGTTAACGGCGTCGGCATAAGAAGCGCGGACAACCAACTGTCCGCTGCCACCGCGGGAGTTGAAGAGGACGCTGGTTTGACCGTTGGCGTCGGTCGGCGGGGCTGCGCCAAGCGAGCCATAAATTTGCTCCCCGACGTTCACGGGCAGCAGTTCAAAGGTCAGCGGAAGGGCGGGAACAGGTCGGCCAATGAGGTCGGTGACGACTGCTGTCAGCTTGATTTCGGCGTTCTGACCGTGATTGACGCGGATTTCGGGGTGGTCGGCGGCGAGTTGAAGAAGTTCCGGGCGGGGGGTGCTCACAACCTGCATTCGGGCGGTGGCGGCGTATCCATTGGCGAGAGCGTTTACTGCCACAAGGGCGTCTTCACTGGGGATGGTGAGTTGGCAGACTGCGGTCACCCGGCCGAACTGGTCGGTCACCGGTTGCGCCAGTTCAATCGCACCCGTTGCGCCGGTCAGGGCGAGGGTTACGGTCACGTCCGCCGCCGGGTTGCCCGCGCCGTCCTGAACGAGGACTTCAAACGGGAGACTTCGGACGTAATCCGCCGGGGCGAACAGGGTGTCGGGCAGACCGGTGATTAAGAGATCAAGATTGGCGGGCGCCGCCGGCCCGGTGGCGGTCTCATTATCGGTGCAGGAAGCGACAATGAACAGGAGCGCAAATACGAGCGTTGAATACTTGGACATCTTCCCTCCACATTGGTAACTTTACCAGTAAATGTTGGCGTGGTGCGTTTATATCTTTACAGAACCAATTCTCAAGCTCACGGACCTGTTGGGAAGAGCGTTTTATCCCATCAGAAGGATACCGATATTATTTCTCCCGCCAATAACAAAGGTATCGTCCGGGTGGGAAGTTAGGGATGAGAGGCATTCGGGGCTGTCAAACGTGCCGTCTGATGGCGGGAATGGAGCGGACGAGCGGTCGGTCCTTTCGCATGACCGCGGGGCTGGGAGTGGAGAAAGCCTAATAGTCCATTCTGCGCCAGTTGCATCGCTTCTCCCGGAATGTGGGAATCATCTCTTTTATAATTTAGCGTATAAAATCGTCAAGTCAAGCCGGGGAACTCTGACGCGAGGTTCCCTCGTCGGACACCGTCTTTTCCCAAGGTTGCACTCTACTACTCCCCGGGGAGCGTTATCTTGCTTTCTTATTCTCACCTGACCAAAGTCACCTTCCGTTCCGACACATAATCCCCAGCGCCAACCATCAGGATATACATCCCCGAACATAGTCCCGCCCGATTGAAAGGCAGCGAGTGTTCCCCCGCTCCCATCCAACTCCCCGGAATCAACTCCCTCACCCGCCGCAAAACGGCGTAGCGGTTGAGTGGTCGGCTGGCGCGCTTTGTTAGCCATTGGATTTCATCGCTTTATCGCCCGGATAGTTGCAGCGCGTTGTTCCAGCTTTGCGGCTTCATCTTTCCGTCCCGTTTTCCGATAGTGGACAGCCATATGCTCAAGGCACTGGGCGACATAAGGGTGGTTCGGGCCAAGAACCTTCTCACTGGTAGTCAGCAAGCGTTTGTAAAGCGGCTCGGCCTGCGCGTACTGGCCTTGGGAATCGTACAGCAGTGCGAGGTGGTCCAAGGTGGTGCCCACGTCGGGATGATCCGGGCCGAAGGCTTTCTCCAAGATCGCCAGCGAGCGCTTGTAGAGTGGCTCGGCCTGCGCATACTGATCTTGGGTGTCGTACATAAACGCAAGATTATTCAGGCTCATTGCCACATCGGGATGATCTGGGCCGAGGGCTTTCTCCGAGATCGCCAGCGAGCGCTTGTAGAGCGGCTCAGCCTGCTCATACTGGCATTGAGTAAAGTACATGAACGCGAGGCCGTTCAGGCTCTCAGCTACATCTGGATGATCCGGGGCGAGGACTTTCTCCCTAATCGCCAGCGATCGCTTGAAGAGCGGTTCGGCCAGCAAGTATTGGCTTTGGGTGCCGCTGTATAGTGCCGCCAGGTTATTCAGGGCCGTTGCGACATCCGGATGTTCAGGACCGAAGACGTTCTCATAAATCGCCAGTGATCGCTTGTAGAGCGGCTCGGCCTGCGTGTAATGGCCTTGGATTTTATACAGCTCCGCGAGATTGTTCAGGGTCGTAGCCACTTCGGGATGAGCGGGGCCGAGGACTTTCTCACAAATCGCCAGTGATCGCTTGTAGAGCGGCTCGGCTTGCGCGTACTGGCCTTGATCGACGTACAGTAATGCGAGGTTGTTCAGGCTCATGCCCAGTTCGGGATGATCTGGAGCGAGAGTCTTCTCCCGGATAAGAAGCGAACGCTTGTAGAGCGGCTCGGCTTGCGCGTACTTACCTTGGTTTCTGTACAGACCTGCGAGGTTGTTCAGGTCTGTTGCCACCTCAGGGTTATTGGAACCGAGAGCTTTTTCATCGATCGCCAGCGCGAGCTTATAGAGCGGCTCGGCCTTCTCATACTGGCCTTGGGCGCGGTACAGCTCCGCGAGGTTGTTCAGGCTCAAAGCTACATCGGGGTGATCCAGGCCAGAATTCTTCTTGGCTAGTTCTAACGCCTTTTTTGCCACAATCACGGCACGGTCATAGTTGCCCGTGCGATAAAGCTCCCCTACCTCCCGATTAAGGATCTCCCATTCCCTACCTGCACTTTGTTTCACTCGGTTGAACAGTTTCAGCATTTTTCGTCTTTCTTCCTACAGCTAATACTTGAAATGGGCGGCCAGCAATGGCGTACTACCGCTGTGGGTTCGCTCAATGGAGGGATTAGGATACTTGCTCATTGATGCTCAGGCTTAGAAGATCGCCCACAACCATGTAGGTATAGACGACATAGCGGTCGGCTTCGTCGCGACTGGAGATGATAGCATGAGACCCTTTTTGAGCAGCTTGGAATAGTGCGTCGAGGCGGTCACGTAGGAATGATATCTGCGATCCGATGATTGCAGTCGTGCGCTCAGACTTGCTTCGATCTTCCGCAAAGCAGATAAGGCGATTAATGTAGTTGTCTGGGCCGAGCTTGATTGGGATGGTCTTGCCTCCGAGTTCTCTCATGCGAGGCTGGTCGGTTGAAGGAAACAATGCATCTGCAAGGTCTTGGAGTACGCGACGACACCCATGAACAGCATTTGACCAGTCTTCCGGATTCTCCGATTGTAGGTTCTCGTAGATGGCTGAAAACTTCTGTACTGCCGACGGCACGAGCCTACCAATCGACTGGTCAACTACCTCCCGAATTCGGGAAAAAGCATCGCTTGCTATATTTGAAAACTTCAGTTCTAGATTGCGTTGCATGACGTAGCTGTAGAGGAATGAACGGCGAGCGCCAAGCTTCTTTACTGCCTCTTTCAGTTCACTGTGTAACTTTTGGCGCTCAATAGTATTGCTGCTCCACGCGCTGACGTACTGATTCGGATTTGCAGATGCAATAGATATGTTCGGGTCTCGGGCTGCATCTATCCCCACCTTAGTTCCCTCGATTTGTGCTTCGAGTTGCTCGATTGATTCAAGAATGGCGAGATTCTTCACGTTGCCCTTTTCATCCTTCTGCTGGTGAATTCGTCCTGCTGCCTTGGCGCAGGCCCAGACATCGTCTGGCACACCAGAGGGCGTTGTCGGATAGCCACCAGCTTCGTACTCAAAGATCTTTTGGAACTGGAAATCGTTCAACAACCTTGCTAATCGAGACGCCTTGAGTGCGGCGTTAGTCAGGGATAGTTCAGATAACTCGATTCCGCGGAGTAGATCTTCGGAGAGCGCAAGTGCCTCTCGAAGGGCGGCAGTACTCGGCTTGATAGCGACGGACATGTGATAGCAACCTATCAATAATTGTTTGGTCTGTATAAAATAGCAAACATAGATGATTTTCCCCCAATTCCAAGTTTCTTATCCTTCACCCTTCATTTGATCTTCACCGCTGGTTCTTCCCTGCTCCAATCGCCCGCCTGCGCCCGAATCAGGTATTTCCCACTCGGTATTCCTGCCGCATTCCAACTGAGTCTGTATTCCCCCGCACTCATCCAACTTCCCGGAATCAGCTCCCTCACTCGCCGCCCCAACGGGTCATAGACCTCCAGATGCACCGGACCGGGCGTCGGGAGGGAGAAGCGAATGGTGGTGGAGGAGTTGAAGGGGTTGGGAAAAACAGAAAGGATGAGGGATGAGGGATAAGGGATAAAATCGGAGGAGGGGGGAATGGAAAGGGCGGGGGTGACGTTCAGTTCTATCGGCAGGTAGGCAACGCCGCCGGCGGCGTTATGGAAAAACTTAATGGCGATGCGGTAGTATCCCGTGTCCAAGGCGGTGCAATCAACCGTCAATTCAATCGGCGCCGAACCTTGAGCCTCCAACGTATCCGCTCTGGGATTGTAACTCACCCACTTGGAGTTTGGCGCCACCTCAATCACTTCAACGCGGTCTCCGCTGGGATTATCTATTACGGCAGCCAGAACCAACCGATTACGATCCCAACTTTCAGTAAAGCACAATCCGCCGGTTCCATTGTCATCCTCCCCGAATTGAAGAGAGTTCAACAGCAACCTGACCTCCCCCGTGCCGGGATTAAGTTTGAAGAAGGAGACGTCGGCGCTGCCGGAATCATATTCAGTCGTGGCTGGAGAGAGAATAATCAGATTAAAACCGTCGCTCTCGTCCGGCTGCCAAGCAAGGCCATAGATCCAGACTGATTCGTTCGTGCGGGGATCTGCAATCGGGTAATCTTCCATTCCCGCCAGCGAGTCATCTCCGGCCGACTCCAGACGGTGCACCCCACCGGTTATCCCTGAAACGTAGAATTCCCCGGTGGACGGGTCAACGGCAACGCTGTTCACACGCAGGTTATGCAGGGGGATATTAATTCGGCTGATCTCCTCGCCGGTCTCGGGATTGACTTTCAAGAGGTAAGTTTCGTTCAAGGCGCAGTAAAGGCTTCCATTGTAGAACTTCATATCTCTTATGCCGCGTCGTCCTTCAACTGGCTGCAGCAGGCGGTCAACATATTGCCCTTCAGAGTCAAAAATGTAGAACCAGTTGGTCTCATCCAGATTCGCGTCGCCGGTGACGAGCCAGCGGTCGCCGATGTATTCTATGGCGTGCAAATAGGGGTCCTCCACCGGTTCGCTGGCATTCCAGGACAGAAGCCGGTTCCACGGTTCATCAGCGCCGTTTTCGGAAGAGGTGAATCCGCTGTTGAACCAGAGGGGACCGTTGCCCAGGTTGGTGATAGTGAAGTACTCCATCCCTGTGGAATCTTGCGCCAGGTTGAAGTCAAACCCTTCGTGGTCAAGGGTGAATTCCGGATGCGGCAGCCGAAGTTCCACCCATAGGGTTTCATTTTCGGCGATGGCAAATCCGTCTCCGTTTTCGCCCGCCCAATACAGGTCATTGTAGCCGTCGGCAGAAGCGGTGAGGGAATAGCCGTCGGCCACTGAAAGCCGCCTGAAGATGAACTCGCCGCCATCATCGCAGAGTGCGCTGTCGCCGCGCGAGATTACGACCAGCGCCCCAGGAATGGGTTCGTCGTTGGACAGGTCAAGGACAGTTCCAGCGAGTGCACCTTTGGTGAATGGATTCTCGTCGGTCACCAGAGCGCGAATGGCAAAGCAATAGTCATTGTTGAAGACATCTTCCATCGTCATCCATCGCCCCTCAGCGTCCGACCATAAACTGCCTCGGTTCTCCCGTTCACCGTCAGCATTGTCCACAAAAACTGCCAGAGTATCCTCTTCCTCATCGGCGATGATGTCAACGCCGATGTGAAATTCAATCTCATCAAAGAACGAAATCTCAAGCGGTGTAAGGTCAATGAAGCTGTAAATGGCTCTGTCGGCGTTGCTGAAGACAAGGTCTTCATAGGCGACATCCAGGGAGTCTATGAATTCGGAAGGGAGTCCGTCCTCGTCGCTCTGCCAGACGATAACCCGCATCCCTGGTGTGCCGCATTGACCGTTCATATCAAATAATGCGATATAGGCGCCCAACAGGTAGAACGGGGCGAAGGGCGGAGTGAACCGGACATTGTAGTATTTTTCGCCATAATCGTTGGGAATGGTCGCGATATACACAAGCCGGCCCTCGTAACTCAGGAGGACTTCCTCATCCGCCCCGAGGGTGCGGGGTTGCGACGCCGACTTGGGAGGATGGTCGGAGATAGCCCGCAATTGGCGGGTTTCACGCGCATACGGTAGTGTCGCGGTGGTCAGTATGGCAACCAGCGACCATTTTAATAGATTGAACATCGTTCCTCCTTGAAATTGTTTCAGTATCAAGAGTCAAGAGTCAAGAATCAAGAGTGGGCTGTTCTGCACTTGAATCTTGACTCTTAATTCTTGAATCTTGCTTGCCGTGTATTGCGCACCGGGATTCCGTTTAAGCGACGCCGCTTACTTCATCAAACTCACCGCCCCCGTCGCTACTTCTCCCCCCGCCTCTCCCTTTACAATATACACCCCGGACGGTAGGATAGACATTCCTGTCTGTCCACCACTTGCGTTCAGCACCACCCTCTGTTCCCCCGCACCCATCCACCTCCCCGGAATCAACTCCTTCACTCGCCTCCCTAACGGGTCATAGACCTCCAGATGCACCGGACCGGGCGTGGGGAGGTTGAACGTAATGGTGGTGGAGGAGTTGAAGGGGTTGGGGTAGGCGGAAAGCGTCGCGCGTGCGCTCAAAACCTCCATTGTAATTCACCATCTAAAATGTAGGGAGAACATCCGACAGAGTCAAGCAAAATCGGACTTTTACGGGAAATAATTTGGCGGGTGGAAGAGGGGTGATTTTGTGACGATGTGGAAGTTTTTTGCGGTTTGTTGTCTCTGCCTCTTGACTTTGGTCAAAATATGTTGTATATTAGCAACCGTCAGACCAGAGACAGGAGAAAATGATGAACTTCAACAACAACGAACCACTCAGCGCCACTACCGTCGTGGTGGACGTGGATACGATGGCGGAGGAGCTGAAAAGGCTGAAGGAAAGGAAGTCCGCAGGAGGGGACGGTGGGTCAGAGCCGTCGGAATGCCCCCCCTTCAATTCCTCCCCGGAAACCGGGGGGGAGAGAAGTGGTGAGACCTCCCCTGAGTTCCCCCCTACTTCGCAGGGGGGGGAGGGAAATGAGGAGCACCCCCCCTTCAATTCCCCCCCGGAGACCGGGGGGGAGAGAGATGAAGAGAGCCCCCCCTTTAATTCCCCCCCAGAGACCGGGGGGGAGAGAGGTAAACGGCACCCCCCCTTCAATTCCCCCCCGGTGACCGGGGGGGAGAGAAAGGTGCAGCGTCCTGGTCCTGTCCATCGTCCTTCCTGGGGCGGGCGTTTCCCGCCGGTCGCAAAGCCCGAAGGCGTCAGCGAGGACCGGGAACTCGGCGCCTTCCGCTGCGGACGATGACTCTTCGGATTACTGATTGCTGATTGCTGATAGCTGATAGCTGATGGCTAATGGCTAACGGCTTTTTTATTCCGTTCAATGTTGCATATACCAAACAACAAGGAGGCTTCAAATGGCAAGCCAGTTTAAAATTGACAACAACGGCATCGGGGGAACGCCGTTCCTGACCTTCGCCGTGGACACCGGCGCGGGGAAGGATTTCACCCAGTCCGACCTGGACAACAACTACACCGCCTGCATCATTTCCGACACCAGCGAAGTCGGGATGGGCTCCGCCGGTGACAAGCTGTTCGGGAAAGTCGTCTGGGTATCGCAAGAGCTGCAGCCCGGCACTGCCATCCCGGCTCTGTGCGCAGTGCAGGCACGGGGTGTGGCACGCTTCAAATACGCCGCCACCACCCCGCTCGTCAACCAGATGGTGGAGGTGGACGGCGCCGGTAAAGTGCGCCAGGCAGCCGCCGATGTGGACATCGCTGCCGGCGGGCATCTTATGCGCGGACAGGTCATTGCCCTGGACGCGACCACCGGCACCTGCGATGTGTGGCTCGGCTAAAAGTAAGCAAGGGTGAGCAAGGGTATGCAAGAGTAAGCAAGGGAAGGCGATTGCTCACCTTTGCTTACTATTGCTAACGCTTGCTCACCGTTTAGTTATGTCAACAATGCAAATGGAGATAACAATGCAAATAAACTTAGACAACGCCCGCAAGGTGAAGGAGCTGATCGTTCAGCACTCCCGCGCGGGCAACCTGGCGCTTTACGCCGAAGCGCAGGAACAGGGACTCTCCTTCAGCGAACTGTTGGAGCAGCTTGACCCCACTGAATCCGGCGCTCCGCTGGATGCTTTTGAACGGCAACTGTTGCTGAATGGCATCGTCGCCGAAGGAACGAAGGGCATCCCGATGGAGCAGTTCTTCGTCGGCGGCGGGCTGATACTGCTGCCGGAATACATCCTGCGCGAAATCCATCGCGGTTACAAGATGGTGCAGGACCCGACCGAACTGGTCGCGACGGTGGTCGCCGATGCCGGTCCGACCGTCCACCCCATCTACATCCGCACCGATGAAGCGAAGAAACCGCTCGCCAAGCGCGGACCCGGCGGCGGCTCGGCTTACCCCCGCGTGGAGCTTCTGTTCCGCGACAAGGAAGCCGCCATCATTGACCGCGGCCGGCAGTTTGATTTCTCCTACCGCGTAGTGCGCAACCAGCGGTTGCCCGAGTTCCGCGTCTTCCTGTGGTGGATCGGCGCGCAGATGGCGTTTGACGAGGTGGACGAAATTTACAACATCCTGCTGAACGGCGACGGCACTTCCGCCGGCGCATCCGACGTCTTCGCCGGCAACGCCGGGACGTTTGCCTATAGCGACCTCGTCCATCTGGCGATGTCGTTCAACGTGCCGGCGCGGATGACTCACGTGCTCGCCGCCAAGAGCGATGTGGAGAAAATCCTGAACCTGACCGAATTCAAAGACCCGCAGACCTGGGCAGCGATGGAGGCGTTCCAGAAGAGCGGCGATTTCCGGTCGCTGCTGCCGCTCAACGCCCGGCTGGTCATCACGCCGCATGCCACTGCCACCAAAGTGCTGGGGTTGGACCGCCGTTTCGCCGTCCGCGAGTCGGTCGCCCAGCCACTGATGATTGAAGCCGAGAAGGTCATCGCGCAGAAGCTGGAGTCAGCGGTGGTCAGCAAGGAGTCGGTCTATACCGTGATGGTGGACGGCGCGGCGCTCCTTTCGGATTACTAATAGTTTGCAAATCATCCGCCGGTCGGCGGATGATTTGCAGACTTATGAGAGTTATCCCGGGGGGCTAAACGGGTCAGAAAGTAATTTTATCATCTGGACCCTGATGCCCCCCGTGGATACCTGTGACAGCTGCTCATGTTTGAGGCTTGAGACTAAAAACTCGCGACACATCTCACTCCAGTTCCCTTTTATCCGGCTCTTGGAGGGCGGACTTTCAGTCCGCTCTGAGGTGGAAGCCACGCCTGCTCTTGGGCGGACTGAAAGTCCGCCCTCCAAGGATGTGACAACCATAAATCGATCATATTAATATCTGAAAATGATCAACAATACTCTTGCTTACCTCCTCGCCCGACGCCGCGAGATGCTGCTCTGCTTCTCCGGCGCGGTGACGACGACCGCGACTTATTTGAAAGGCGCTGGCGGCGAAGCGGGCGACGGGCTGCCGCTGCCGCGCGCCGGAAGGATTCTGCGGATTGACTGCTGGGACGGCAGCAACCTGGTCAGCGCAAGCGGCAACGTCAGCGTCGCACAGGGACAGCGCGTGTCGGTACATGCCACCCCTTCCGGCGGTGCGTTCAATGTCACTCTCCGGCTGAATGGCGTTGCAACAACTCTATCAGCATCCGGCGCGGGACAGAATGCGACGTTGTTTGTGACAGCTCTTGTGCAGTTGGATGGATGATATAAGAAGTTGCAAGTCACAAGTCACAAGTCACAAGCCCAGACTTGCAGATTTGCAAACTTGTGGACTTGTGGACTTGTTTGGCGGCACCAAACCTTAATCAAGGTAACGATATGTCTTGGACCGATTCCGACACCATCAAGAAACACCTGCTGGACTTGGACAAACTGCCCACCCAGTTCCGCGATGTCCCGGTCGCTTTGAGTGCTGCCGGCAACGGCAGCCTGCCCCATCGCGGCATCATCCCCGGCAGCGATAAGATCAAGCGGCTCGCCCAACTGGAGCCGGTTTCCCAGAGCGGCGTTCAGCTCACCGCTGAAACTTGGGTGCAACTCAGCTACGATGATGTGAAGGCGAACGAGATCGTGGTCGCCGCCGACAGCAGCCTCGCCACGGTTTATCGTCTGGGGCAGGACTTCGCGGCGGATTTCCCGGCGGGGAAAATCCGGCGCATCAACAGCGGCAATATCTCCAGCGGGCAGAGTGTGCAGGTCTTCTACCAGCGCTACCAGACGCTGACCCGAAACGTGGACTACACCATCAACTATGCCACCGGCGAGATCGCTCTCACCACCGGCAGCGCGCTGGAGCCGGAGACGACCGTTTGTGCGGATTACGAGGTCTCGGCGGCATCCGGCGCGGAGCAGCTCATCTCACTGACGATCACGGAAACCGAAGACAAGATCCTCGCGCGTTTGAAGGAAGAATACGGCGCCGGCTCTACGGACCAGGGTCTGACGACCGGGGCGACCGAATTGGCTTTAGCGGCGGTCTGCCGGGGACTCGCGTCGTCAGCGCTCTCTGATGGCGGAGCCTCGCCGGAAACCCGCGCTCGCGGCTGGCGAGACCTTGCCGACAGCTATGAAACCGCCGCCTGGCGGACGCTGCGCCCGTTCCTTTCGGCGCCTGATTTCCGTCCGGTCGGCAAGCAGGCGAATGAGAGTTGGCAGTGGGAGTAGGGAAAAGAAAAATGAAAAAAGAAAAATGAAAGACGAGTGGAGAAAGGACTCTTTAGCGCCTGTCAAGTCAAATCGGGCGGCGGTCCGATTTGAAACTTGGCTATAGCAGAATATTGAGGTCTATTTTCAACTCATTTTTCTTCTTTCTTTTTTCATTTTTTATTATCCGATGACGATTACCCCCGAACATACCTGGCGCTGGATGCTTGACAATCTCCATACCCAAGATGCCACCGGCGGCGAGAAGCCATTCCCCGACTACCCATTCGCACGTGGATTGGTGGAGGCGCTCGGTCGGCATCGCATCCTAATCGTCGCCAAGTCGCGGCAAATGCTGGCGACCTGGACGGTCTGCGGATTTTTGCTCCAGCGCGCCCTCTACGACCCGCCCGGTATCCAGCTCGTGCTCTCCAAAGGGGCGCGCGATTCGGCGGAGTTGGTGAAGCGCCTGAAGGTGATGGTCTGGCATCTGTCGGAGGAGTTGCGCGACGGCGTGAAGGTGATGGAGACCGAAGTTCGCTTCCCGAGCGGTGGGCGCATCATCTCACTGCCGGCGACCGAATTCGCGGCGCGGATGCACAGCCCCACTGTTGTTTTCTGGGACGAGATGGCGTTTACACCGAACTCGGAGGGGATTTGGGCGGCAGTGAAACCGGCTGTGGATTCAGGCGGGAGCTTCGTCGGCGTCTCCACTCCCAACGGCACCGACAACGCCTTCTACCGGCTCTACAGCGACGAATCAACCGGCTTCGGCAAATTGAAGTTGCACTACAAGCAGCATCCGGAGCGTGGGGTGGAGTGGGAGTTGGGTGCGCGGCAGGGATTGTCGGAAGCGCGTTGGCGGCAGGAATATGAGGTGGACTTTGAAGTGCTCGCCGACCGCGTCTATGATGAGTTTAATCCCAACTTGCACATCCTGAAAGAGCCGTTCACCTGGCGGCGCGGCGCCGGTCGCACCTTCCGCAGCATAGACTTCGGTTACCATCATCCCTACGTCGTCTGGGGGCAGCTCTCACCTGATGGTAACCTGACTATTTTCTCCGAATGGGAAGGAGACGGCGCCACTGTGGATCAATTGGCGGCCGCCATTCGCGCGATTGAAGAGCGACTGCAGATTGAAGAGAAGGACATCGCCTGGTCGGCGGGCGACCCTGCCGGCGCGGCGCGCAGCGACACCGGCATATCGCCGGTGGAGCGGCTGAAAGAACTCGGCTTT
>Ga0315274_10005333_pt1 | contig 18802 bp, 20 predicted proteins | sample YL17G02_20_MG_FD_203700 | JGI IMG/M metagenome (GOLD analysis project Ga0315274, IMG submission 203700) | Sediment microbial communities from Yellowstone Lake, YNP, Wyoming, USA - YL17G02_20 | ecosystem: Environmental > Aquatic > Freshwater > Lake > Sediment | place: USA: Wyoming | collected... | reverse complement strand
TTTGGCGCAGCGTCCCCCCGTGCTCGCACGCCGGGGAGTCCCTCGGGTATCCATGACAGTCCTGTGCCGCGAAAGGAGGTCCTTCACTGGGCGGCGTTTCTTACTTTCTTAAGGGCGTCCCACTTTACGGATTCAGATGGATGTACCGCGTCAGCTCCAGCAGATACGGCTCCTCTTCGCAGACGATCGACTTGTACCGGTTCTGAAACAGGTGGCCATACCGCTTGTGGCGCCGGTTGAAGTTCACGACGTACCCGGTTAGCAGTTTCCTCATGCTCTGGGCGAGCGGGCGCTGGCCGGTGCGCACCAAGAGATGGAAGTGGTTTGGCATGAGGGCCCAGGCGTACACGACCCACATGCCGTCCCGACACAGCGCCGCCAGCCGGCGCACGAAGTCGTGCCGGTCCTCGTCGCTTTGGAAGATCGTGGCCCGCTCAATGCCCCGTCCCATGACATGGTGCAAGGTTCCGGGGGCATCCAAACGCGGCGTTCTGAGCATGGGGCATGCTAGGCTGCTCCAGCTTGGATTGTCAAGTTGTTTTAGAACCTACGTCCCCCTTTTCGTTCGTCGCTCCGACGTCTCGGTCTACGGAAATGACTTTCGTAAGTGCGCTGCGTCCCGCCCCACGGGGAGCAGGTGGCGGTGGAGGACAAGCTGCAGTATCTCCCCGGGGACAGGGGGAATTGCATATTTGCATGACCGTCCCCCATTACTTTCGGAACCAACGTCCCGCATTATAGATCGGCAACGACGACCCCCACTGCCCCGCAATTCCTCAGGCCTCGCGCTACATACTTTCCTGGTGCGCCTGGAAGGCGACAAAGGTTGGAGCGTCTCCCATTCTTCAGCGCAATAAGAATTGGGCTCTTTTCGATAACCTTCATAACCTCCCTACGTCCCCTTTTACACGGCAGCCCTTGGGCCCCACTCCGGAGCAGCAAGTGGGCGTGGTTCGGGAGGAGCGCCCAGGCGTAGAGGGTGGTCCCGGTCGCCATGGCGACCTCACCCAGCCGGGCGAGGAACATCGCACCGTCCTCGCGATCGGTCACAATCTGGCCGCGTTCAATCCCCCGGAGGATGACGTGGTGCAACGTGCCGGGGGCATCGAGCCGTGCCTGTCGGGGCATCGCCGGGTGCGCCCTCCTTCCTGGATCGCGTGTAGCCTATCAGGAATATTCCACTGAGTCAACAACGTCCCGCATTATTACAGACATTGCGCTGATCCACGTGTCCATATGGCGTCGCAATCCCCTCTGATTCGGGTCATCGGTTCCAACCTAACCACGCGCGGTGGTATTGCCGTATGGCGCAGTGTCGCAATCCCCTCTGATTCGGGTCATCGGTTCCAACCTACCGTTTCTCAAACGGGTTTGGTGCTAGCGTGGTGTCGCAATCCCCTCTGATTCGGGTCATCGGTTCCAACCCATGTCGTCATTGACAGTCTACCGGCTTCCCACTTGTCGCAATCCCCTCTGATTCGGGTCATCGGTTCCAACGAACGTATCACACCGACCGCTTCCCGTAGGCTCTTGGGTCGCAATCCCCTCTGATTCGGGTCATCGGTTCCAACTTGGCGCTGCGGTGTGGTCCCGGGTAACTCACGGCGTGGGGTCGCAATCCCCTCTGATTCGGGTCATCGGTTCCAACGGGATCGCCATGTACACCGACACCAATTTCAGGACGAGTCGCAATCCCCTCTGATTCGGGTCATCGGTTCCAACATGGCAACTTGGATACAGGGGCACGGTCAGTACACGTCGCAATCCCCTCTGATTCGGGTCATCGGTTCCAACTTCGCCTAATCGGATACCCTTGCGTGAAGGAGCGAGTCGCAATCCCCTCTGATTCGGGTCATCGGTTCCAACTTGCCAAGTACGCTTTGTAGGGGGAATGGCATGGAAGTCGCAATCCCCTCTGATTCGGGTCATCGGTTCCAACTGCGATTGCGGTCATCATCATCGCACGCTGCTCGGGAGTCGCAATCCCCTCTGATTCGGGTCATCGGTTCCAACCTTATCGTGTGCCGCCCCGACGCTTGGAGTGACTGTTGTCGCAATCCCCTCTGATTCGGGTCATCGGTTCCAACCGTGTTCACGGGAAGGGCTCTGTTTTCTGCATGTTTGCCCCCTTTCAGCGCGGATCCGGGGGGTCGCCGGATCGGCCATTCCCCCGAGCACCCCCTGTGCCCACAGCAGTGACTTGGTTTTCGAGCAGTTACCCATTGCGCGGATCGTTTTCGCGGCATACTGACTTGACGCGCGCTTAGACACCCGCCCGGGGAGCAGTCGGGGTTCGCGCATACCTTGGCGACCTCGGCCCCCCGGAGCAAGTCACTCACAGGCACAGCCCCCTGGACTCGGCCGTTCACACCAGCACATCCTCGTCCTCTCGCTCGATGTACACCCCTGTCCCGATGATCTCAACGGCGGAAACGCAGCGCTCGCACAGGGTGTAGATCCGCACGGTGTCATCGCTCCGGTCAATCCGCTTCTCGATCCCCGTCCTCAGGGTCTCCAGCCTCCGGTCGGCGATCACCCCCTCGAACACGCTCTTCTGAACCCGCTCCAGGTAGCCCTTCAGGTACTTCGCAAGCTGCGTCCGCTTGCGATTGTCCACCACGTCATAGCTCACCACCACGTGCCGGAACTGCATTCGCTCCCCTCACCGGGCCTCTCCCCGACGGGGCGAGGACAAAAGGGAACGCCCCCAGCCGCCACGCGAAAAAAGCAGAGGAAGGTGGACCCTCTCAACGGACCATGAATGCCTGGTACTCCGCAGCCTCGCCGCTGAGGACTCTCGCAAGCTGGTACACCTGCTGCTGCATGATCTCCTCCAGCATCAGGGTCTGCCGGCGGATCGGGTAGAAATGGGTCTCCCGTAGGCGGCGACCCCAGGCCCGGAAGAAGACGCGCCGCCCGGTGGGGCCCAGCCAGACCGCCTGCCTGTCGGCAGACACGGCCCGCTCGGCCGGCTCCGCCTGCCCCAACTCCTCGTCCCCGACGCCGGCCAGCTCGGCATCGTCGCGCAACTCCTCGAAGTCCTCGGTGGCCACCTCGCGACGGTTGACGAGCCGGAGGACGAGCGTGTCCACCATGACGGGCCGGAACTCCTCGATCAGGTCCAGCGCCAGCGACGGTCGCCCGTACTCCGGGGCGTGGAATACGCCCACCATGGGGTCCAACCCGACCCGCAGCGTCAGCGACTCCATCGCCGTGCCGAGCAGGGTGTAGCCAAAGCTCAGCATGGCGTTCACGGGATCCCGGGGCGGCCGGCGCGTCCGCACGGTGAATAGGAACTGCGGATTCCGGATGCACTTCCCGAAGGCGCCGAAGTAGAGCGCCGCCGCCTGCCCCTCCAGGCCGCGAACCGCCTCGATGGCCTCCGCGATCTCCAGCGTCTCCAATAGGCGCCGGAGCGTCCCGATCGCCTCCGCCAGGTCCTCCCTCTTCTGCTCGCGCTGGGCGCGGAGCAGTATGTAGCGCTGGTTGGCGATCTTGCCGCCGACGAGCGACCGCGCCAGCGGGACGGCCAGGACAGGGTCGCGCAGCCGGTCAAGCTGGGCGAGGCGGAGGTGTACGTTCCGCCCCGGCTTGCCGACGAGCCGCCCGCGGTACTGCCCGCGCGCCGTGAGGAAGACAGTGTCAATCCCTCGCTGGAGCAGGGCGGCGATGGCCGCCGGCGTGAGCGCAATGCTGCCGAAGACGAGGACCTCGTCCACCTCGGCCATCCGCACCTGCTGGATGACCTGGCCCTCCCGCTCCACGGAGAAGATCTCCCCCTCGACCCCCAGGGTCGTCCCCTGCTCCATCAGCGCGAGCGTCGCCATCGCCACGCTACCTCAGAACCGCAACGAGGGATGCGCCGCCAAGGCCTCAGGAGCGCCACGTCAGGATGGCGTCTCTGCCGTCTCGGCGCTTCCCGGCTCTGTCTCAGTGGTTGCCGCCTCCCACACCAGCGCAGCGGGCGCGCCAGCCTCCTGCACCAGGCGCAGCACGCCCTCGCCAGCCGCGATCTCCGCGACGCCCGTGGACTCCATGTAGGCCAGGAGGTCCGTCTCCAGCTTCCCGGTCTCGGCGTCCAGCTCCTGCCGCTTGATCCGGAGGACCCGGAGGGCCTTTGCCCGGTCGGCCGGTTTCCAGGCCGGGGGCGTTCGGACGGTCTCCGGCGGCGTCGCGGGCGCGTTCGCTGCCAGGGTCAGCAGGTGCAGCCGCGGGTTGGGGTACTGCCCCGGCGCGGAGTCGAAGCAGCAGTTGCAGGCAACCGATCCGGTGATGTGGGGAATGCGCTTCCGGATCCTCGGACACGAGATCGGGTTCCCCGCGAAGGCGGACTGCAGCCTGGTGGTGGGCGACACGTCCACGCAGGCATCCAGGAGATAGTTCACGGCGAGGACGCCGGCGCCGCTGTGTCCCAGGCTGTGCATAAGCACGACCTGCTCGTCGTGGGTGAGCCGCCGGTGCTCCTCCACCTTCCGCTTGAGCGCCGCGAGCACCGGACAGTGCCGGAGCAGATGCGCCACCTCCGGATTCGTCTCGAAGTCCGCGGCCGTCCAGGCGGGCGGCGGCGCCGGGAAGGCCTCCTGGATTGCGGCGCGCTCGACCTCCGGCGCCTCCTCTTCCGGTTCCGGCGCCGGCACGGGAGGCGACGCTTCCCGCTCCGCCGGCGCCACGCCGGCCTTCAGGGCGGTGATCGCGGCGTAGAGGATCTCGCGGCTCAGGCGGGGCTGCTGGCGCAGGAGCGCATATGAGTCTGCGCACGCCGTCCCATCGGGCAGGAGCAGGCGACTCCGGCGACCAGTGCGCCGGTGGATGCCGAGGGGGAGCTTGATGAGGTTGCCGATGCCGGCGCCTGCGGTCGCCTGCTTCGGGAAGAACTCCGCCTGGAGGTCCGCCGACCCCAGGGGGTGGGCTCGCAGGAAGAGGGTGCCGAACTGCCGCACCACCGCGGCGTCCTCGGGCGCCTCCAGGAAGACCCAGAGGTGCCGCCCCTTGAAGCCGGAGTCCTCCAGGAGGGCGGGGATCCCGAGCGCGGCCAGCGCGGCGCGCATGCGCTCCGCCTCCGCCGCCACCGCCTCCTTGATGCGGCGGGCCTCCGCCAGGCTTCCCCGGGCCCGGGCGAGGGCCTGCTTTCGGATGTCATTGTCGAAGGCGAAGAAGGTGACGGTGTTGTCCAGGCGGACGGGGTAGGCGCCGACCGTGATGCTCCCGAGGAGGTGGTTCTTCGCCACCGCCACCGTCAGGGGCTCGCGCACGGGCGTGTAGCCACCTTCGCCCCGCTCGCCGGACCATTGCCGGGCGTACACATTCTCGCGGCCCGAGAACAGATGAACGAACCACACGACGTCCCCGTCGGTGGGGAGGCCCGGAGGCGGGGCGTCCTCCTCCGGTTCCCCTGCCGCACTGGCCGACGCCCGGACCCGGGCCTCCCAGGCTGCGCGAGCCTCGGGACCAAGGGCCCGGGCGGGCGGGCCGCTCACGACCTCCCGCGCCCGCTCGAATTGCTCGGCCGTGATCAGCAGCTCCAGGAGCCGCACCACCACCTCGGCATCGGCCGGCGCGATCCGGACCCACCCCTCCGCGCACTCGATGGCCCGATCGGTCTCGCCCCGCTCCTCATAGAGGGTGGCCAGGCGCGAGAGGGCAACCACGTCATCCGGATCGTCGCGCAGGGCGAGCTGGTATTCGGTGAGGGCGAGGCCCGCCTCGCCCGCCGCCTCGCACAGCCGCCCCCAGCGTGCATGCTCGCCGCGCTCCTCGCGCCGCGCGGCGACAACCTCGCGCAGGCGGGCGACGGCGTCCGGTTCGCCCAACCGGATATCCGGCTCGAGATCGTCAGGGAATGTAGCTATCGGCCCTAAGCTTCTAGCCATCAAACCTTACCAAGGCAGCCTTGGGAATTCAGGCAAGTCCTCTTCACGAAGCCCAACGACCTCCAGAACCAGCCGCAGGAATCGACGGAAGAGATCTTCGCTCACCGGCTGCCCACCATGCGCCAGGATGGATTTGTTCCGACTGTCGAGAAGCGCTCCGATTTCTTTCTCGTAGACGAGGAATCGCGTCGCGAGCTCATCCTTCAGCTCCACCAGGAGGCGATACGCCGCATGGAGGGGCAGACGCAAGTTTCCTCTTTTCTCCCCCTCCATGACCATGTACCGGGGCCAGAAGTCCGGTCGAAGGGCTTCGGGTATCTGCTCAGGACGGACGTTGGAGGTAACGATCCCATGCCCTGCCGCAAGGCGCATGCGTGCGGTCATCTCCAAGGCGCTGTACAGTCGCGCGACCGCATCGTCATACCGGGCCTCCAGATCGCCCCGACGCCGGGCATTGGCGATGAGGTCCATGACCCGCGACAGGCCGCCGTCATCTCCGGCTATGTCTCTGAGGAGCCCCGCGTGCCGGCGCACTACCTCGACGAGACGGCTCCATGTCTCGTCCCCCACGCCGACAGCGAAGGGGTCCAGGCTCCTCAGGCTCTTCGAGAGCAGCTCTTGCGCCCGGCCATGGGCGAACCGATCCCATTCGGCGTAGCCACGAGCCAGGGCCTCCAAGCCTTGATAGACCGCCTTCTCTCCTGGCGAAACCCGATCCGCCACGTTCTTGAACTCATCGGCAGCCGCCTCGTAGCGACCGCGCGCGAACAGCAGGCTGGCGCGCTGCCGGGCCGAGACCGCCAGCGCATCCCACGGATTGGTCTGGTGGAGCATGCGCTCCTTGCCATCCACCACGATCCCCAGTCCGTCCTTTGTGCGCTCCGTCCCACCGACGTAAGTGTACCGGCCGACATCCTGCAAGGTGGCCAGCGCGAGGGCGACCGACATGGTTTTCGTGCCCCCCGTGTAGTCTGCCACGAAGTCCGCCAGCGGGACCTTCCACTTGTCCGCAAGCCTGGGCAGTTCCCGCACGAGCGTTCGGTAACATGCCAGGAGATCCTCGGCCGACGGCGTCTCGATCCAGTCGTGGTGGGCCGGTTGGTAGGCGAGCTTGTCGAGGATCTCCTCCTTGATCCTCGGGCGGGATTCTGGAGACACGAAGAAACAGACCAGCGCTGGTTGCTGGGCGTTCAGGCTGGCGACGATGGGGGCAGCGGTGCCGCCCACCGACAGAATCATGGCCTTCGGTTTCCCGAACGGCCCTTCCATCTTCATGCCTCGGTCATCCCGCACACGGCTCATCACTCATCCCCTTACGATCCGATGCGGCTCTGGACTTCGCCTCGCTCCGCTCCCGCCGAACCCATGAAACGGGGGCGACGTTGGCGCTCAAGCGGCCTTAACGACCGATGCGCCCGCGCCTATCCTGCGTCTGGCGCGCCACCTTCATGGTTGGCCTCGGGCTGCAGTTCGGGGTGCTTTCCGAAAAGCGCCTCGACCTCCTTGGCCTTGAACCCAAGCCCCCTGAGGTGCTCCCGAAGGATTCCTCGCAGCTCACCCTGATCCGCGGGTGTGCAGCGGCCGATCTGGGCCGCAACGTTTCGAAGTAGCGGCTTGACGTCCTGGTGCCGAAGTGTGCCAATCACCGTTTCCGCCTCTTGCCTTTCCGGGGCCTGCTTCGGTACCGCCGGGCCCTGGGGCCCCTGCGGCACCTGCGACGCGCCGGGAAGCGATTGCGGGACCACTTCCTGCGGGCCCAACGGCGCCACCACCTTCCGCCGCACCGGCTCGGTGTCGCTGAAACCCACCCGCACCCACCCGAGCGGCAATTCCGCGCGGTCGCCCTCGGCGATGACCTTGCGCGACTTCGGGAACAAGAAGTCCCGACGGTCAAACCGCCTCAGATTCTCGTTCCGCCTCAAGCGCTCGTCTTCGATAGCCGCAAGCCCGTATTTCTTCCGGAAATCCGTATACTCAGGTAGGCTCAGGTGCCGGGCGATAAGGATACCCGGGGTCAGCTTGTGCCACCCAGCCCCCCGCCCCAGGCAGAGGTACGCCACATTGGCGGGTGCCGCTTCAAGTCTCGCCTGGAGGTCGCGGTAGAACTGTATGACGCCGCTGCAATCCTTCCCCTGCACTCGGCCGAAGTACTCCAGTTCCCAATTACAGATCTCTGCACTCATCCGATTGGCGGCGTCGCACAGGACTTGCGGAGTCAGGCCTCGCTGCCGGGCGTTCCATCCAAGTACCTGGGTGTTGCGCGCATCCAAGAGGTTTCCAAGAATCCGTACGGAGGCGGCGAGCTTCTCACGCGGTTTGAGGCATTCGAGGAACACGAGGAACGACTTGTACTCGTCGTCACCCCCGCCGCGGCTCTGGTCCGCCTTGATCTTGGCTGACAGGACGCGTTCCTGGGCGAGTTGGAGAATCTCCGACGGCGGGACCCCGCCCGTATCCCCGACCGCGAGGACTCTTAGCAGGTCGTGGTTCGGATCCTGACGCGCGCCATAGAGCACCCGCTGCACTGTGCCGTTCGCGGCGCCAGCCTTCAACTCCCGGTCGAGGAACTGACGCGCCCACTCCGGGCTGCCCGCCGACCAGGCGAAAATCAACGCGGTCCGGAAGGCCCCCTTGATCGCGGTCCCCGGTAGGTACACGCGGCCGTCCGGCGTCTTGCTTGCCAGGCGAAGCTCATGCTCCCTCCCGCGCGCCCCGGCGAGAGCCGCCAGCGTCCCGCCCGATCCGGGCACCTGGTACCGCCACAGCTCCTCATCGGCCAGCTCCTGGCGAGTGAGCAGGGTCTCCAGCGTCATCGTCCGGAGGGAGGCCGGGCTCGCCGCCGTCAGTCGCTGCCCGATGGCCTCCGCCCGTGCAGGATCTCTCCTGAAGAGCCGGCCGAGGTCGGCGATGCGGACCTCTTGGCCATTGACGGTGTACTCCAGCGGGCTGAGCAACTCACCCGTCCCCACGTGAACGGGCGTCAGGACTTCGATGTCAAGCCACATCGGCGCACCCCACCGTGTACCCGAAGCCATTGTGTCGGATGCGGAACGGCTGCTCCTTGACCACCGGGGCAGAGCCGTAGATCGCGCGGTTGCCATCCCGCGGAAAGATCGACCCCTCGACCAACATCACCAGCGTGCTCTTCCAGGGTTGCTCGGTCGGTGCATAGAGACTTTCCACTCTCCCCTTGCGCTTCACCAGCCTGTACGCCGAGCTGCCTGCGGTGGCGGCCAAGTGGTCCCGGTCTGACGAGGATGGATGGAGCAGCGATAACGTGACATACCGCGGCGCCGTGGAGTTCTCGGGCATCAGGTCGCCATCCCCCATCGTCACATGCACCTGTCCTCGCCCGACAGAGGCGTCGCCACCAATCCCCCGATCTTCCAGGAACCGGAGGGCGGCCTCGACCAGCGGTCGCGCGGACGCGTCTCGAATCCGGATCAGGAAATACGCCCCACCGCGGGCGATGCCCGTCTCCTGTCCGAAGAATAGTCGCCCCTCCTGGACGGCGCCGGTCACTCGATTGATGGTGTTTCGGTCCACGTCCACATCCTGGATGGCAGGCACCGCCTCGCCGGGAGCAGCGAGGCACCCTCCCCGGGGATCGTCGAGCGAGGCGAGCGCCGGAGGGCGGCCGGAGATCACCTGACTGAAGACCGACTGGGAGCAATACGCGACGTGCCGGATCCGCTTTGCCCGACTCAGCGCCTCCACATCTCGGCCAGGGGACGTGGCCTGCCAATGGAGCGGCCGGGGCAGATAATAGACCGGTCCTTTCTCGCTATCAGCGAAGGGGAACGTCGAGGACAGCACGAAGGGCGGCTCCCCTCGGTCGCACGCCTCCAGCAGGCCGAGCAGCGCTGGCTCCCCGTGCGTCCAGCGGATGCCCCAGCAGAGCGCGCCGAAGAGCGTGTCCGAGCGCGGAAGCCCGCCCAGGAACCGACCCGTTGGCGTCAGACGAACGATCATGCCGCATCCTCCTTCAGTGCGCCCCGCATCCGCTCGATGAATGCGTCGGTGTCGAATGCCGACAGCGAGACCAATTCCTCGCTCCGCGTCGGCAGTTCTCCCGACCGGTACATGGCCGCCGACCGCAGGACCGGATGGCTGCACACGTGAAATCGGATCTGGCCGGAGCCGCGACTGCCCCCGCCGCCGAGGGCGGAATCCTCCAGAAGGCGCATGGCCTCGACGAGATGCTTCGCCATATCCGCATCCTCGACCCGGCAGCCCTCGACCTGGAACGCCGACATGACGAACTCATATTCAAATTTCGCCCCGGGGTGGACCCGCTCCTGTGACCGCAGCCCGTAGTCCACCGACCCCTTGATCCGATTGATACTGTTCTCTGTCTTCACCTCGACCTTGAGCAAACCGTACTCCCCTTGCAGCCAGTCCATGAAGTCCCGCGTGGCCTGATCCGGGTTCGCGTCACGCACCAGGACACGCGTCGGCCCAGCACGCCGCTTATCCACGGCGCTTGATCCAAAGAGACGACACACAGGACAGTCCGGATTGTCGCAGCCGTGAACACCACCGATTTCCTTTCTGCTCTTGGGATCTTCACCTGTCTCTATCTGCCCTGTGCTCCATTCCAAGAGGCTTCGCATCTTCCCTTTGAGCGAGGAGCCCGGGATGTAGGGGTAGCCGCGGACGTCGCGTATGACCGTCTGGTCCACCCCGCCGATCTCGTACCCGGCCCCGGAGCCACCGATGTGCATGCCCGTCACCGTCTCGATCTTGCCCCACAGTGTCATCGTACCCAGGAAGCGCATTCTTCATCCCTCCTTCTTGGAGGTGTAATAGAAATGGGCATAGACCGCCTCGAAGAACTTGACGAACCGGTCAATTTCATCCTTTGTCGTCCCTGGCAGCAGAAGTCTTGCGATCGCCAGGTCGGCAAACTTCTTAAACAAGATGGGGAGAGTGTCACGCGCCACAGCGTAAGCAACGTGCGCTTGAATCAGACGAAGCTCCGGACGGACGGCGTCAAGTCCCGATCTTGCTTTCTCCTGAAGGGCTCGAATCTCACCGTAAACCTTGCGCATCTGCGTTGTTCCACCCTCTCCCCTTCTAGCCCTGTAGCTCTTGGCGAGATCACGACCCAAATCGGCAGCCAGCTCCATTACACTGTCGCCACCATAACTGGCCTTCTCTGCCATCCGTCGTTCGAAGTCTAGAAGCGACTGTGGCTGTGGCGAGGTGTCCTGGCTTCCGCCAGACAAACCAGGCGCCTTCAAGGGTCCCGTAAAGCCCTTTCCGTGCTGTTGGGGGTTCGGCATTCTCGGCCTCCTTTCTCATCCTAAGCCGCATGGTCGGGTTCGGCCGCCCGGCGGAGCCGGAGCGCCGTGTAGCCGACCAGCACCGGAATCCAATGAAAGAGACTCGTCAGCTCCTGCTGCAGCGTCATCGCGAGCCGCACGTCAGGCACGTTCCGGGTGATCCCGTACAGGAGCTTCGCAAACCACGCCGCCTTCACTGCCGGCGACGGCGCCCCGTCCTTGGGGCCCTGGAAGTATTGCTGGTGCAGCCGCAGCCAGTGGTGGAGGGCGGAGCGGCGGATCTTCTTCCCCTCCGTCAGCGCGGGGATCAGAAGCTCCTCTGCCAGTGAGAAGACGCGGCGAATGACCGGCCACGGCACCTTGCGATTAAACACGGCGAGGCTGGCTTTGTCGCAGTCTTCCGGCAGTGGGCCGCGCAGTTGCTTCGCCATGCCGTTGAGCAGCTCCGCCGACCGCTCCGCCGCCCGGCCGATCGGGAACCGCCCCTTCACGAGCGCCAGCCCTCCCGAGAGTGTGAGGTCGGTATTCCCGCAACCGAACGCCCGGAAGTCCTCCTCGATCTCCAGCGCGACGTGGACCATCCGATCCCAGGGCCCAACGAGGAAGAGATCGTCCCCTCCGCTGTAGGTCACATACGCGTCGTGCTCGGCAGCCAAAACCGGAACCCATCCCCGGAAGAACCAGTCGAAGATCCGCGAGAGCGCGGCCAGCTTGGAAAGCGACCTGTCCGCCACTGGCACGCCGAGAGCGAAGACCGCCCCCAGGTTGTCCACATCCATCCGGAGGATTCCCAGGAAAGGAGCCCCGCGCGCGGACTCGGCCATGCGATCGAACGTCCGGGGACGCGGCCCGTCCATCGGCAGGATCGTGCTGTAGGGCGTGACCCCGTAGCCGGAGGTTGGCAAGATGCGCTCCGGGAGGAAGCGGAGGTCCCTATTCCGTACGCCTCCGAGCGCCAGGACGAGAGAAGTCGTCTCCGGCGCGTTATCGCCCTCGCCGAGGAGCCGCCATGCGAGGCCCAGCGTCGGAAAGCCCGCAGTGTCCTCTTCACCTTCCTGGTACGGGACCAGGCCGAGGGCACCCGTTCGGGGAAGCCGCTGACCATACGCCTCAAACTCGCGGCAGCGCGGGCACTTCTTCTGCGAATCCTCAGCCTCGGCTTCCGGGGGGAAGTCCGCACTCTTGTCGACGTCTCGGCCGCAGGCCCGGCACACCTCGTTCTTCAGGGGCAGCGTCCAGAAGCGCGGGTCCCGGAGGCACGAGGCAAAGCGCCGATGCTTCTCCTCGGCCAGACCCTGCCCGGCGCGCTCGAGGAGCGTGCCCACATTCGCAAGGTCCGCTTGGGTAGCGGGGATGGCCGCCACGGCCACCCCCACGTCCCCAAGGAATTCCTCCCAACACCACCGGTCCGCGACGTCTCGGAAGCGCGCGACCGCCTCGCGCACCGCGGACCTATCCGGCGCGAGGAGGGCGAAGTGTCCGCCACTGCACCACAGGATGTTGCAGGCCGGGAGCTCCAGGTCACCACGTAGCCGCTCGGCCAGCGTCCGCATGGCCAGGTCCAGGAAGAACGACTTGCCCCGGAGGCGCTGGGCCGTCCCCTCCTGGGTCTGGCTGGGCGCCGCCGACTCGTAGAGAAACGCCTGAATCCCGCCGAGGTCGCCCTCCACGAACAGGAATCTGCACTCACTGCCCGGCGCCCAGTCCGTCGCGTGGAGGCACACGGCGACGGCCGCCGTGACCTTCAGGTGGTCGTACAGCGGGATGTTCGGATAGTCCCGGTAGGTCGCGCTGGGCACGCACCAGGTGTATCGTTCCAGGAGCCCGAGCAGCGTTGTCACGTAGGCGTCGAAGGTGTCCGGCCGCCCTTCGTGCGCCCGACCGAGCCGACCTGCGTCCGCGGTAAAGGCGTCCCAGAGCCCTCCGTACTCGTGCTGGAGGCTTCCTTCCGGCCACCGCTCGCCGGGGAAGACCGCTTCCCGCCGCAGCCCCAGCGGTTGCAGCGCGTGGGCAAAGCTCCGACCAGGTTCCCGGGTGCTCCGCCCCTGCCGCGGGAGGACGATCTGCTCGCAGAGCGCCTCCAACCGGTCGCGGGAAATATCACCCCGCTCGTCGGTCGGGCGTTTCGTGCGGTCGAAGCTGGCCGCGAGGTGGTCCGCCTCCTGCACGACGCGCGACAGGGGATCCTCCTTCGGCGCGTGGTGCGTCAACGCCAGCCACCCAGCCTCGCGCCACTGGCTCGGGACGTACTGCGAGAAGAAGCTGGCGCTCCACCGTGCGTGCGCCCCTGCGGCGCCGGTGTCCTCGCGCCACTCCTCGCGTCCGTATCCTTCGGCCGGTTGTCCCGTCCGCATGTAGAACTTCCCGATGTCGTGGAGGAGGCCTCCCAGGATCACCCGCTCACGTTCGTTCATGGCCGCGCCTCACCTTCTGTTGCTCGCTCCACGATTCGGTACCTTCCCAACCCGAACGCCGTACCCTTCCCCACATGCAGGACCTCCCCGAGCCTGAGGAGAGGCCACCACGGTGCCAGCGGACCGGCGAGGGTCACGCGACCCACGAAGCCGCCCAGGGCCATGCGCGTGTGCTGGCGAGCCGAATACCGCTCCCAATCGTGCCACCGGAGATCCGCGTTCAGCACGCGCACGTCACGGGCCGTTGCCAGGATGGAACGGGGGTCCCGCGGCGGTTGACCACCGCAGTGGGCCTCTGCCAAAACCGAAATCCGCCTGAGGAGTGCCGTAGCCAGAGTAGCGAACTCCGGCCGGACGACAAGATCCGCATCCTGACGGAGGCGGGTCGGTGTGAGGAACTCGAGTGTCACATATTCCCTTGAACCCCGACCCACGTGGAGATCGTCCAGGGTCCACGGCGGGACGGCGGGCGCGAGCAGGTCCCGGTCGCCGTCGTACACGATCCGTCCCTTGGGGTCCCCGGGATCCTCGGCGACAACGCGCTCCAACCGGCATCGCCCCCGTCCTCGACCGACGCCTTGCCGTCCCATCTCGCGGCAGGCTGCCAGGAAGTAGGGAGCCAGGCTAATGGCCCGGCCGACGAGGATCAGCCCGAGGGGAAACAATTCGCCCGAGTTCACCTCGCCTTCCGGAGTCTCAGGTGGTTCGAGGACGAACGGATGCGCCACGTTCGAGGAACGCATCAGGGGGGATCCGTCGGTCGACCCCGGCGTTTCGAACACGTAGGCATACACGCAGACGTCCCGATGTCCGCAGGTCTCGCATTGGCGCCGGAACGGGCACGCGATCCGCTTGAAGGCGTGGCCGAAGGCCCCGCGGAGGGTCGAACCCTTGTACGCCGGGAGATGGAGGGGCTCCTCGGCGCGAAAAACGACGCGAAGCCGTGCCCATCGCACGCCCCGAATGACTTCACCCAGATCATCCGCGGCGCGAACTCCACTTTCCTCGACGGGGAGCTCCTGTAGCCCGACCCGCGGTGCCCTATAGGGAGCCTCCGTTGTTCGATGCCTCGGTGGTTGCGGCTGCACATGCATGGAAGCCTCCGTCAAAGAAAGCAGTGGGCCTGATGCTCCAGCCCCTCGGCATAAACTCGTACCACTCGGGAGTCCAAGGCGGAACAATAACAATCTTGCGCTGGCGACAATCTTGCCGGCTAACCGAAGGTGATCCGAACCGGTTCCACTGGAATGTAATACCGGGCCAGGGCGCCGGGCGGCCGGCGCGAGGCGATGGAGTAGCGGTCCGTCCACCGGCCGGCACCGAGGGAGCGGCGGATGCGGCCGTTGATCCGGCTCCGGACCTGGAGGAAAGGCTCTCCTGCCTCCCCGCGCGTCCCGCGCCACCCCTGAAGCGAGCCGGCCCGCTCGTCCCGGACCCCGATGCGCTTCAGACACTCGCGCAGGTCGGCCAGCACCCGCGCATCCAGGAACTCCCGCGCTTCAAGGGAGCATTTCGGGCAGCCCGCGCATTCCGCCTCGCCGCATCCCTCGGCCCTTCGTCGGGCGAGGAACTCATACACCGCGTACTGCAGCGGGGTGAGGTGAACCTCTTCGCCTCCAATCCGCAGGGAACGCGACTCGCTATCCAGGACGAGCGGCGGCGGGGCCGCCAGCCGATCGAGCTCCCGCTGGGCCTGGGCGATGAGGGCGGAGTATGATTGAGTTGCCAGGTCCATCGCCGGCAAGCGTTCCCGGAGGAGCAGCATCGGAATCTCCGCCAGCTCCACGCGGATGTCCCGGCTGCGGACGGTACGACCACCCACCGTGTAGGTCGTCGGTCTGGGGGGCGGGTAGAAGAATTCGTGGTGGCCTTCAATTTCGGGTGGCCACACCAGGACGTGAGACAGGCGATCGCCGGGGCGGGCGAAGAGCTGGAAGGCGATTCCCAGGAAGAGCCCCATGGTCTTGCGGCCGCCGGCCACGGAGCAATGCAGGGCCGTGCCGGGGTCCTGGGTGAGATTGCGCACCAGCGCCAGGATGGCGTCGGCAACGGCGGCGTTGTCCACGGGCGCGCGGACATCCTCAAGTCCCTTCCCGTCTGCGCCTGCGGGGACCAGGATGCCGGAGGGCTCGAAGCGGATGCGCCCCGCGGAAATGCCGAAGTCGTGGCAGAACCTGGGGAACCAGCCATGGGTCGGATGCAGGAGCTGCTCCCGCACCCGTGCCGCACCCGCGAGGGTGGTGATGACGCGGACCTCGCGGACGTCCACGGGCGGGCGGCTGATGACCAATAGGCAGTACAGGGTCTCGGTGATGACCTGCGGTGTCAGGCCTGCAACGGAGAGGAGGATCGTCGGCCCAGAGGGTTGGGCGGCCTCGACACGGCCAAGACCTTTCCGCGTCTCCGGGGAAGCCGTGCCCTTCGTGGAAGGGTTGTGTTTCACGGTTGTTCCGTACCGCTCTCGGTTGCTTTCCCTGCCGGGGTGAGGGGCACATGAATCCGAAAATGCCCACCACCAGATCCCTCGACCGCCGGGATGCTCGCCTCAAATAAAACGCCGTATCTTCCCCGCAGGGAAAATACGGCGACACATCCCCTTCCCGCCCGGCCCATCGTGTCCTTCCTTACAGATTCGACAGAGGTGACCCGATGGTGTTGCGCGACACGTTATCTCGGCCCCGTGCGGGTGTCAACTGCTTTATCGGACATGCGACAGCTTGTTGACAACCGGGTGAACATTCCATAGGTTGGATCTCGCAGGGAGGCCGTCCATAATGGAGCGCGGTTCACGCCGGCACCGGAAGCCTCTTCGGCCCTCACAGGCCTGGGACGAGCCCTTCAAGGTCCTCGACCGGATCGCGGCCAAGAATCGGGACAAGGACCCCGAGCGAGTCCAGCGCGACGTCGCGGCGGCCATCGCCGAGGTCCGGGCCGCGACCCGCGCGAAAGCCCGAAAGCGTGCGTAGGGGCGTCCTTGACACCAATGTGATCGTCAGCGCCGCCATTGCCTCAACGGGACCTCGCCACGAGATCCTGACAGCCTGGCGGGAAGGGCAATGGGAGCTGGTCATCTCACCGACCATCCTCGCCGAGGTCGAGCGAGTCCTCAATCATCCGAGGATTGCGCGCGCCTACGCCCTCGCTCGCCAGGAAGCAGCCGAGATCCTTCGACTCTTGGCCTCTCGCGCCTCGATGAGACCTGGGCGTGTGGTGATCCCTCGGACCACCCGCGATCCCGCCGGTGACCACGTCCTGGCGTGCGCCATCGAAGGTCACGCCGATTACCTCGTCACCGGGGATCGCGACCTGCTCTCCATCGGGCGGTACAAGGGAATCCCCATCGTTTCCCCCGCAGCGTTCCCCGCAATCCTCCAGGCCGCCCGCTGATCGGCAAACCAGGTGACCTGGACCAATGAAAGGCATCGGTGCCATAATCCGCCTGCATTCACGCGGCAGGGGGAGGTCGAGGAATCAACTCTGCCACGGCACAAACGGCCGATCCCCTATCTCCGCGCGCTCCCCGGACTCTTCCCTGCCAAAGACGTGGTGGTGTACACCCCCGCAGAGGTCGCCGAGTGGGTCAACGTCCCCAACGCCTTCGTGACCACCGCTCTCCGGGAGGGACGAACCCTCTATGCCGGATAAGCTCGCCCATGCCCGGGGCTGGTTCCCGAAGGGGGAAGCGATCTCTCCCTGGTTGACGTGTACGCCACCGCCGTCCGGTTCCCCGACGTCAGCGGCTTTGAGGTCCTGGAGCTTCTCAAGCTGCGAAGTCGCCTGGCCGAGGTGGAGGGGGAGCTGACGCCTGCTGAGAGATCAGCCCTCGAGGGGGCTGATGCTACCTTTGTCCTCAACGCCGTGTCCCTGTTCCGCCAGATTTCGGAGGTAGCGGATCTGGAGAAGCTCCGCAAGGAGGCCGGCGCGTTACCCTCCCATTGGTGGTGGTATCTCGACTCGCTCATCCGTGCCCCGGTCTCCTGAGGCCCCGTTCGGCGCCCCCGTGCCCCTTCACCCTCCGTCCCGATTTGCAGCCCCCTGGCACGCTTAGGCCATCCCACCTCAGCCACGACGAGCGGTCCCGCCAGAGGCGAAACCATAGGTTCGACCCCACCCCCAACCCCGTCAGCACGACCCTCATCCCCGTCGCCGGCCTGCTGGCCTGAGCCTGCGCCGCAATCCCCCAGTCTGGTGCCGCCAGCATGACCATGCCCAGAGCCAGCCGGACGATGGAGCTCTGTAGCCAGGCGCCACGCATGCGCGGTGGGCGGAGGATCTGAGATAGGTGGAGGAGTTGACCCCCTTCGCCTCCCGCCGCATCGTATCGAAGATCGAACGGCTGGCCGAACACGCCGAGGACCTTCCCGGTCCCATGAAGCACCTGCCCCGCGATCTGGCTTTACCGGCCATGTCCCCACGGGGAGCGCCGGAGGCGGCGCGGCCACTGGATGCGACGGGATATGCCGTGGCCCCCGGCGACTCAGACGATGAGCCTCGGCGTGGTGACCTCGTCCAGCGGCCAGATGGGGCGTTGGACCTTCTTGTACGGGATCTTCGCGTAGTCGCGGCTGAGCGGCCCATCGGACTCGATGTAGAGCACCTGCTTCGCGATCGGTCCGAACGCCGCCATGAAGTGGTTGGTGGATTTCACCACCAGCAGTTTTTTCGTGTGCATATCGATGCCGAGATTGCTGAACAGCTCCAGCCCCAGTGCCTGGCTGCGCTTGGTGATCAGCACGACCTCCACGCCGCCGATGCGCACCGCGGCGCAGTCGCCGAGCGGTACCTGGGTGGGCCCGAAGCTCTGCCAGCAGTCGCGCTTGAGCCCGGTCACGGTCACCTCGGCATCGATCGGCAGGCCCGAGGCGGGGCCGATCTTGCCGCCGAAGCGCAGCGGAAAGGTCGCGCCCAAGCCTGCAGCGAAGCACAGCCGCACGGCGATCGGGTCCCAGATCGGCCCGAGCGCGGCGTTCGGCACGTCCCGCGCGATCAGCCGGCGCAGGATCGTGGTGTTGTCGGTGGGCGCCCCGCCGCCGGCATTGTCGGCCGGGTCCGCCAGCACCACCGGATGGCCCTCGACCGCGAGCCCGGCGCTGATTCCCTCGTCCACCCCGTGATACTGCGGGGCGGTCTTCCCGCGCATCGAGATGAATTCCTGGCCGATCTCGCTGGCCAGCGCGTCGCCGCGCGCCTTGTCCCCGTCGGTCACGACCAGGATGCGCCCGCCCAGCTCCGG